>VAPM010139639.1_pt1 | contig 11111 bp, 11 predicted proteins | sample 3395091 | NCBI WGS metagenome assembly VAPM01 (sample SAMN08290445, study PRJNA428436) | hydrothermal vent metagenome | isolation source: Deep-sea hydrothermal vent chimney 3 | place: Pacific Ocean: Juan De Fuca Ridge | reverse complement strand
GTCCGGGCCATTCCGGGCGTCGAGGAGGCGACGCAACAGGGCTACCGCCGCAGCGTTTCGTTAGGCGGCCGGCCGGGCGTTATCGAGGTCCGCCCATCCCCCGAAAAGAATTTCCTGTCCGCTACCTTCGGGTTGCCCGATTTAAGCCATTTGCAGGCCGCCATAGAATTCACCCGGCGGCTGTTCGATCTGGATTGCGACAGCGCCGCGATCGACGCGCAACTGGCGACCGATCCGGTCCTGGCCGGGCTGGTCAGGGCCCGGCCCGGCCTGCGGGTGCCCGGCGCCTGGGACCCGTTCGAAATTTCCGTGCGCGCCATCCTGGGGCAGCAAGTCAGCGTCGCCGCCGCCGCCACATTCGCTCGGCGGCTGGTCGAACGCTTCGGCGCACCGATCCAATGCGGTCCGGATGAAACCTTGCGCTACCTGTTTCCGGAACCGGAAACTCTCGCCGCCGCCGACCTGCGGGTTATCGGGCTGACCGCCCGGCGGGCCGAAACCGTTGGCCGGCTGGCGCGGGCGTTCATGGACGGGCGGATCGACCTGGTCGCCGCAGACGGCCTTGCGGCGGCGGCGGAAATGCTCTGCGCCATACCCGGTATCGGGCCCTGGACGGCCCAGTACATCGCCATGCGGGCGCTGGGCGACCCGGACGCCTTCCCGGTCGGCGACATCGCCCTGCTAAGGGCCATCAACCGGCGCGGCGAAGACCTGAACGCCCGGGCGCTGGCCCGGCGGGCCGAAGACTGGCGACCGTGGCGGGCCTACGCCGCCATGCACTTATGGAACGGCGAACAGGAGCCCAAGGCATGATTATTCATTTCGATTCTTTCACCACGCCGCTTGGCGGCATGACCGTGGCGGCGACCGAAACCGGGGCCATCTGTCTGCTGGATTTCAGCGATTGCCGGGACCGTTCCGACATGCTCCTGCATCGCCGGTTCGGGGCGTTTGACCGGGCGGTGCGGCCAAACCCGCAGGGCGTTCGGGACCGGCTGGCGGATTATTTCGCCGGTCGCGACCCGGCCACCGCGTTCGACAAACTGGTGCTGGATAGCGGCGGCACACCGTTTCAGAAAGCCGTCTGGACGGCGCTTCGGCAAATACCCTATGGCCAGACCATCAGTTATTCCGAACTGGCGGCCATGACACCGTCGCCCGGCGCGGTGCGGGCGGCGGGCGGGGCCAATGGGCGCAACCCGGTCGCCATCATAATCCCCTGCCACCGGGTCATCGCCAAAAACGGCGGCCTGTCCGGATACGCCGGCGGGACCGGGCGGAAACGCCGCTTATTAACCCTGGAGGGTAGTCTTAAGCGGTAGTGAAAAAAGCGAGCGGGTGACGATCCACAGGCCGGCCAGCAACAGCGCCGCGCCAAGGACTTTCAGGGCGCTCAACTCCTCGCCGACCACCACCGTCGCCAGCACCCAGGCGGTCAGCGGTTCGGCCAGGGTCAGGGTCACCGCCGATGACGCCGCCATTTTGCCGACGCCGTAGGTAAACAGGAAAAAAGCGATCCCGGTGACGGCGACGCCCAGAAACATCAACGGCGCTATCGACCCGGCTCCCAGCCAGGCCAAACTTGCAAACGGCAGCACCGGCAGCATGATCACCGCCGCCGCCACAAAAGTCGCCGCCGCCACCGCCCCGCTGGGGGCGCTGCGACCGATGCGGCTGGTCAGCAGCGAATACGCCGCATAGGACAAGCCGGCCAGCGCTGCGAACAGGTAGCCATAGGCCGATCCGCCATTCAGATCGTTCGAGGAAACCAGCGCGACGACGCCGAGGATGCTGATTGCCTGACCCAAAAGCACCTTTCGGGACGGCCTCTTGCGCCGCGCCAGCGCCTCGTAAAGCGATACCCAAATCGGGCCGCTGCCCAGCGCAATCACCGTTCCGACACCGACGCCGACCATCGACACACCGCTGAAAAAGAAAATATTGTAAAGCGCGATGGCCAGCGCCGCGGCGCCGATCCGACGAAACGGCAGGGCCGGAATGGCCCGCCGGTTCGGGCCATGGAACAGGCAAAACAGAAGCAGCGCCAGGCCGCCGATGAAACACCTTATCCAGGCCACCGCCAGGGGGTCGCGACCGGCGGGAAGCACGGCCTGGATCGTCCCGGTCGAACCCCATAATATGGCGGCGACAATCACCGCCGCGACGCCAAGGGCCGTTGTCGCGGAATTTTCTGACTTCACTTTTTCTCTCGCCGGCATGATACGTGAATCGCCGGCGACAGGTTACCGTCAGGCGAAGCCTTTTTCCATAACCGAACTCATCCGCCGGGCGAATTCGGCCGGGTCGGGAACCGCCTCGCCCTCGACGATGCGGGCCTGATCCAGCAGCAGGAAGGCGGCGTCGGTTATCAGGTCGGCGCCGCCCTTGCCCTTTTTAACGGTCGCCGCCAGTTTGGCGATCAGCGCATGATCGGGGTTGATTTCCATGATCCTGGCGGTCGCCGTATCCATTTGCCGGTGCTGTTTCAGCATCCGTTCCAGATGAATATCCATATCGCCCTCGCCGGAAACCAGACACACCGGGCTGTCGGTCAGGCGTTCGGAAACGGTGACATCCTTGACCGCATCGCCAAGCGCGATCTTCAACGCCGCGATCAGTTCGTCCAGGCCGGCGGCGGGTTTCTGGTCGTCCTTCTTTTTGTCCTTGTCGCCGTCTTCGGCCTTGATCTTGTCCAGGTCGGCGCCACCCCGGGTCACCGACTTGAACGGCTTTTCCTGATAGGAGCCGATCGCCGGCAGCCAGAATTCATCGACCGGATCGGTCATCAGCAGGACTTCGACGCCGCGCGCCCTGAAGCCTTCCAGTTGCGGGCTTTGGGCGGCCAGTTCCGGGGTTTCGCCGGTGATGTAGTAGATATCTTCCTGGCCGTCCTTCATGTCGCCTACGATTTCATCCAGGCTGCGCAGCTTGTCCGAAGCGGTGGTGTTGAAGCGGCTGACCGCCAGAATTTTTTCCCGGTTGCCGTGGTCCTCATACAGGCCCTCTTTCAGCACCGCGCCGAAATTGGCCCAGAAGGCGGCGTATTCCTCGGGCTTTTTGTCGGCCTTCTTCTTCAGTTCGCCCAGCACCCGCCTGGTCAGGCCGGACTTGATTTTGGCCAGCCGGGGGTCGTGCTGAAACATTTCCCGGCTGATGTTCAGCGGCAGGTCCTCGGAATCGACGATGCCGCGCAGGAACCGTAGGTAAGGCGGCAGCAGGCCCTCGCAATCGTCGGTGATGAAGACCCGGTTGACGTACAGCTTGACGTGGCCCTTGCGTTCCGGCGTGAACAGGTCGAACGGCGGCATCGACGGAATGAAAAGCAGGTTGGTATAGCTGAGCACGCCTTCGACCCGGTTGTGGATGGTCAGCCACGGCTGATCGAAGGCGTGGCCGACGTGATGGTAAAATTCGCCGTACTGTTCGGGGGTTATGTCTTTTTTTGGCAGCGTCCACAGCGCCGAGGCGGAATTCAGGGTTTCCTCGCCGTCGCCGTCGACGAACACTATCGGCACGCCGATGTGATCGGAATGTTCCTTGACGATGTGGCCCAGGCGGGCCTTGTCCATGAATTCCTTCTCGCCCTTGTTCAGGTGCAGCGTTACCGTGGCGCCGCAGCCATCCCGTTCGGCGGGTTCGATGGTGAACTCGCCGCGTCCGTCGGAACTCCACAGCCAGGCCTTTTCCTCACCGGCCTTGCGGGTCAGCACGTCGACCCGGTCGGCGACCATGAAGGCGGAATAGAAGCCGACGCCGAACTGGCCGATCAGCGCCACATCGGCCTTGGCGTCACCGCTTATCTGGTCCAGAAACGCCTGGGTGCCGGATTTGGCGATGGTGCCCAGCGTTTCCATCAGGTCGTCGCGGTTCATGCCGATGCCGTTGTCGGCGATGCTTAGCGTCTTGGACTTTTTATCGACGCTGATGCTGATCCTGAAATCGCCTTCGGTGGCGATCAGGCCGGGGTCGGTCAGGGCCTGGTAACGCAGCTTGTCACAGGCGTCCGAGGCGTTGGAGACCAGTTCGCGCAGAAATATTTCCTTCTGGCTGTACATGGATTTGGCGACGATATCGAGAAGGGAGCTGACTTCTGCCTGAAAGGTGAATTTTTCCTGGGCCATGACGCTTTCGTGTATCCTTTGTTGGGGCTGAATTTCACCCCATATCTAGCCTATAGGGCCGAAGATTCAAGCCCCAAGAGACGATAAGCGCATGGATTTTGCCAAGGAAAGGCGGCGAAAGGCGCGGCGGCGGTTGCTTGATGAGATCGCCGGCGAAGCCCGGCGGACGGCCATGTTTACCGGCCGGAAAATTTTTTCAGATGCGGTCATGGCGGCCATGGCCCGGGTCCCCCGTCAGCAATTCGTGCGGCCCGAAGACGAGGCCGTCGCCTACATCAACCGGCCCCGTGATATCGGCTTCGGGCAAACTATTTCACAGCCCTACATGGTGGCGCTGATGAGCGATTTGCTGGACCTGGGGGCCGATGACGCGGTGTTGGAAATAGGCGCCGGCAGCGGCTATCAGACGGCGGTGCTGGCGATGCTGTGCGGCCATGTCTATTCCGTGGAAAAGATCGGGTCGCTGGCCACCGCCGCCGCCGCCCGCCTGCGACGGCTGGGCTATGACAACGTCGAAGTGCGCCATGGCGACGGCTTCCGGGGCTGGCCCGATGCGGCGCCGTTTGACGCCATCATGGTCACCGCCGCGCCGGAAAAAATACCCGCCGCCTTATGCGAACAGCTCAAGGCCGGCGGGCGCATCGTGGTGCCGGTCGGCCCGGCGCATTCGAATCAAATTTTGAAGCTGGGCCAACGGGACGAAGGCGGGAAGATGCATTTTGCATCGACCCTGCCCGTCGCCTTCGTCCCCATGGTTCCTGGCTGGAATTCCTGAATCTTTTCTAAGCGGCGGTGCTGGCCTGGTGGGTGCGGCAAATCTGGAACTGTTCGGATTCCGATACCGAATAGCCCAGCAGCAGGCAGCGATGGGGGCCGTTTTCGTCACTTGCGGCGCCGTTCCTGCAAAAATGTTTACAGCCGTCGCATTCGCCGAATGACGGGATGCCGTTCCGCCGCGTCATCTCAAGCAGGACGTTTTCAAGGCCGGCGGCCAGCGATCCCGGCAAGACGCTGTCGTTGCTGTTGGTCGCCCTGGCGACGGCGGTTTCGATCATCGCCAAGGGGTCGCGGGCGACGGTGGCATGGCCGTCTTCGGTCAGTTCCAGATTCTTGCCCCTGCCGTCGCCGGGATTGACCGAACGGATTATCAGGCCCTTTCTTTCCAGGGCGATCAGGGTTTGCGATACCGTGCCCCGGGTCGATGACAGGAAATCGGCCAGGGCGCCCGGGTTGCGGGATGTCTTGTTGGCGCGGGACAGGAAACGCAGGGCCTCCCACTGCGCCGGTTTCAGCCCCCCGGCATGTTGGGCGCCCCGGGTCAACCGGCCCAGGCGCTCGATAAGGCTGACGATCCGTAAAGATGATTTCTTCATTTTTCAGTCACCGTTCCGGTTCATAATGGATTTCTTTTATTCCGGACCCAGAATGACGTGATCGGATATCGCGGGATGTGACGGGCGTCACACCCTGAAAAATAAATTTCGAAACACTGCTTTTTCGTATTAGGCTCCAGGGCCTCGGCATTTCTTTTTCCGGTCTTATCATGGATTCCCGAAAGCCCCGCATTACCGCCGTTCTTGGCCCGACCAATACCGGCAAGACCCATTTTGCCATGACCCGGATGCTGGCTCACCGGTCGGGCATGATCGGCTTTCCCCTGCGCCTGCTGGCGCGGGAAAACTATGACCGGGCGGTCGCCGTCAAGGGCGCCGGCAAGGTGGCGCTGATAACCGGCGAGGAAAAAATTATCCCCGCCGGGGCCAGCTATTTCACGTGCACGGTAGAGGCCATGCCGATCGACCGGTCCGTCGAATTTCTGGGTGTCGATGAAATCCAGATGTGCGCCGACCGGGAACGGGGCCATGTCTTCACCGACCGGCTGCTGCACGCCAGGGGGCGCGGTGAAACCATGTTCATGGGTGCCGACACCATCGCGCCGTTGATCCGCTTGCTTGTGCCGGGAATGGAATTTGTTTCCCGGCCCCGGTTTTCGACGCTGAGATATAGCGGCGAGCGCAAGTTGACGAAGCTGCCGCCGCGGAGCGTGGTTGTCGCTTTTTCCGCCGCCGACGTGTACGCCATCGCCGAACGGCTGCGCCGCCACCGGGGCGGCGCCGCGGTGGTCATGGGCGCGTTAAGCCCGCGCACCCGTAACGCCCAGGTCGCCCTGTACCAGGCCGGCGAGGTGGCGCATCTGGTCGCCACCGACGCCATCGGCATGGGCCTGAACATGGATGTCAACCATGTCGCCTTCGCCGCCACCGGCAAATTCGACGGCCATCGGCGGCGCCCGCTGAATGCGCCGGAACTGGCCCAGATCGCCGGCCGGGCCGGGCGCCACATGAACGACGGCACGTTCGGCGTCACCACCGGTGTCGAGCCGATCAGCGCGGAATACATCGACCGCATCGAGAACCACAACTTCCGGACCCTGAAGCTGGCCTGTTGGCGAAACCCGGAACCGGACCTGAACACGGTTGCCGGGTTGCGAGCCTCTCTGGCCCGGCCGCCGGGGCGGGAAGGGCTGGTCCGGGTCTCCGGCGCGGCCGATGAAACGGCCCTGTCGATACTTGCCGGCGACCGTGAACTGGCCGCCCTGGCTAACCATACGGCTGCCGTCTCGCTGCTTTGGGATGTTTGCCGGATACCGGATTTCCGCAAGGTAATGAGCGACGGCCATGCCGAACTGCTGGGCCGTATCTACCGGCTTCTGATGGCCGGCGGCGAAATCGGGAAGTTGCCGACCGACTGGGTGGCCGGACAGATCGGGCGGATAGACAGGGACGATGGCGATATCGAAACCCTGACCGGACGCCTGGCCGGCATCCGGACCTGGACCTATATCGCCAATCGCGGTTCCGGTCCGGCAGGCAGCTGGCTGCATGATCCCGCCCAATGGCGGGAAAAAACCCGGCGGATCGAAGATCGCCTGTCGGATGTCCTGCACCAGCGCCTGACCGAACGTTTCATCGACCGCCGCGCCACCGTGCTGGGCCGGCATCTGAAAACCACCGGCGAGATATCAGCCGTCATCGACGGCGATGGCCGGGTCATGGTCGAAGGCCACTCAATCGGTCGGCTGGCCGGGTTCCGCTTTATCGCCGAGCAGACGGAAACCGGCGGCAAGACCCTGGCCGCCACCGCCCGCCGTGTGCTCGGCGCCGAAACCATGCGCCGCATCGGCTGGCTGGAAGACGCCCCCGACGGCACCATCACGCTTGCCGATGATGCTGCCCTGAAATGGCGGCAGGCGACGATAGGGCGGCTGCTAAAGGGCGGTGATATTCTGGCCCCGACCATTGAACCGGTGCATGGCGAGCATTTGCCGGCGGCCGGGCGGAACCGCCTGGCCCGGCGGCTGAGCCGCTGGTGGGCAAAATATCTGGGCGATCTCCTGCGGCCGCTAATCGACCTTCGCCGGGCCGGTCTGACCGGGCTGTCCGGGGGCCTGGCGTTTCAGGTTTGCGAAGGGTTGGGCCTATTGCCCAGGAACGATGTCGAGGATCAGCTTGCCGCGCTGGCCCGTGACGAGAGGAAGAAACTTAGAAAATATGGCGTCGTGATAGGTCGTGAAAGCGTCTTCATGCCGCGGTTGCTCAAACCTGCGGCGGTCCGCCTGCGGGGCATGTTATGGGTGTTGTGGAGCGGCGCCGACCAACGCCTGCAAGCGCCGCCGCCGGGCCGGGTTTCGCTGCCCCTTGATGATCGCCCGGTGGCGTTTCTGAACGCCCTTGGCTACCGGGCGGTCGGGCGGCTGGCGCTGCGTGCCGATATGCTGGAACGGCTGGCCGGCGGCGCCTGGTCGCGGGCCAGAACGGGGCCGTTCGCGATCGACCCGGAACTGTTGTCCCTGGCCGGGTGCGGTATGGAAGACATGGTCGGCATTCTCAAGGATCTGGGTTTCCGCCCCGCCCCGGCGGCAGCGGGGGCGGGGCAGGTATTCGTTGCCTCGGGAAGGGGCAGGAAGCGGCCATCCGGGACCGCCGCCAGGAAAAAACCGGGACGTCGCCGGGCGGTCGTTTACGATCCGGATTCTCCATTCGCCAAACTGAAAGAACTGGCGCTGTCGAAATGACCGGCGGTTCACTGCGCATCGACAAATGGCTGTGGTACGCCCGCTTTTTCAAGAGCCGGACCCTGGCCGGCAAGCTTTGCGCCGCCAACCGGTTGCGCCGGAACGGCCAGTTGATCGGCAAGGCGCACGCCACATTAATCGTCGGCGATGTCCTGACCTTCCCCAAGGAACGCGAGATCAGGGTGATTCGGGTGGTCGCGCTGGGCCACCGCCGGGGGCCGGCCGGCGAGGCGACCGGCCTGTACGAAGACCTGCAACCGCCACCGCCCAGAACAAGAACCGGTGAAAACAGGCCGCCCGCGCAGGGCTCGCGGGACAGCGGCGCCGGCCGCCCGACCAAGGCCGACCGCCGCGCCCTGGACCGACTGCAACATCCCGATAACTGAAGGGCTTTATACGATGGAACTCCTCTACGACCCGCAAACCTGGATCAGTCTGCTGACCCTGACGGTGATGGAAATCGTGCTCGGTATCGATAACCTGATTTTCATTGCCGTCCTGGTTGACCGGCTGCCCCCCGACCGGCGCGACCGGGCGCGCCGCCTGGGGATCCTGCTGGCGCTGGTTTTCCGGTTGCTTTTGCTGTCGCTGCTGTCGTGGCTGGTCGGCCTGACCGAACCCGTACTGACGGTATTCGATAACGCCATATCCTGGCGCGATTTGATCCTGATCGCCGGCGGCCTGTTCCTGTTGACCAAGGCGACCCGGGAAATTCATGAAAATATCGAAGGCGATGGGGATTTGGGGCCAAGGAAAGGCCGGCACGCCGGTTTCATCAGCGTAATCACCCAGATCGCCCTGCTCGATATTATATTTTCCGTTGATTCGGTGATTACGGCGGTCGGTATGGTCGACAGCCTTATCATCATGTCGGTGGCGGTTATTCTGGCCGTCGGCGTGATGCTGGCGGCGTCCGGCCCGGTCGCCGCGTTTGTCTCGCGCCGCCCAACCATCAAGATGCTGGCGTTCAGTTTCCTGCTGCTGATCGGCATGACCCTGATCGCCGACGGCGCCGGGATGCACATTCCCAAGGGCTACCTGTATGCCGCCATGGGTTTTTCGGCCTTTGTCGAGATGCTCAATACGGTCGCCCGCCGCAAGAAAAGGGCGGCGTAAGATAATTTTCATGTTTGCCGTGATTAAGGGCCACCATACCCTTGAACGCGATACTTCTAATGTGATAGGCACTATCCATGATCAAGAGAATAAAGGCGATGCTCGACCGCCACAAGAAAGGCGCCATCGGCGCCGAGCATCAGGAAGAGGCCCTGCGCATCGCCACCGCCGCCCTGCTGATGGAGGCCGCCTGCATGGACGGCCACATCGACGAGTCCGAACAGGCGGTGGTGACGGAGGTCCTGATCGGGCAATTCGGCCTGCAACAGGGCGAGGCCCGGGAATTGGCGGAAGCCGGTCGCGAAGCGGTCGCGAAATCAAACGAGCTTTACAAGTTTACCCGCACCATCAAGGACAGTTTCGATCATGACGACCGGGTCAGGATTATCGAGATGTTGTGGCGGGTGGCCTATGCGGACGGGGTGTTGCACGATTACGAGGCCAATCTGGTGCGCCGCGTATGCGGGCTTATATATGTCAGCGATCCGGAAAGCGGGAAGGCCCGTAAACGGGTCCTGGAACGGCTTGACTTGGCCGGCCCCAAGGCGTCATAAACCCTTGTTGATAATTTTGGTAATTCATCACGATAATACGGATTAATTTACGGAGACAGTTATGACCTACATCGTCGTCGAAAATTGCATCAAGTGCAAATACATGGATTGCGTTGAAGTATGCCCGGTTGATTGCTTTTACGAAGGCGAGAACATGTTGGTTATCAATCCCGACGAATGTATCGATTGCGGTGTATGCGAACCCGAATGTCCGGCCGAGGCGATTGTCCCGGATACCGAACCGGACACCGAAAAATGGCTGGCGATCAATACCGAATATTCCGTTGTCTGGCCAAATATCACGGCCATGGGCGAACCGCCGGCGGACAGCGCCGAATGGGACGGCAAGCCGGGCAAGGCCGAACTGATGAGCACCAAGCCGGGCAAGGGCGACTGAAAACCACGGTTATTTCCGGTAATCCGGGGTTTTCACTTTCATTTGCAGCCTGTAGGGGTGTTTTTTAAAGAAAAATGTGATACATTCCTTACGCCGGCCGGGGATATCCTGGCCGGTTTTTGGTTGTCAGTGTCGATTAGTCCTTACGGACTTGATTCCGGGAAGGAACCCGGTGGATTTTCCTGATGACCGTTTGATCCAGGAGCAAGACAGACTAATGGCTAGTGAATTGATGTGTTCCCCCGGCGATTTCGTTGTTTACCCGACCCACGGCGTCGGCAAGGTGGTCAACATCGAAACCCGGGAAATTGCCGGAACCAAGCTCAGGCTTTTCGTTATCTCGTTTGATCGCGACCGCATGACCCTGCGTGTTCCGACCACCAAGGCCGAGGCTTCGGGCCTGCGGAAGCTGAGTTCGCGCAAGATTATGGATTCCGCCCTGACCACGCTTAAGGGCAGGGCCCGGGTCAAGCGCACCATGTGGAGCCGGCGGGCCCAGGAATATGAAGCCAAGATCAATTCCGGCGATCCCGTGGCCATCGCCGAAGTGGTCCGCGACCTGCACCGCAACACCGGCCAGCCCGACCAGTCGTTCAGCGAACGCCAGATTTATGAAGCCGCGCTCGACCGGCTGGCCTGTGAAGTCGCCGCCGTCGACAAGATCGAAAAAGACACCGCCACGGCGAAGATCGAAGACCTGCTGGCCGCTGCGGCGCCGCCCCCCGAACCCGCCGCCGCCTGATCCTTGGTATAATTCCCCGTTTTATTTATTCGGTGACGACCCTGACCCGGTCACCCGGGGTCAGCGGCTGGTCGCGCCGCAGGCCGTTTAGCAATTCGAACCAGTC
>VAPM010111933.1_pt1 | contig 11111 bp, 6 predicted proteins | sample 3395091 | NCBI WGS metagenome assembly VAPM01 (sample SAMN08290445, study PRJNA428436) | hydrothermal vent metagenome | isolation source: Deep-sea hydrothermal vent chimney 3 | place: Pacific Ocean: Juan De Fuca Ridge | reverse complement strand
GTGGCGGTCTATGGCGATAAGGATGTTGCGCGCCTGCTGGCGGATACGGGCATTATCCGCAATCGTCTAAAAGTGAACGCGATCATTTACAATGCGGGCGTCTTTCAGGCTTTGCGTGAAAGTCACGGCGGCTTTACGCGATGGCTGGACGCTCACCACCCCCGGTCTCTGGATGCCTGGGTGAAAACATTCAAAAAGACCTTCAAATTCACCGGCCCCGAAGTGGTGAACGAATTTTTAATGAGCGCCGGTTACCTTGAAGGCGCGCACCGGCAAGATTGTCCTGTCGCGGTTCGAATAGCCACAACCGAACCGCCGTGGATGCGATCCCAAGGTGGTGCGTAACAACTTGTAGCGTGTGTAAATGTATCGTTTATCGACCCTGATGGTTTTTTTGTTGGTCGCACCGCCAGCGTGGGCGGCGGAGCAAACGAAGCCGGTCACGCATATGTCCATTTCGCTGGAAGACTGTCAGCGTCTGCTGCAAAACGATGTGCGTTTTAAACCCGGCGTCGACGTCAACGGCAGGACCGTGGTGCCGGCGGAAGGCGATTTTGCGAAAGACGCCTTCAAGGCGCCGGATGAAATCGTCATTGATTTCGGACTTGATCTGGCGGGGCGTTACGGGATCGGCGCATCGGGTTTATATAAGGTCACGGCGGGCATTTTGACGGTTCATTTCGATCTGGATACGGGTAAGCTGACCTTTAACGGCAAACCCCTGGTGCGTGCAGATGCAAAGGCTGTCACCGCGGCATGTCAAGAACTCGAATCTGTAAAAAAGCCGCAATCCAAGACTCGGTAGGACGCGTACTTCAACCCTTTTAGAGGCATCCAGAACAATGTTTTCCGCGTTTGAGTGGATGATGGCCATGCGCTATCTGCGTGCGCGCAAGCGCGAAGGGTTCGTATCCGTTATCACCTGGTTTTCACTGCTGGGCATCGCCTTGGGTGTGGCGGCGTTGATCATCGTGATGAGCGTCATGAACGGCTTTCGCGTTGAATTGATGAGCCGCATTTTAGGGTTGAACGGACACATCAATGTCTATGCCGTTGCGGGCGCGATGACGGGTTACGATGCCAAGGCCAAGCAAGTGCGCAGCGTTGCGGGCGTCGTTTCGGCAACGCCCCTCATTGAAGGCCAGGTGATGGCCACCAACGCGGGCCAGGCGCGTGGCATGGTGCTGCGCGGCATGCGGCCCGAGGATCTGGCCGCGCGCAAGCTGTTGGCGCGCAACATCAAGTCCGGTTCGCTCCGCTATTTCGGTCCCGACGACAGCATCGTTCTTGGTGCACAACTGGCGGAGAATCTCGGCGTGCACGTGGGCGGTCACGTCACCGTCATTTCCCCTAAGGGTCAACCGACGGCCTTCGGCACGGTAGCGCGGATGCGCACGTTTCGCGTGGTCGCGACGTTTGAAATCGGCATGTATGAATACGATTCCGGTTTTGCCTTCATTCCCTTGCACGCGGCGCAGATTTTTTTTCAGATGCCGGACCGGGTCAGCAATCTGGAGGTTTTCGTAAACGACTTGGGTAAGACCACCGCCATCGGCCAGAACATTCGCCGCACCCTCAAGGAGGGCGTGCGGGTGTACGACTGGCAGAAAACGAATTCCAGTTTTTTCAACGCCGTCGAGGTGGAACGCAACGTGATGTTCATGATCTTGACGCTGATCATCCTGGTGGCCGCCTTTAACATCATTTCCAGCCTGATCATGCTAGTGAAGGATAAGGGCAGGGCCATCGCCATTTTACGCACCATGGGGGCGACTCGTGGCATGATTATGCGAATTTTCTTCATTTCCGGCGCTTTCATCGGTGTGGTTGGTACGTTGGTCGGGGTTGCGTTTGGTTTGTGGTTTTCACTCAACATCGAAACCATCCGTCAATGGGTGCAGTCGATCACGGGGACCGATGTGTTCTCGGCCGAAATTTATTTTCTCTCGAAACTGCCCGCCAGGGTGGACCCCATGGAGGTTCTGCTCACGGTGGGGATTGCGTTGGGGTTGTCGTTGCTGGCGACGTTGTATCCGTCCTGGCGCGCGGCGCGCCTGGACCCGGCGGAGGCGTTGCGTTATGAGTGATTCCGCAGCGGTCGTTCGCCTCGATAACGTAGTGCGGGAATTCGGCCGCAAGGAGACGCGCCTGCAAGTTCTCAAGGGGGCGAATTTGACGGTGCGCCGCGGTGAGATCGTGGCCTTGGTGGGACCCAGCGGGGCGGGAAAATCGACCTTGTTGCAGATTGCGGGACTTTTGGAATATCCCGATCGAGGAGAGGTTTATATTCTGGGCGAGCCGTGTTCGAAATTGAACGATGATCGGCGCACCTTGCTGAGACGCAAGCACCTCGGTTTCGTTTATCAATACCATCACCTGCTGCCGGAATTTTCAGCTTTGGAAAACATCGCCATCCCCCAGATCATCGCGGGGCGGAAAAAGGTTCAGGCGCACCGGCGTGCGGGACAGTTGCTGGAAATCCTGGGGTTGACCCCGCGCGCCACGCACCGCCCGGCGGAATTGTCCGGTGGTGAGCAGCAGCGCGTGGCCATCGGTCGCGCCCTGGCCAATATGCCGGATCTGTTGCTGGCCGACGAACCGACCGGAAACCTGGACCCGGGCACGGCGGACGGCGTGTTCAACATGCTGTTGAGCATGACCCGTGAAACGGGCCTGACGGCTTTGATCGCCACGCACAACCAGGATCTGGCGCGGCGCATGGATCGCACGGTGCAGGTTGAAAACGGTCAGTTGGTGGACTTATAACAACGCCTTTCGGTGTTTTGAATTTCCAATTTTATAAGGCTGCCCATGCTTGGCTCGTATATCTCGCAGATCGTCGCTTTTATCTCGGCGCACACGCAGTGGATCGGATTTGCCGTTTTCACCGCGACCGCTTTGGAATCCATAGCTATCATAGGTTCTATTTTCCCCGGGATGTCGGTGGTGATCGCTCTTTCGGGGATTGCCGCTTCGCTGGGAGCAAACATCTGGGGCCTGGTTGTATGGTGTGTCGCCGGTGCGGTGTTGGGCGACGGCGTTTCCTTTTGGTTGGGGCTGCGTTTCGGCACGCGTTTGAAACGCACCTGGCCCTTGTCCAAAACGCCAGAATTGCTGGACAAAAGTGTCGTGTTTTTTCAGCGCCATGGTGCGAAAAGTATCGTCCTGGGGCGTTTTATTCCTGTGACCCGGGCCGTCATTCCCGTTGCCGCGGGCATGCTGGGCATGAGCCCCATGCGCTTTTATACGGCCAACATTCTTTCCGCCATCGGCTGGGGCCTGATCAGCGTTTTGCCGGCAGCCGGTCTGGGAATGGCATTTACGTTCATCAATGCGGCGAGCAGCCGTGTTGCCTTTTTGTTCGTTATTATGCTCACGATCGTTTTTGTCGCCTGGATTCTCGCCAATGTGACGACACGCCTTGTGTTGCCCTGGTTCGAGACCCTTTTCGCCAGATTGTACGACTGCCATGAAGAGAAAGCGAATTCGTGGACGCACCTGTTTGTGCGGGTTTTCGGGGCACAACGGCGTCCGGCGGTGGCCAGTGTGGCTTGGTTGGCGGTGACGATCGTTCTGGCCGCGGCCTTTGTCGGCATTCTTGAAGATATCGTCAGCGGCGATCCTTTGGTTCGCGCGGATGTCGCCATCAATCATTTCGTTCTCGCGTTTCGCACCTCTTTGGGCGACGAAATCATGGTTGCGATTACCGCGATGGGTGATTTTAGCGTTGTGGCATGGACATCCGCGGTTCTGCTGGCCGGATTGCTGATCATGCGGGCGTGGCGCACGTTCGGATTGGCTGTTTCCGCTTTGGCCGGCACGGCCTTGTTCGTTTCCCTGCTCAAATGGCTTCTTCATAAACCGCGTCCGATCGAACTGTATTCCGGCATGGATGCATTTTCCTTTCCCAGCGGACATGCTGCTTTTGCGGGGGTTCTCTGGGGGATCGTCGCCGTTCTCATCACACGCGGGCTGTCGCGCGGCGCGCAGGCCTTCATCTGGTCCATCGCGTTTTCAGTTTCAATTCTGATCGGACTTTCGCGAATCTATCTGTCGGCGCATTGGCCCTCGGACGTTATGGGCGGACTGTTGTTCGGCTGGGCCATGGCCGGTGTGTTCGCCTTGTTTGAAGAACGCATTGGCGATAAGGCGGTGCGTCCGGTCTTGCTTGGCGGGGTAACGGCACTGTGCCTCGTCGTGGTGTGGTCGTTCCATAGCTTCGCCACGTTCGATGAAAGCATGGCGCGCTATACGCCCCGGCAAACCGTTGTTGATACGACCAATCACGATTGGCTTGAAGGCGGATGGGCGTCCTTTGCGAGGGCACGCGTGGATTTGGGCGGTGAGTATGAGGAACCGCTATCCTTGCAATTCGGAGTGCCTCTCAAAAGGATCGAAACCACATTGCAAAGTGCCGGGTGGCGCCGTGCGCCCCCTTGGGGGTGGCGCGAATTGATCTTGTTCGTGGGGACGCATGCCTTCTTGGCGCAGTGGGCTCCGTTGCCTTTGTTGCACAACGGAAAGGCGCCCGTTCTTACGATGATCGCCCCGGATGCCACGCAGAAACGTCGCGTTGTGCTGCGCCTTTGGCGCACCGCGACGCGCATCGTCGATGTTCCGGGGAAGCCCTTTGTGGTCTTGTCCTCGCTGCGGCAAGAGCGCCTTGAACACCCCTTGACGTGGATCAACGTCTTGCGCGAAAAACCGGTTCGTGCGCAAACGAAGGCGACCTTGGTTTCCGTCCTGAGGGCCACCGCGTCCTTGCGCGTTCGTGCGCCGTCTTCCGACAGCGCTGTCGGGCTGGTTTCGTTCAACTTCGGACCTTGATGTACAAGGTGTTGATAACTGTGCCCTGACATTTTGGGCGCGATGTGAAATTCTGTGCTTATGTCCCACGCCAATTTTGTCCATCTGCGCGTTCACAGCGCCTATTCGCTTTCCGAAGGTGCGATCCGCATCAAGGATCTGGGCGATATGTGCCGGGATGGGAAAATGCCTGCCGTTGCCGTCACCGACACCAACAATATGTTCGGCGCGCTGGAGTTCTCGCTCAGCGTTGTGGAAAAAGGCGTGCAGCCCATCATCGGGTGCCAGTTGTCAGTGGCGCGGGAAAGGGAAGAAACGTCGCCATCGTATCGTGTCCAGCACGTGCCCCCCGATCAGGTGGTGGCCTTGGTGCAAAACGATCACGGTTATCGCAATCTGCTGAAGCTTCTGTCCATCGCCTACATGGACAGCGAGGATGCAGAAGAACCGAAGGTCACGCTTGCCAACCTGGAAGCCCATGCGGACGGTTTGATTCTTTTGAGCGGGGCAACGCAAGGCCCGGTGGGACGGTTGTTGCTGGCAGGCCAGGACACGGCGGCGGAACACACCCTTGAGCGGTTGCTGGGGGCATTTGGGGATCGTTTGTATGTGGAGCTACAGCGTCACGGACTGGAAAGCGAACGGGTGATCGAAGAGCGTCTGATCGACCTCGCCTACAAAAAGAAGGTTCCTCTGGTTGCCACCAACGAGGTGTTTTTCCCCGACAAAAGCATGTTTGAGTCCCATGATGCGCTGATTTGCATCGCTGAGGGTTCGTATCTGAGTGCGCACGAACGCCGTCGTTTGAGTGCGGAACATTATTTCAAATCCGCAAGAGAGATGGAAGTCCTGTTCGCCGATTTGCCTGAAGCCATCGCCAACACGCTGGTGATTGCGCGGCGCTGCGCCTACAAGGTCGAAACCGTTGCGCCCATCTTGCCGCCGTTTGATTGCGGCAAGGGGCGTACGGAAGAAGACGAATTGCGCAAACAGGCTGCCGACGGTTTGGAAATGCGCCTGCAAACGCAGGTTTATGCGGCGCACATGAACGCGGTGGAAAAAGAAGCGTGCGCCAGGTCTTACCGTGAACGGCTGGAATTCGAATTGGGCGTCATCGCGCAGATGGGCTTCCCCGGCTATTTTTTGATCGTTTCGGACTTTATCAAATGGGCCAAGGATCAAGGCATTCCCGTCGGTCCGGGTCGTGGTTCCGGTGCGGGTTCGGTGGTGGCGTGGTCATTGACCATTACCGATCTGGACCCGTTGCGTTTCGGCTTGCTGTTTGAGCGGTTTTTGAATCCCGAACGTGTTTCCATGCCCGACTTCGATATCGACTTTTGTCAGGATCGGCGCGACGAAGTCATCAGGTATGTGCAAGGCAAATACGGACGTGATCGTGTGGCCCAGATCATCACCTTCGGCAAGCTTCAGGCCCGTGCGGTGCTGCGCGATGTCGGGCGCGTGTTGGAAATGCCCTATGGACAGGTGGATCGGATCTGCAAACTGGTGCCCAACGATCCGGGTAAGGCCATGACCCTGGCGGAGGCCATCAACGCCGAAGCACAATTGCGCGATATGATCCGCGAGGAAGAAGAAGTCGCTCGACTAGTAGAAATAGCCAAACCGCTGGAAGGCCTTTACCGCCATGCCTCGACCCACGCGGCGGGGGTGGTGATTGCAGATCGTCCGCTGGATCAACTGGTGCCGCTTTACCGCGACCCGCGCTCGGACATGCCGGTGACGGGCTTCAACATGAAGTTCGTGGAACGCGCCGGTTTGGTCAAATACGATTTCTTGGGACTGAAGACGTTGACGGTTCTGTCCATGGCGGTGAAATTCGCTGCCGAGGGCGGGGCGGACATTGATTTGAGTTGTATTCCCCTGGACGATCCCGCGACGTTTGAATTGCTGCAACGCGCCGAGACCCAAGGCGTGTTCCAGTTGGAAAGCGCGGGCATGAAAGATCAATTGCGTGCTCTGCGTCCGAGCACTTTCGAAGATATCATCGCCATCGTGGCGTTGTATCGCCCCGGTCCGATGGAAAACATTCCCGCCTATATTCGCCGCAAGCATGGTGAAGAAGAGCCCGACTACCTGTATCCGACCCTTGAGCCGATCTTGAAGGAAACCTTCGGCATCATGATCTACCAGGAACAGGTCATGCAGATCGCTCAGGTATTATCGGGTTACTCGCTGGGTGGAGCGGATTTGTTGCGCCGCGCCATGGGCAAGAAAATCCAGGCGGAAATGGATCAGCAGCGCGCGGCTTTCGTCGATGGCGCGCGCGCGCGCGGTGTTTCGGTGGAAAAAGCCGAGCAGATTTTCGATCAGGTGAACAAGTTTGCAGGATATGGCTTCAACAAATCCCACGCCGCCGCTTACGCCCTGGTGGCGTACCAGACGGCGTATATGAAAGCGAACTTTCCCTACGAATTCATGGCGGCGTCGATGACGCTGGACCTTGGCAATACAGACAAACTCAACGCCTATCGTCAGGAACTGGACCGGATAGGGGTGAAGCTGGAGATTCCCGACGTCAACACCTCGCAGGCTTACTTCAAGGTGGAACGCGCATCCGATGGCCGGCCAGCCGCCATACGCTATGGACTGGCGGCGCTGAAGAATGTCGGCGAAGCAGCCATGCAGACGCTTGTGCGTGAGCGTGAGGCGCACGGCCCGTTTCGTGATATCGAGGATTTTGCCGGGCGGATCAATACCCATCAACTCAACAAACGGCAGATGGAAAACCTGGTCCGTGCCGGTGCGTTCGACGTTCTGGAGCCCAATCGCCGCAAACTGTTTGAGGGTGTGGAGAGGATCATGGGTGAGGCCTCGGTCCAACAGGCGGAACGTGAAAGCAATCAGATCGGCCTATTCGGCGGAGACTCCCAACCGCATCAGACGATTCGCCTATCCGATCCGCCACAATGGTCTTTGATGGAAAAGCTCAAAGAAGAATTCGACGCCATCGGTTTTTATTTGTCCGCGCATCCCTTGGACAGCTATGGAAAAAGTTTACAGCGCCTGGGGGTCACGTCCTATGGCGACATCGCCGCGCGTGCGCGCTCCGGTAACGTCATTCTTGCCGGAACCGTGGTAAGCAAGAAAGAGCGCACCAGCCAGAAGGGCAATCGGTACGCTTTCGTGACTTGTTCAGATGCGTCCGGTTCTTATGACGTCACGCTTTTTTCCGAAACCTTGGCGGCGGCGGGTGACGTGTTGACGCCCGGAAACGCGGTGCTGATCAAGGCCACGGCACAGTGCGAAGGCGAAAGCGTGCGTTTGAATGCGCAGTCCATTAAGGCGCTCGATGAACTGGTTTCAAAAACGGCGGCCGGATTACAAATCACGCTGGTGGACGAAAAGCCGCTCGGGGCGCTTGCCGAAGTCCTTGCCCAGGCCAGGCCAGGCCGCGGCACGGTCACATTGCGCGCCCGTACGCGCGATTTTGAAGCCGATATCATGCTGAACAACAACCTCGTTTCCCTCACGCCGGATCTGTTCCATGCCCTGCGCTCCATTCCCGGCATCGTTGATATCCAGGAACTCTGATTTTCAAGTGTGAAGGTCGTGTTGTGCGATGGGCAGGTCGATCCAAAATGTACTGCCTTCGCCGACAACGCTTTTGTATCCAAGTGTACCGTGCATGGCGTCGACAAAACTGCTGGCGATGGTCAGCCCGACACCGGCGCCGTCGATCGACAGGCTATGCTGGGTGAGGCGTTCGAAAGGCTCCAATATTTGGCCGCGGTATTTCTCCACGAATCCCACGCCGGTATCGGCGATTTCCAGGCGAACCATTTCGTTGTCGCGTTGGTGGCCTGTAATTATCACACGCCCATGATCGCGATTGTATTTCACGGCGTTGGTGAGAATGTTCAAAATGGCTCGGTGAAGATATACGGCGTCTGCGTTGACGCTGGGCAGGTCGGTTTTCTTGAGGTGGTTGTCGATTGTCGCATCGTGAGCACGCACCAGTGCGCCGATTTCGTCGATACAGCCTTCGATGACATCGTTCAGCAAGAGTTGTTTGGGGTTGAGGTTGAGTGTGGTGTTTTCAAGCGAAGATAAAACCAGCACTTGATCGATAAGCGAAAGCAGGGATTTGCTGTTTTCCAGGACATAGTCGATGTGCTGCATGCGGTGTTCGGCTTTGATGTCCATCTTGATCAATTGGCTGAAGCCGGTGATTGCATTGAGCGGCGTGCGCAGTTCGTGGCTCATGGAAGAGAGGAACTTGCTTTTGGCCAGACTGGCCTGTTCGGCTTGTTCCTTGGCGGTGGACAGCGCCAGCGTGCGCGCTGTGACGAGTTCTTCCAAAGAACTGTTCACGCTTTTGAGTTTTTTCTCCGCCAGATCGCGTTTGCACACCATATTTTCCAGACGTTCGGCCATGGCGTTGAAGACGTGCGCCAGTTCACCCAATTCGTCCTTGCTTGTTACGTCCACGCGCGCGGTGAGGTCGATGGTGCCGATCTGTCTTGCCGCATCACGCAGGGTACTGATGCGTTTCACGATATTGCGCGACACCGTTCCGGCAAGGACGAGAATAAGAATGAACAACACCACATATCCGGACCAAATGAGACGCTCGCTCAGGGCCAGTGATTTGTGCAGGGCTTTCAGGCGTCTTCTCATTTCGCCGCGCTCGGAAGATAAAACGATATTGAGGTCTTTGATGTACGTGCTTTCGGCGTCTTCGAAACGACCTTTGAGGGCGATCATATTTGAAATGGGAGGATGAGCCGCGGCCAGACGGGTCAGTTGGGAAGATAGCACCATCACCGCGCGTCCGGCTTTGCCGATGGTGTCGTTCGTTCCAGTGGCGTGTGGAATGTGCGTAGCAACATACCGGTTATAGGCTGTGAAACGTATTTTAAGCAGATCGACCGCTGCGTTTAGTTGTGTGGTTTCTTCATCCAATTGGTTCTGAAGGGAGGCAATTGATGTTGCGTCCGAGGTGGTCTCGTTGGCGGCTGTGACCATGAATTGATGAAGCAACAGCATGTCGCTGGTCGAGGCGACGACGGCCACCCCCGCATAGCGCAGGTCGTCAAGCAGTTTCATTACGGAAAGGGTGCGCTCAGTGATGTCGTTGACGCTTTGGTCGATGCGCTCGGCCATGGCCGTCATGGCCGCCAGCAACAACAGCGTGCCGATCATAACGGCCGCGAAGGCAGCCGTTAATAAAGATGACAATTTCGTTTTCATGGAACTCGACGGACGTTTGTCCGCGCCCTCCCGTCACCACAACGGCCGCATGCCCCCCCGCGTCAAGAGCCATAGCGACCTGACGTCGAGGTTCATATATCGTGCTTCGGCGCGTATGTTGCAAGACAATACAATGCGTTGGTGATGGTGTTTTGTGGGCGTTGCGGGTTTTTGTTGCATTCGTGCCGGATTCCCGCTAGACAACCGCCGCACCTTGCATTCGGGGTGTGATCTCGCACGCGGACGTGTGGCGTTGGCGCAAATTCGCCAAAATGTCACTCCGGTGTTTTTCCGGTGATTCAATCGGGGGAACGAGAGTCCGCGGAGGCTTAACCGGAAAAGGAAACAAAACCTATGGCAATGCCATCGTTAACCATGCGTCAGCTTTTGGAAGCCGGCGTTCACTTCGGCCACAACACGCGTCGTTGGAACCCGAAAATGGCGCCGTACCTGTTCGGTGCGCGCAACTCGATTCACATCATTGATCTGGGCCAGACGGCGCCGTTGCTGAACCGCGCCATGGAAGTTGTGCGCGACGTGGTCGCCGGTGGTGGGCGCGTGCTGTTCGTCGGCACCAAACGTCAGGCGTCCGAAAAAGTCGCCGAAGCCGCAAAAAAATGCGGCCAGTACTTCGTCAATCACCGCTGGTTGGGTGGCATGATGACCAACTGGCAAACCATTTCGGGTTCGATCAAGCGCTTGCGCGATCTGGACGATCAGTTGGGCAACCCGGAAAAGTCTGCGGGCCTGACCAAAAAGGAATTGCTGCAACTCACCCGTGAACGCGACAAGCTGGAACTGGCGCTGGGGGGCATTCGCGATATGGGAGGCCTGCCCGATATCCTGTTCGTTATCGACACCAACAAGGAAGCCATCGCGGTGGCCGAGGCCAACAAGCTGGGCATTCCGGTGGTCGCCATTCTTGACAGCAACTCCGATCCGAAGGGTATTGATTATCCGATCCCTGGCAATGATGATGCCATTCGCGCCATTACGACGTATTGCGATTTGATTTCCGGTTCCGTTCTGGACGGGATTCAGGTTGAAGCTGTTGGTTCCGGTGCCGATCTGGGCGCCGCTGCGGAGCCTGTTGC
>VAPM010128513.1_pt1 | contig 11113 bp, 9 predicted proteins | sample 3395091 | NCBI WGS metagenome assembly VAPM01 (sample SAMN08290445, study PRJNA428436) | hydrothermal vent metagenome | isolation source: Deep-sea hydrothermal vent chimney 3 | place: Pacific Ocean: Juan De Fuca Ridge | reverse complement strand
TCTGTCCGAAGCACGGCTACTTGGCCGGCGAGCACAAGTTCTGCCCGCATTGCGACGAGGAGATCCTCGCGCGTAAGCGCGGGTGCACGGGCGATGCCTAGATGTCTGTCGCCCGACACGAGGTTCCACCTGAAGAAAGGAGCACCGAAATGACCGAGGGTACCAGAATCACGTTGACGGACGAGGAGCGCCAACCCTGCGAGGTTTGGACGCGTGTAATGGGCTATCACCGGCCGGTGTCGGAGTTCAATCCCGGCAAGCAGTCCGAGCACGGCGAACGTCGGCACTTCCGCGAGGCGTGCGTGCAGACGGCGCCGCGTCGGGAGGCGGCTGGGCGGTGCAGGAGCTTCGCGTAGGCGGGCTCACGCCGCTTACCACCATCGATTTCCCCGGGCGCCTGGCGGCGGTCGTCTTCTGCCAGGGTTGCCCGTGGCGTTGCGGCTACTGCCACAACCCGCACCTGTTGCCGCCGGCGGAAAGGCACGGACCCGCCTGGGAGGAGGTGCGGGTCTTTCTCGAGCGACGCCGCGGGTTGCTGGACGCCGTGGTGTTCAGCGGCGGCGAACCCACGGCGCAACGGGCGCTGGCGGCGGCCGTGGCGCAGGTGAGGGGCTTGGGCTTCCAGGTCGGGCTGCACACGGCCGGCGTTTATCCGCAGCGGCTGGCGTCGGTCCTTGCGGATCTCGATTGGATCGGGCTCGACGCCAAGGGTCCGATCGAGCGCTACGCGGCCATCACCGGGGTTCGGGGCGCGGGCGGGCGGTTTCGCCGCAGCCTGGAGCTGGTGGTCGGCAGCGGTGTCGACTACGAGGTGCGCACCACGCTCTACGAGGGGGCGACGCCGGAGGAACTGCTTGGTTTGGGACATTGGCTCGCAGAGCACGGGGTACGTCGCTATGTGTGGCAGATGCGCCGCCCCGGCGGCCCGCCCGCCGGGGACGGCGCTTGGCGGGCGGTGCGCGATAGACTCGCTCGGAGGTTCGATCGCTTCGAGATCCGGGGAGCGACGTAAGCCCCGGCGGACGCCGGCGGCCCCTTCCCCGCCGTGCAAACAGCGGCACTTCGGCCGGGACGATGCCGCGCCCTGAAAGGGCGTGCCCTCCCGGCGCCGTTCTTGCGATGAAATCCAATATCGAGGATCAATACCGCACCGCGGTCGACTTCGAAAAACCCGACGAATCACGGGCGAAAATCCGTTATCGGTGAAAATTTTCCAGTTTTCTGCGCAGCTCGAAAGGAAGTCGTCTGACGGAGAAGATGATCTTTGCGTCTTTACCGGAGCCCGTCCCGGGAAAAAAGGAAGCGGATGAATAGACATAGCCCCGGGGAAGCGGGATCTTCCGTCGTCCGCTCCCGTCGGGAGATAATTTTGGATCGAATTCCCCCTTTCCATGATCTCCCCGGGCCGGGGTCAACGGACGATCCTGTGTCCCATCGATATGCATGATTCGAATCGCAAACGTCTTCCCCTTTTCTTTTCCGGTGTAAACGAGGAGGTTTCCTACCATATGCGGGTCCGCCGCCTCGAGTCCTTGCGGCGTCGGGACACGGGTAATTTTTCGGGTGGCAAGATCGATTTTGTAGATTTGCCCTATATTTTTTTCCCGCGTAGATGTAAAAATAATGCCCTTGTTATCCGGGGTCCAGTAGGAATTCGCATTTGCCACCCCCTTCCGGGGAGGGACGATGGCCTCCATTTTTGAACCGTCCGCACGAGCCAGCATGATCTCGGTTTGTTCATAACCGTCTTCCGCGACGGCAATCCCGTTGGAATCCATTTTGTTGAAACGGGTAAAGGTCATCCACCGATGATCGTTCGATACCCGAATATGGCTCAACTGCCGTTTCGAATCCCTCAGGATCTCGGTAAAATTCCGCCCATCCAGCGTGGCGGTGCAAATGGCGAAATAGTCCGGCACCAGTCTCACTCTGCTCCCCATCCCCTGTGCGACTCCCCCCCGCACAACCATCATTCCGAACCCTATGGCTCCGACAAGGACCCACTGAATCATTGCAACTCGTCGTGTCCTGTTCACTTTTTTCACTGCCTCCCATATTCTTCGGAGCTATTCCACCGGAACTGCATGATCGGAGCGCGGGAATCGTCCGTCTTTCGAGAGACGGGTTTCATTTCGGCGGAATACAAGTTTAGTGCCTCCCGGAGGTCTCTGCGGTTTTTCAATGCAAAGGAAGTTGCAGTCGCGGAACCGGTCCGGGAAGGGGTGCCTGCGGCGATCCGCCCGTAGGCCCCCCCGGTCCGGGACGGTGAAACCGAGGGGTCGGGTGCCTTCGAGGAAGGCACGGATTTGCCTCGGGCTCATGTGTCGTTGGAAGAGGCGCAATCTCGTGATTTGAGAAGAGATCGAATATACTGAATCGAGTCGATGCACTCTTCGATGGATGGTCGCTTCCGTCAGGTTTTGTTTTTGATTTCGCAGTGTTAGTGGGCGGACATTCCCTTGCGGCGGGCGCCCTGTCCGGGATGTTCGCGCAACGCTCGGTGCGGCGCAACCGCCCGGATTGTCCCGCCGAGGAGCGCGTCGATCCCGCCGTACCTCGCTCTCCGAGGTCTGCCGGGTGCGGCTCGATTGAGGGGGCGGGGAATGGAGATCAACGATTATCTGCACCATATGGTCGAGCGCGATGCCTCGGATCTCTTCTTCAGTGTCGGCGCGCCCGTGCAGATCAAGGTGGAAGGCGTGCTCACGCCGCTCGATGACGATCCGCTGGAGAGCGGGCGTGTGCGCGAACTCGCCTACGCGCTGATGAACGAGGTCCGGCGGCGGGAGTTCGAGCGCGACCTGGAGCAGAACGTCGCGGTCTCGGTCCCGGATCTCGGCCGCTTTCGCGTGAACGTTTACCGCCAGCGCGGCGATGTGGCGATGGTCGTGCGCTTTCTCAAATCGCGCATCCCGTCCCTCGATGAGCTGGGTCTGCCGCAGCGACTTGCGGATTTGGTAATGATGACGAGCGGACTGGTGCTCGTCATCGGTCCGACCGGATCCGGAAAATCGACCACGCTGGCGGCCATGATCGAGCAGCGCAGCCGCAACGCGGCGGGTCATATCCTGACCGTCGAGGATCCGATCGAGTACGTGCATCGCCACCGGCGTTCGATCGTCGATCAACGGGAAGTGGGGCTCGACACCCACTCCTACGAGGCGGCGCTCAAAAACGCCCTGCGCGAGGCGCCCGACGTGATCCTGATCGGGGAGATCCGTGAGCGCGAGACGATGCGGAGTGCGCTCGCCTACGCGGAGACCGGGCACTTGTGCCTCTCGACGCTGCACGCCAACAACGCCGAGCAGGCGCTCGAGCGGATCGTGAGCTTCTTCCCGCAGGACGCGCACCTCCGGCTCCACCTGGACCTCTCGCTCAATCTGCGCGCGGTGATCGGTCAGCGCCTGCTGCGCGGCGTGGACGGGCGGCGGGTGCCGGCCGTGGAGATCCTGCTCAACTCACCCTACGTGGAGGAACTCATCCGCCGGGGGGAGATTGCGGGAATCCGCGAGGCCATGGTGCGCAGCGCGCAGGAGGGGATGCAGACCTTCGATGAGGCGCTCTTCACGCTCTATCGGTCGGGGCGTATCAGCCGGGAGGAAGCGCTGCGCCACGCCGACTCGCACAACAATCTGGCGATGCGCATTCGTTTGATCGACGGCGGCCGGCTCGGTGGACTGGCGCAGGCGGCGGACGGACTTCGCATCGAAGATCCGTGAATTCAAGGGGTCGGAGTACTTGAAAAATGCGATATAGATATCGGGGAGCCTGTCTGTGAAGGTGGAAAACGTATCCAAAAAGAAAATGGACCAGAAAAGTTATGAGGAAGCCCTGTTCAAACTCCAGCTGGAACTGGTGAAACTCCAGGAATGGGTCAGACAGGAGGGGCTCAAGGTCGTGGTGATATTCGAAGGGCGCGACGCCGCCGGCAAGGGCGGTGTTATCAAGCGTATCACCCAGCAGCTGAACCCCCGTGTCTGCCGCGTCGTGGCCTTGCCCGCTCCCACCGAGAGGGAAAAGAGCCAGTGGTATTTCCAGCGTTATGCCACGCATTTGCCCGCGGCGGGTGAGATCCTGCTCTTCGACCGCAGCTGGTACAACCGTGCCGGCGTTGAGCGGGTGATGGGATTCTGCACGGATGAGGAGTATGAAGAGTTTCTACGCTCCTGTCCCCAGTTCGAGCGCATGCTGGTCCGCTCCGGAATCATCCTGATCAAGTACTGGTTCTCCATTTCCGACGAGGAGCAGGAGCGCCGCTTCCAGAGCCGGTTGAAAGAGCCCAACAAGCGCTGGAAACTCAGTCCCATCGACATCGAGTCCCGTTCGTGCTGGGTCGAGTATTCCAGGGCCAAGGATCAGATGTTCGCCTACACGGATATCAAGCAGGCCCCGTGGTATGTCGTGAAGTCGGATGTAAAAAGGTATGCGCGTCTCAATTGTATCGCACACCTGTTAAGCGTGATTCCGTATCAGGATCTGACGCCGGAACCCATCGAGTTGCCGAAGCGGAAAGCGGGCCGCGGCTATGTCAGGCCGCCGTTGTCGGATCAGAACTTTGTGCCGGAAATCTATTCATAATCGAAGCGGTTGCGGCGCGGCATCGGCAGGCATTCCTCCCCGGTTCGGGTCCCCCCGCCCGCGCCGTCACTTGCGGGGCGCGGGCGGGCCGGGTTCCGGCGGATTCCCCCGCGGGCGGACCAGGCGCAGGACGGTCTCGGCGTCCGGGCACCCGCGTTGCAGGACAAGGCGGTACCAACGGGCTGCCTGCGCGAAGCTCGCGGACACCCCGATGCCGAATTCGTGCATGCGCGCGAGAGCGAGTTGCGCCCGGCACTCGCCGTTCTCCGCGAGCCGCAGCCAGTCCGCACGCGCGCGCCGGTAGTCCCCTGCGCGATAGGCCGCTTCCGCGGCCGCCATCGGGTCGACGGTCCGCGCGGCGCCTCCGGATCGCGCGCTCATCGAGAACAGCGTGCGCAGGGCGGTGATCGCCCGCGCGTTTCCCCGAGCCGCTGCGCGGCGGATCCACTTCAATGCCCGTTGCGGATCGCGGTTGGTGCCGTAGCCGTAGTAGTAGAGATAGCCGATGGTGTACTGCGCGTCGGCGTTGCCCGCGCGGGCGAGGGGGGCCAGCAGGCGCATCGCCTCCACGTAGCGCCCGGCCCGATAGGCAAGGCGCGCATGCCCGATCGTCGCTGCGAGCGCTTTCGGCCCGCCGTGATCGGCCCGCGCCGTACCGCTCGCGGCCGGCGGCCGGGTGGCGCAGGCCGCAAGCAGCGCGGCGCCGACCACCAGGAGCAGGATCCACGCGCCGCGGTGAAGAAGATTGCGGGTCGGCCGGTTCTGTGAGGGCGGGCGCATAGCGTCCGGGAGCGTATTACATTTGCGATGACACTGTAAACCACGCGGGCCCTGCCGTGTCCGCGTCACCTCGGGCGCCTTGGCCCCGCTGCAGCGGGCCGGGTGTGACGGCGAGCGCGGCGATGGGTGCATCGAGCGGTTGGGGTTTGCCGATGTGGTAGCCCTGGGCGTAGTCGACCTTGAACATCCGCAGGATTTTAAGGATGTTTTCCGATTCCACGAACTCGGCGGTGGTCTGGATGCCCATGGCGTGCGCCACTTGGTTGATCGCCTTGACCATGGCGCGGTCGGTGCTGTCATGCACGAGGTTCTTCACGTAGCTGCCGTCGAGCTTCAGATAGTCGACGGCCAGGTTCTTGAGGTAGGCGAAGGAACTCAGCCCGCTGCCGAAGTCGTCGAGGGCGAACCGGCAGCCCATCTCGCGCAGAACCGAGATGAACCGCCCGGCGCTGGTCAGATTGGCGATGACCGCCGTCTCGGTGATCTCCAGGCACACGTGGTGCGCATCGATGCCGGATGTCTCGATGAGGTCGACGAAGAACTCCAGGAAGCCTTCGTCGGACAGGGATTGCCCGGACAGGTTGATGGAGCAACTGTCCATATCCTTGAGCGCGCCTTCGCCGCGTGCCATCGAAGTGATGGCCGAGCGCACTACCCAGCGGTCCACGGCCGGCATGAGGTGGTAACGCTCGGCCGCCGGGATGAACGCGTAGGGAGGGATCACCTCGCCGGTGCGGTCGAGCATGCGCAGCAGCAGTTCGCAGTGCCGCCCGGCGGTGCTCCGGTGGGAGATCGGCAGGATCGGCTGGTAGTAGAGGCGGAAGCGGTTCTCGTCGAGTGCGAGCTGGATGCGGTGGATCCACTGCATCTCGCCTTGGCGCTGAGCCACGGCGCCGTCGTTCGGCTGGTAGAGGTGGACCCGGTTGCGGCCCTGGTCCTTGGCCACGTAGCAGGCGGCGTCTGCGGCGCTGAGCACATCGGACAGCGTGCCGCTGTTGGCGGTGATCGGGACCAGGCCGATGCTGGCGCTGACCCGGAAGGTGTTGGATTCCCAGGCGAACCGGAAGGCCTCCACGCTGCGCCGCAGGTCCTCCGCGACCAGTCGGGCGTTTTGCAATGGGCATCCTTCGAGCAGCGCCCCGAACTCGTCGCCGCCGAGTCGTGCGATCGTGTCGCTTTCGCGGATCTTGTCGCGGAACAGGTGCGTGAGCTGCTTGAGCAGTTCGTCTCCGGCGCCGTGTCCGCAGGTGTCGTTGACCACCTTGAATTGGTCGAGGTCTATGTAGCAGAGCGCGTGGTGCTTGTGGTCGTTGCGCGCCGTGATCAGCGCGTTCTTCACGCGCGCCTCGAACTCGCGGCGGTTGATCAGGCCGGTGAGTGCGTCATGGGCGGCCTGGTGGCTCATCTGGCGCGCCAGTCCGCGCAGCCGCGTGACGTCGTGCAGGGCCACCACCGTGCCGATCACCCGGTCGGTGCCGTCGCGGATCGGGGCGGCGGTGACCTCGATGGAATACTCGTGTTCCGCCCCGCGGTGCAACAGGGTCGTGTCGCCCGGCACCCCGGCCGCGCGGTTCTCCCGCAGACAGCGCTCGACCGGATTGACGACCGCGCGTCGGGTGGTCTCCTCGATCAGGTGCAGGACCTTGGCCAGCGGCAGGCCGCGCGCCTCGCGCAGGTGCCAGCCGGTGAGCCGTTCGGCGGTCGGGTTCAGGTATTCGATGACGCCGGTGACGTCGGTGGTGAGCACGCCGTCGCCGATGGATTCGAGCGTGACCTGGATCTTCTCTTTCTCCTTGTGCAGCGCCTCGCGGGCGTATTTCAGGCCGCTGACGTCGCGGATGCCGCCTTCGATACCGGCGATCGCACCGCCCGCATCATGGTAGAAGTGGGCGTTGATCGATACCCACACCGTGGCCCCGGTGCGCGTACGCAACGCCACCTCGAAATTCTCCAGAATCCCGAAACGCAATTCGAGTTCCCGCTCCATGCCGGCGGCGGCGTCGGGATCGCGGTACAGGTCCGCGAAGGTCATTCCGGTGAACTCCTCGGGCGGATAGGCAAGCAGTTGCTCGACCGAGGGCGTCGCCCAGACGATGCGTCCGCAAACGTCGGTCCGGTAGACGACATCCTGCAGGTTGTGGAGGATCGAGCGCAACTGTGTCTCGGAGGAGCGGATCTTGTCTTCGGCGCGTCGGCGTTCGTGGACCTCTTTGCCCAGCGCGACGTTGGTGGTCTCGAGCTGGGTGCGGGCATGGTCCGATTGTTGGCGTGCCGCCGCGAGGCGCTCGATGAGATCGGTGTTCTCGATTCCGAGCTGGAAGGAGCGTGCCAGGGTGCGGTCCAGGCGGCGCGCGGTCAATACCAGCAGTGCGCCGAACGCCAGGGTCATCGCGCCGATGGCCACATGCAGCGGATCGCCGCTCAGGCACAGCCACAGCACCGGGGGGGCGAAGGCGGGCACGAGAAAGAGCAGGAACGAGGTGGCGGAAGCGGCCATCCCCGAGAGCGCCGCGGCGCCCAGGCCCCAGAGGGCGAAGGACAGAAACATCTGATGCACAGGGCCGGCGAAGCGCGCGACCAGGACGGCGCCGGTCCCCCATACGAGGCCGGCGGCCAAGGTGGCGGCATTGAATCGGCGGTACCAGACGCCCAGGTCCAGGGGGCGTTCCCGGCGCCAGTACGCGTGTACCAGGCCGAAGCGCGCCACTATGAGCAGCGCCGCGAGGGTGAGCCACGGGATGAGCTGGAGCGGGGGGACGATCGGGCGCAGGGCCGGATAGAGCAGGGCCACGAACAGCAGGGCAACGAGCGATCCGCTACGGCGACGGGCGTAGAGGAGATCGAGCCGGCCGGCCTGGATGCGCGCGTCGCGTCGCAGCGCCTGGGGCGGGCGGCCGTCTTGCGGCGAATGTGGTTGGTGTGACGGTTGCTTCATACACCTGGCCTGGACGCGGGCGGCACCGGAACGGCCCAGCCGATCCTCCGGTGTGGCCGGTTGGGACCGTCCGGCCGGGGCGTGCAACTCCCCGTAAACCTTTCGGCCGGGATCGCTCGAACTTGAGTGCCGCCTCAGGATTTCGAGTGTTCGGGCGCTAACCTTTCGGGGAGTCGAACGGCTCGGATCAGGGAGGGAGTGCGCGTGATGACCTGGATTTCGGACCCGTTCCTGGCCGGACCGCCGTTGCGGATTCCGGACCAGGATCGGGCGCCCGGTGCCGGTCCGGACCTGCGCCCCGAGGTCCTCGACGCCTGGGTGGCGGGGTTGCCGCTGGCCGATCCCGAGCGTACCGCCGATCTGCTGCTGGAGATCCTGCGGGTACTGAACCGCACCCGCCTGCCGGCGGATCAGCGGCGCGAGGCGCTCGCGCGGCTGCGTGCGCCGGTGGCGGGGGTCATGGGTGCATTGGGCGGGCGCTACGCGCAGGCGGTGCTGCCGTTGCGCGAGCGCGATCGGCGCTGTGCGGCGCGCGTGCTGGCCCTGGCGGAGGAGAGCGCCTACGCCGAAAAGGCCTTGGCGGCCCGGCCGACCGCCGCGCTCGGCGCCGCCCGCTCCTCCGGGGCTGTGCCGGCCTACCCGGAGGCCCTGGCGCGCAGCGCCGCGGCGCTCGGTCGGCTGCTATTGGAACACTACCGACTCTATGCCCCGGTACCCGATGGCGTCTGGGGCGAACTGCATCGCCTGTATCGCCACGGCGAGGCGCTCTCGGGGGCGACGGGGGGTACCGGTCCCGCGGCCGCGGCCCTGGCGGAGCTGTTCCGCGCCTATCAGCGTGCGGCGTTGCTCGCGCTCGCCAATCCCTACCATCTGATGCAGGGTGAGGCCTATGAGATCGATCGGGCGCTTGGAGAGTGGGCGCCGGCGGCGCGTCTCGAACCGCCCGGGCCGGCCGGCGTCACCGGCCGTTTCTTCGTCGCCCTCGACGGCGAATCCCCGCCCGGTTTCGGCGTCCCCGGCGGTGCGGTGACGGCGGGCGGCGTGCGGATCCTGGAGGTCGCCCCGGTGCTGGAGCGGGTTACCGAGCGGATCACCGCCTTCGGTGCGCGGCGCGGCGCCGGGACGGGTGCGCGGCCGTCGCTCGCGCAGCGCCTCGAGCGTGGCATGTGGTTGCGCCTGCACCGCGCGTGGTCGGCCCGGGCCCCGCGTCTCCAGGGGCGGGCGCCGACTGCGGCGCCGCTGCGCATGGTGGTGGGCATCGGCGCCTGCCACCACTTTCTGTCGCGCGGCGCGGATTTCCGCCCGGAGTGGGACGAGGTGCGGATCCGCAACGGCCCCTCCTCGGCCGGTCCCCCGCAGTTGACGCTGGTGCCCAAGGAACTGGAGCCCTGGGGGCGGCACGGCGAGGAGGAGCGGCTGCGCGACGGCATCGTCCGCCCGCGCGAATCGCGATTCGCCCCGGACGATCGGCGGCACGATGTTTGGGGGAAGATCTACGCCTACCCGGTGGACGAACTCCCCACGACCCGCGGATTCGAGTCGTCTCTCTGGGAACGTTACGATGTGAGCGCCGGCGGCTTGGCGGTACGCGGCGCTCCGCCGCCGTCCACCCGGGTCCGGGTCGGCCAACTGGTCGGTTTCGCCGATTCCGACTCCAACCCGGGTGACGAGGCGTGGGCGCTGGGCGTGGTCCGCTGGCTCAAGGCCCATCTCGGCGGGCACCTGGAAATGGGCATCAAGCGGCTCGCGGAACAGGCCGAGCCTGTCGCGACGCGGGCGGTGGTCGGGGCCGGTGGCGGGACGGAGTACTTTCGCGCCCTGGGGGTCCCCGTGCCGGGACCGCAACGGACCATGGCCGCGCTCATCGTGCCCGCGGTGATGTACGACGTGGGGACGGTGCTGGCCGTGAACCTGGGGACGCGGCTGCTCTACGTGCAGCTCACCCGGATCCGGGAGTCGACCCGCGCGTTCGCGCAGTTCGAATACCGCACCGTGCCCGCGCCGGTCGGCGAGCGCGAGTTCCTGCCGGAGATCCCCGAGCGCCGCCCCTGAGGGGAGGCCGGCGCCTTACGCGCCGTCGCCGCCGTGCGCGTCCCCGGCCGGCACGGTGTCGGCCGCCTCCCGGCGCCGGACGAAGAACCGCGACCACCCGACCCCGAGTTCGAACAGCAGCCACATGGGTACCGCCAGCGACACCTGGGAGAGCACGTCGGGCGGCGTGAGGAGCATCCCGATCACGAAGCAGGCGACGATCACGTACGGGCGCATCCGGGCCAGCTTCTGCGGGGTGGTGGCCCCGGTCCACACCAGCAGGATGGTGGCGATCGGGGTCTCGAAGGCGACTCCGAAGGCGAAAAACATGGTCAGCACGAAATCGAGATAGCTTTTGATGTCGGTCATGACCTTCACGCCGTGCGGCGCGGCGTGGGTGAAGAAGCGGAACATCAGCGGAAACACCACGAAGTAGGCGAACGCCATTCCGCCGTAGAACAGCGCCGTGCTGGAGATCAGCAGCGGCAGGACGAACCGGCGCTCGTGGCGGTAGAGTCCCGGGGCGACGAACGCCCAGACCTGGTAGAGCAGGTAGGGCATGGCGAGAAAGATCGCGAGCACCAGCGCGAAGTGGAACGGGGCCAGGAACGGCGAGGTGACGTCGATGGCGATCATGCTGCTCCCCTTGGGAAACTGGCGCAGGAGCGGCTTGGCAAGCATGGAATAGAGCGTGTCGGCGTACGCCGAGAGCGCCATGAAGATCACGACGACCACCGCGATGCTGCGCAGCAGCCGGCCGCGCAGTTCGATCAGGTGGGAGACGAACGG
>VAPM010102276.1_pt1 | contig 11113 bp, 9 predicted proteins | sample 3395091 | NCBI WGS metagenome assembly VAPM01 (sample SAMN08290445, study PRJNA428436) | hydrothermal vent metagenome | isolation source: Deep-sea hydrothermal vent chimney 3 | place: Pacific Ocean: Juan De Fuca Ridge | reverse complement strand
TTTTTTTAAATATAAGTAAATCAATATTATAAAGTGAACAAAGAATTAATTATCGATTCAAATGTTACAGAAGTTAATATTGCGCTACTTGAGGATAAACATCTGGTTGAACTACATAAGGAACGGAATAACAACAATTTCTCTGTAGGTGATGTGTTTTTGGGAAAGGTGCATAAAATTATGCCTGGTCTTAACGCTGCTTTTATAAAAGTAGGCTACGAGAAAGATGCTTTTTTGCATTATCTCGATCTGGGACCGCAGGTTCGCACCATGAACAATTACACCCGCCTGTTACAGCAGGGAAGAGGAGACAAAATTTCTTATGGGAAGTTTAAATCGGAACCGGATATAGAAAAAAGCGGTAAAATCACTAAAATTCTCAGCCCCGGACAGGAAATACTGGTTCAGATAGCCAAAGAACCTATCTCTACCAAGGGGCCGCGAATCTCCATGGAGATTTCCTTCCCGGGAAGATTTTTAGTGCTGCTGCCTTTTTCAAATAAAATATCCATTTCTCAAAAAATCAGAAGCAAAGAAGAACGAGGAAGGCTTAAACGCCTTATAATGAGTATCAAACCTGATAATTACGGCGTAATTATCAGAACAGTAGCCGAAAACAAGAAAGTGGCCGAACTGGATACTGACCTTCGCAATCTGGTTGAGAAATGGGAGAAAATATCCGCCAAATTACCTAACCTCAAAGCACCGCAGAAAGTTCTAAAAGAACTGGGTCGTACTTCTACCATTTTAAGGGATCTCCTTAATGAATCGTTCAACAACATTCATATCAACGACCCCGTATTGTATGATGAAATTAAAACGTACATTCAACGGATTGCTCCTGACAAAAAAGAGATTGTTAAGCTTTACAAGGGACGCGAGCCGATATTCGAACATTTTCATGTCGATAAACAAATAAGAAACTCATTTGGTAAAAATGTAACCATTAAAAGTGGCGTTTATCTCATCATAGAACACACCGAAGCACTGCATGTAATTGACGTAAATAGCGGACATCGTGTAAACAAAAATAATTCCCAGGAACAAAATGCATTGGCAACCAATCTGGAGGCAGCTACCGAAATAGCCCGCCAGTTGCGTTTGCGCGATATGGGTGGTATTATCGTTGTCGATTTTATCGACATGCACGAATCCAAAAACAGGCATGCTCTTTTTGAACATCTCAGAACAGAGATGACTAAGGACAGGGCTAAACATACTATTTTGCCACCTTCAAAATTCGGACTTATTCAGATAACACGACAACGTGTTCGTCCTGAAATGTCGGTTTCGGTGGTGGAGAAATGCCCGGTTTGTAGTGGCACCGGTCAGATAAAATCGAGTATTAGCGTACTGGACGATATTGAAAATAACCTGGAGTATCTCCTGCTCGACCAAAATGAAAGCGGACTTACTCTTGGCGTGCACTCCTATATTTTCGCGTATCTTACCCACGGCATGATTTCTAAACGACTCAAGTGGCTTTTGGAATATAAAAAGTGGATTAAAATTCAGGAAATGAAAAATTACCACATGCTCGAATTTCATTTTTTCGACAAAAATGGTAATGAGTTGACACATTAAAATAAAAAAACCGGCTTCTGGCCGGTTTTTTTATTAGGGCTTGTTTTATACCAGATATCCGGCATTCTCAATATGTACACTTAGAACTGGTATGGGAGAGTGATTTACCATTTGTGCGGCATAAGGGCCAATCCAGAGATTTGCCGTGGTCGTCTCCTGCTCGGTCATGATGGAAATCAGGTTGGCATTCACTTTTTTGGCATAGTCCAATACGGTATCGGTAATGTTGCTGGCATCCAGATAAACAGTACGGTAACGAACACCATTTTCTTTTAAGTACGTTTCTGATTGTGCTACGTAATTCTTAATACGGTAGCGAATATTATCCACCGTGGAGGTATAAACGCCGAGGATATGAATTTCCGCGTCAAAATATTTGGCCAGCAGGGCGGTTATGGGAAGTTTTTGACGGGTTATTTTGGTACTGTCCAAAGGCATAACAATGATTTTCAGGTTCTTGTTTGAGTCTACACCTGCCCTTATGGTGATTATGGGGAGTTTGCTGGCAGAAACAATACGGTTGGCATTACTACCAATCCAAAACTCTTCAAAACCTGATGAGCCATGGGTTCCAACAATAAGAAGGAAAGCGTCCACCTCTTTGGCCACATGGCAAATTACTTTATATACTTTGCCCTTTTCCATGCGGTAATCAATCTCGGTGCCTGCCGCAAGTTGCGGGCTGTACTTTTTAATAAGCTTAACGAAACGTTCCTGAACTTCGGCGCGGATGTGGTCAGGCTCTACCGAAAAAATTTCTTTGGAATAGTCCAGATGGTTGGCCCACACCATGGTGACGCCTGCCTTTGCTCTGTGGGCGATGATAACAGCATGTTCGAGTGCATTCATTGAGCAATCGGAAAAATCGACACCAACAACAATTTTTTTACCCATGATACCTAATTTTATAGTGAACTATTTTGGAATTTTAATATCATCTTTTATTTCCCATGCCAACGGATAGGCCCGTTTTATTTTTTCCAGAAAGCGGATAGCATCCAGCCGTGTTCTGAAATCACCCACACGTACTCTGTAGTATGGTTCATTAAAGGTAATGTAGGCAGGAAGGCTATACCTTTTTTCAAATTTATCACGAATTGCCAGCGCGTTGTTCAGTGCGGCGTTTCCCGATTCTTTGTAAATCTGAATCCGGTAGCCCGGAATAACCGGAAACTTTTTGTTTTGCAATTCATGTAACTGCAAAAGGGTATCGATACGTACATCTCCAATAAAATCCTCATGAACTGCTTGCAAACTGTCCTGTGCAAAAAGTGTCCCGGCCATCAGTAAAAACATTGCCAAAATAAAAAAATCTTTTCTTTTTCTTTCTTTTATCATCTTCATTTTCTTCAAACAATTCTTCTATTCATCATCATAATCCATGGAGCGCAAACTCATCACCGGTATTTTTGCCGTGTTGATAAGCTGTTGCGCATAAGGACCAAGGAAACGGTTTGCCGTGATGTTTCCCTGCTCTGTCATAATAGCAATTATGTCAATATTTTTTTTCTGTGCGTAGGATACGATTCCAGAAACAATATTGTTCACTTCCGTCTCTCCAATTTCGAAATTCACCTTCCGGTTTTCCAGAAAGTCAATAGCTTCTTTGGCAAACCCGTCAATACGCTTACGGATAACGTTAAGTGGTGTGTTGTATATTTTGAGCAATTGAATTGTAGCGCCAAAAATATCTGCTATATTCGCTGCAAAAGGGAGTTTCTCATTGGTTTCCAGAGAGCTATCAACAGGTAAAAGAATTTGTGAAACGACATCGGTAATTTCGTAACTGTTGTTTACGGTAACAACCGGACAGGGAGCCGTGGTGGTGATGCGATAGGCATTGCTGCCAATCCAAAATTCCTCAAACCCCGTAACTCCATGGGTGCCGGTGAAGATAAGCTCTGCTTTTAACCGGCGTGCAATCTTGCTGATCTCCTGATAAATTTTCCCTTTTCCCAGGTACAGATCGAACGAAATATCAGGATAACGTGTAGCATAGTCTTTAATAATTTTATTCAGATAATTTTTCTTTTCAATGCGCAATTCTTCATCAATAGTATGGATAAGGCTGTCAGCAGGCCTGGAGTTGTCAATCCAAACGAGATCTACCGTGGCATGCATCTTACGGGCATAAACCAAAGCATAATCCAGCGCATGGATAGCATTTTTTGAAAAGTCGAAAGCTACAAGTAATGTTTTCATAGTTCACAAACTATAGGTTACCGCACAAAGTTACAACACAATTTCATTACTAAATCTGTATGTCTGCTAATTTACTAAAAATTTGCGAATATACAAGTGTTTTCATGTAAACTGGGAAAATCGGATTTCGTTAAATAGTTTTAAAATTATACCCTAATTATACGTGTGTGAAAAAGCATTGGATAAATCCGCGTATTTTTGCATGTGGAAAATTATACAAAATTGAAACAGACTTTTGCCAAAGAGGAACGGATGCACGAAAAAAAGTTGATTGATCAGCTTTTTAAAAACGGAAAATCATTTTTTGTCTTCCCGTTTAAGGTGCTTTATATGCCGCTTGCATCGGATGGGCAGCTCCTCCCAAAAGTCTTGATCTCTGTTCCCAAGAGAAATTTTAAAAGAGCCGTTGATCGTAACCGGATCAAAAGGCTTATGCGTGAAGCGTACCGGCGCAACAAATCTGTTCTTCTGGGACAGGAGAAAAATTGCCGGCACCAGCTTCTTATCGGTTTGATATACACGGCAAAGGTCCACATGGACTACATCGAGATAGAAAAGAAAATAATCCTAATTTTGCAGCAATTACTTGAAAAAAATGATTAGGTTACTGGGTAAGTTTTTTATTTTGCTGATTAGGGTTTATCAATACACCTTATCACCTTATATTGGTCGCGCATGTCGTTATACGCCTACCTGTTCCGTTTACAGTGTGGAAGCCATCAAAAAATACGGGCCTTTTAAAGGCGGTAGGATGGCATTGAAAAGAATTCTTTCGTGTAATCCATGGGGAGGTAGTGGTTACGACCCTGTACCCTAAAACATTATTGATTATGATAAAAAAACATATTTTAATTACCGGCCTTTTTCTGATGGCCTTCGTTGGGCTTAAGGCTCAGGAAAATAACAATTTTAAAGTTGCTAAAAGCATTGAGATTTTCTCAGGCGTGCTTAACCAGCTTAACCTGAACTATGTGGATACCATCCATCCGGTGCAGCTCACACAAACTGCTATTAAAGATATGCTGAGGGGAATGGATCCCTACACGGTTTATGTTCCCGAAAAGGATATGTCCGATTTTAACCTGATGCTTAGTGGTATTTATGGCGGTATTGGCTCCATGATTCAGAAACAGGGTGATTATGTGGTTATTACAGAGCCTTATGAGGGCTTTCCGGCACAAAAATCCGGATTAAAAGCCGGTGATAAAATTATTGCCATCAACGGGAAGTCGGCTAAGGATATGTCCTCGCTGGCGGTTAGCAAACTTCTGAAAGGTGGTCCCGGGTCGCATTTTCAACTTACTATCCGGCATTTCGGTGCAGCCAAAGACACAACTTTAAACCTTACCCGCGAACAAATAAAAATTCCCAATGTGCCGTACTATGGCATGGTAGGTGGTGACATCGGCTATATCCGGCTTACACAGTTTAGCCCAAATGCTGCCAACGATGTGCGTAATGCTTTTATTAGCCTGAAAGAAAATCATGACATAAAAGGCGTCATCCTTGATTTGCGTAACAACGGTGGTGGTTTGTTGAACGAAGCAGTTAAAATTGCCAATATTTTTGTTAAAAAAGGGCAAACTATCGTGACCACAAAAGGTAAGCTTTTATCGAATAACATGGTTTATAAAACACCCGGGCCGGTAATTGACCGTAAAATTCCCCTGGCTATTCTGGTAAACGGAAATACTGCTTCCGCTTCGGAAATTGTTTCGGGTTCCATGCAGGACCTTGACCGTGGCATTATTATTGGCCAACAGACATTTGGAAAAGGGCTGGTGCAAAATACCATTGCTTTGCCCTATGGTGGTAAAATTAAAATTACCATTGCTAAATATTATATCCCCAGCGGACGTTGTATCCAGGCTATCAATTATTTTCACAGGGGCAAAAACGGTCGCCCGGTAAGAGTACCTGATTCGCTTACCCACGCATTTAAAACTGCTGATGGGCGCGTGGTTCGGGATGGTGGCGGAATTAAACCCGACATTATTATGAAACCCACTATTTTTAGTCAGGTTTCAGCCGACCTGTATGCACAGAACTACATTTTCGATTTTGCCAATGAATTTAGTCTGCGTCACAAATCCATTGCTCCTCCCACGAAGTTCCTTATCAGCGATTCCACTTTCAGCCAGTTTAAGAAATTTGTACTCAACAAAGGCTTTAGTTACAAAACCGAAACCGGTGCACTAATTAAACAGCTGCAACAGAGTGCTAAAAGGGAAAACTATTTCAAGGCGCTGAAGCCTGTTATTGACAGCCTTTCAAGGGACCTAAAAGAAGAAAAGAAACAAGATCTTGACAAACATAAGAAGCAGATAGATGAGATGCTTCGTGTGGAGATTGCCACCCGTTATTATTACCAAAAAGGGAAAACGGCCTCCGCATTGATAAACGATGTTGAAGTGAGTAAAGCCGTAGCGGTGCTGAATAACAAGAGTTTATATGAGTCTATCTTATCAGGAAAGACTTACCGGCAGAAAAAGAAATAATACTTAACTTGCACCGTTTGTTTACAAATAGAGTTTCATGGCAGGCGGTACAAAAGATGTTTTCCGGCAACTTTACCTTTGGGTGCTGATTATTATTGCCGTAAGCCTGCCCCTTTCCCTGTATTTTATGAGCGTTGGCTCTTTTTTGCTGCTGGCTTTATGGCTTTGGTCAGACTTCCAACCCAGCGTGGTAGTCCGTTTCTTTAAACAAAAGGGTTTCTTCAGGGGCTTTTTTATTTTTGTAGGTTACTTGTGGACGCTGGCAAAAGAGAGTAGTGTGGAAAAAACAAAACTATTTCTGCACAACAAGGCTGCCCTTGTCTTTGCCGGTATTTTTCTGCTGGAGATAGCGGGGTTGCTTTTCACGGCCAACTTTGCCTATGCTACCAGAGACCTGCGCATTAAACTACCTCTGTTACTGTTTCCGCTGGTTTTTTCCAGCACTAAAAAAATCGATAACCGCGGTTTCCAAAAACTAATGCTTTATTATATCGCTGCCCTACTGGCAGGGACGCTGATTGGCACATTTAAACTACTGTCCGGAAACTTCCTTAATGTCCGGGAGTTCTCCCCATTTATCTCTCCTATCCGCTTCGGCCTCAACATTAGTTTTGGTATCCTGGCACTTGGTTATTTTGTGGTAAAAGGGAATGGTTTCAACATCGTACAGAAATTTTTCATGGGTGCTCTAATCGTATGGTTTATTTGGTTCTTGATGACAATGGAGTCGCTTACCTCGCTGAGCTTATTGTTGTTGATAGTGTTGGGAATCCTCCTCTATTCAGGGCTTCGGACAAAAAAGCTCCGGTTGAAAACGGTGCTGGTTTTAATCGTTATTCTGATCCCTACAGGTAGCTACATTTATCTGAAAAAAGAAATTACACGCATGACAACAGTGCCTGCTGTTACGTTAAAGAATCCTGTCAGATATACTGCACTTGGGCATAAGTATGTTTTCGATACCACACACTTTGGTATTGAAGATGGCCGCTATGTGGGCGCCTATCTCTGTATTCCCGAACTTAAAAAGGCCTGGAACGAACGTAGCAATTTGCATTTCGATGCAAAAGACAAAAAAGGTAACCTGGTTAAATACACGTTGATTCGTTATATGACCTCCAGAGATTTACCTAAAGATGCGGAGGGTGTTAGCCAGCTATCCGAAAAGGATATCAAATACGTTGAAGAAGGTATTGCCAACTACAATTACGTGGAGCATCCGGGGTTGCACAGCCGGCTGCTCACGTTGATAACAGGATGGCAGGTTTATAAAAAAACCGGAAACGCCGGAAGCAACTCCGTTATACAACGGTACGAATTTCTGAGAGCTGCTTTGATACTTATCAAGCGTGACTTCTGGACAGGAGTGGGCACCGGTGACCTGGTACAAACCCTCGGCGAGCAATACCGTTTGATGCATTCGGGTATTGGGAAATACTATGGCTTTATTGCCCATAACCAATACATGGACGTCTTAGTGTCCTTCGGCGTTTTTGGATTTCTCTATTTTCTTTTCGCGTTGGTTTATCCTCCGTTGAAAACGCGCAGTTATAACGACTATTTCTTTGTGATCTTCTATGCCATTATGCTTCTTTCCATGTTTTCTGATGACACCCTGGAAACACATAGCGGCCTGACATTATTTGCATTTTTCTCTTCGCTGCTTATGTTTGGGAAAGAAAAACGGGAAAAATCCTTATCCCGCGAAATTGAAAAATAACTTTTCATTCCTGTTTGTGGATTTTCAGGGCGTAGCGCTTTGTACAAAGTGTACACACGATTATTTTTCATACTTTAGCACTAAATATTTAGTACATGCACACGAGAGAAATTAAAATAAAAATTACAACTTATTCAAGGTCTTCCGAGTTGCCTGAGGAAGAGCAGAAATTATTACAGCAGGCGGTCAATAGTGTTTCCCAATCTTATGCACCTTATTCTGAATTTCACGTGGGTGCTGCCGTATTGCTTGACAATGGGGCGGTTATTTGTGGTTCAAATCAGGAAAATGCTGCCTACCCGTCCGGGTTGTGTGCCGAAAGGGTGGCACTGTTTTATGCCAATTCCAAATATCCTGGCGTGAAAGTAAAAATGCTGGCCATCGCAGCCCGTGCAGATCACTTTCATATAGACAAACCTATCTCTCCCTGTGGAACCTGCCGACAGGTGATTGCGGAGACTGAAAACCGCCAGCAAAGTAAAATCAAAATTATTATGCAGGGCGAGTCAGGGCCTGTGAATATGACTGAAGGCATCGCGAACCTACTGCCACTGACCTTTTACGAAGAGAAACTAAAGAAAAAATAATCCTCTCATTAATATTCCAACTATGAAGAAAATCGTTTTATTTTTGAGCCTGTTGGTTGTTTTTACCGCTTTTAAAAATGATAAACCTGCCTATCGCCTCTATAACGCCAAAGGGAAAAAGGTTAGATACCAGAAACTGATTAATGCTGCCAAAAAAGCCGATGTGGTTTTTTTCGGCGAACTGCATAATAACCCCATCAGTCATTGGCTTGAACTGGAAATTACCAAAGACCTTTACAAAGCACGTAACGGAAATATTATCCAGGGTGCCGAGATGTTTGAGCGTGATAATCAGCTGATAATGAGCGAATATCTTAAAGGAGAAATCACACAGAGAAACTTTAAAGACCAGGCGCGTTTGTGGCCCAATTACAAAACGGATTACAAGCCGCTGGTGGTATTTGCCAGAAAACATGAAATCCCGTTTATCGCAACAAATGTTCCTCGCAGATATGCAAGTATTGTTTACAAACATGGTTTCTCGGCGCTGGATACACTCACTGCACAAGCCAAATCCTATATGGCACCGCTGCCTATTCCTTACGACCCCAACTTGAAAAGTTACAAAGATATGCTGGCAGAGTTGAAAGCCTATGGACACGATAATCCCAACCTGCCAAAAGCTCAGGCATTAAAAGATGCTACCATGGCCGCTTCCATTGCAAAGTATGCCGGAAAAGGAAAGCTTTTTATCCATTACGAAGGCTCTTACCACTCCGATCATTATCAGGGAATTCTGTGGTATCTGAACAAGTATAAACCCGGATTGAAAATTATTACTATTTCCACCGTGGAGCAAAAAGAGATCGATACACTTGCCAAAAAAAATGTTAATGTGGCCAATTTCATCGTCGTGGTTCCCGATGATATGACCAAGACTTATTAACCTGAGCTCAGGTTAGTAGCGATGTGAGATATTGTAATAATACCAGCCAATCTTATTCAGGACAAGACATCTCATTCATTATTGGTCATTGTCAGTCTCCCCAGTTTTCGCGGTCGAGGCTTCTGTACTGGATAGCTTCTGCGAGGTGTTGTGACTGAATGTCCAGGCTGTTTTCCAAATCAGCAATGGTTCGCGACACTTTTATAATACGGTCATAAGCACGTGCCGAAAGGCTTATCTTATCCATCGCTGTTTTCAAAAGCTGCCGGCTCTCTTTATCAAGTTTACAGAAATGACTCAGGTCGTTGCGTGTCATCTGGGCGTTGCTGTGTACCTTTTTGTTGTCTTTGAACCTCTCTTCCTGAAGTTTCCGGGCCCGGACAATTCTTTGTCTGATAACGGCGCTGGACTCTCCTGACCGCGCTTCTGATAGATCTTTGAAAGGGACAGGGGTAACTTCCACATGCAAATCAATGCGGTCGAACAAAGGCCCGGATATGCGGTTCAGGTATCTTTTCACAGCTCCGGGTGAGCAGACACAGGCATGGGAAGGATGGTTGTAATAGCCACAGGGGCAAGGGTTCATGGCGGCCACCAGCATAAAACCAGCCGGATACTCCACGGTAATTCTTGCCCGCGAAATAGTTACCACACGGTCTTCCATGGGCTGTCGCATGACCTCCAGAACGGTACGTTTAAACTCTGGTAGCTCGTCCAAAAACAAAACGCCGTTGTGCGCCAGCGAGATTTCTCCCGGTTGTGGATAGGATCCTCCCCCTACCAGCCCGGCATCGCTAATGGTATGATGCGGTGAGCGAAAAGGCCGGTTGAGGATAAGCGAAGCGCTTTGTTTCAAAGTTCCTGCTACCGAATGGATCTTGGTGGTTTCTATGGCTTCCTCCAGCGACATGGGTGGCAGAATGGAAGAAATACGTTTGGCAAGCATAGTCTTTCCGGAGCCTGGCGGACCAATCATAATCACATTATGGCTACCTGCGGCTGCAATCTCCAAAGCCCGCTTAATATTTTCCTGCCCTTTCACCTCGGCAAAGTCAAAATCAAAGTGGTTGAGATTTTCCATAAACTGCTCATCGCGGCTTTTTTGAAACTGTTGCAACGGTTTCATATCTTCCAAAAAGTCACAAACTTCCAACAAATGATGTGCCCCATACACTTCCACCTCATCCACAATGGCGGCTTCAGGAGCATTCTCAACGGGGACAATCACCCCTTTAAACCCTTGCTGTTTGGCTACCAATGCAATGGGCAACGCCCCCTTTATCGGCTTGATGGTTCCGTCCAGCGAGAGTTCGCCCATCACAACATACTCGTGGAGGTGTTTACTGCTCAGTTGTGAAGAGGCGGCTAAAAGTCCCAGGGCAATGGGAAGGTCGTAAGCCGAGCCTTCTTTTTTAATATCTGCAGGAGCCATATTGATGACAACCCGGCGTTTGGGAAACTTCTTCCCCACATTGCCGAGAGCTGCCAATATCCGCTCATGGCTCTCTTTTACCGCATTATCAGGCAAACCAACTAGAAAAAATTTGGAGCCTTTTCCCACATTGACTTCTATGGTGATAACCAGTGCATCAATACCGTATATCGCACTACCGTAAGTTTTGGAAAGCATTGGGGT
>VAPM010309270.1_pt1 | contig 11119 bp, 8 predicted proteins | sample 3395091 | NCBI WGS metagenome assembly VAPM01 (sample SAMN08290445, study PRJNA428436) | hydrothermal vent metagenome | isolation source: Deep-sea hydrothermal vent chimney 3 | place: Pacific Ocean: Juan De Fuca Ridge | reverse complement strand
TGAATGCTCTCGATACCCGTTCTGCTGTTGACGCAACGATTCGGCAAACCCCGCATTATAAAAAATCATATTGATTTCAAAGTTGAGTGCAAACGAGCGGATATCGAAGTTACTCGAGCCCAGAAAGGCCAGCGAATCGTCGATTGTCATACTCTTTGCATGCACTAACCCTTTGTTAAAAAGGTAAATATTAACGCCACTGTTTAGCAGTCGCTCGTAATAACCCCGGGCCGCATTACCCACCAGCAGCTGGTCGGAATGCAACGGTACGATCAACTCGACCACAACACCTTGCAACGCCACCGTTTCCATCGCTTCCAGGAAGACTTCGTCCGGTACAAAATAGGGCGTTGTGATGGTGACTTTATGTCGTGCTGCATACAACGAAGCCACCGCCAGACGCTGGTAATTTTCTGCTGGAAACAACGGGCCACTCGGCAGGGTCTGTGCGGCAACGTCACCCCCAGACAGCTGGTTACTGTCGGGAAATATATCAACCCCATCCAGCAGTTCATCGCTTTCTGCAAGCCAGTCACCGGCAAACACAGCCTGCAACTCAAGTACGACCGGACCGGTTAAACGCACCATCAGGTCATGCCATTTCAAATTCCGGTGCCCATAACTGGCGTCAACAATATTTTGTGATCCGGTATAGGCGATACGACCGTCAACAACGAAAATCTTGCGATGATTGCGCAGGTCGATACGCGAAACCCAGGCACGCAACAAACTGGCCGGCAGTGCTGGATAGCATTTAATACCTGCCCTGGCCAGTCGCCCTGACATCTTTTCAGGAATTTCCGGGAACCCTGTGCATCCGCCAGTAATCGACACTCGACACCCCGTAACACCGCACGTTCAAGCGCCGCAACAACACGTTGCCCTGTTGCATCTGCGGCAAATATATAGACCAGTAAATGGACGTGATGTTGTGCAGCATCAATGTCCTCGATCAGCACATCAATCACTGTATCCGTATCGGCCAGTAATGTCGCTTCGTTACCGCACATAATAGGCATATAGCCTAATCGTTCAGCCAGCATGACCGTTGGCAATAATGACTGATCCACTCTCGAGGACACATTTTCCCTGTGGGGCATATACTGCCCGTGCACGCTCTCCAGCCTTGCCTGTAGTGCCTTGCGTTGTACCAACCGACGGTGCGGCAAGCGGTTCTCACCAATAAACAGGTATAACAACAACCCGGGCCAGGGCAGGAAAAAGATGACCAGCAGCCAGGTCATCGCTACACGTGGAGGGTGTCGATCGATGACAAGGCCCAGCATAACCAGCCTTATCAACCATTCACTGGTGTAAAACAGCAGTGACCAGGATGGAATGAATTCGTCGCCCATAATCTCCTTTTACCTTACCCGTTAGTCAGACCGGAATTATCGCGACAAGATCAACCCCGCTGTCACCCAGGTTACAGCCGATTCTCTCAGGTACATGCACAATCCGCCCATCAATAACAGCTGTCTGTTGAAATAGTCACCTCGTTTACCCGGGAATGTATCATGATCGAGTCAGCCACAGAAAACAGCCCGACAACCGGTCTCACATCAACGGAAGCGGCCGAACTACTGCAACAGTATGGACCCAACGCGCTGGAGGAGAAGAAAGTCTCCCCGCTGTTAAAGTTGCTGGGTTACTTCTGGGGCCCCATTCCCTGGATGATCGAAGTCGCCGCAATCCTCTCTGCCCTGATCCAGCACTGGCCGGATTTCTGGATTATCATCACGTTGCTGCTCTTCAACGCCGGGGTTGGATTCTGGCAGGAATACACCGCCGGCAATGCGGTGGAAGCCCTCAGGAAACAGCTGGCCCTGAGGGCCAGAGTGTTACGCGACGGTCAGTGGCAGGAGATCGATGCCACCCAACTGGTCCCGGGGGATGTCGTCCGCCTGCGCCTCGGTGATGTGATCCCCGCCGATGTCAGGCTGGTGGGAGACGACTACCTGAGTGTCGATCAGTCGGCACTCACCGGAGAATCTCTGCCGGTCACCAAACAGCACGATGATGAAGCCTTCTCTGGAACCATTATTAAACAGGGGGAGTCGGTCGCCCGGGTCACCGTCACAGGCAAAAACACCCGGTTCGGGAAAACAGCCAGCCTGGTGGAACAGGCGAAGACGGTCTCTCACTTCCAGAAGGCGGTACTGACGATCGGTGACTACCTGATCTATGTCAGCCTGGCCCTGGTTATCGCCCTGGTACTGGTGCAACTGCACCGCCACACCCCCTGGCTGGAACTGGTGCAGTTTGCCCTGATCCTCACTGTCGCCTCCATTCCCGTAGCCATGCCGGCGGTTCTGTCTATGACCATGGCACTGGGCGCGATGGCGCTGTCAAAACACAAGGCTATCGTCACCCGGCTGGAATCCATCGAAGAGATGGCCAGTATGGACATACTCTGCTCCGACAAGACCGGCACCCTCACCCAGAACCAGCTTACTCTGGGCAATATTGAATTGTTCGATGCCAGTGATGAGCAGGAGGTGTTACTGGCCGCCGCCCTGGCTTCACGGGAAGAAGACCGGGATGCCATCGATGAAGCCGTGCTGCACGGACTCAAGGACAGAGATCAAATCAGTCACTTCAAACAAACCGCTTTCATCCCTTTTGATCCGGTGCATAAACGTACTGAGGCAACGATACACGATGATGAAGGCAAATCATTTCGCGTCGCCAAGGGTGCCCCTCAGGTCATCATGCAGCTGTCAGGTCTGTCCGGCACCGAGCTGGAGCGCGCGCAAAAGGTAGTAGAGGACTTTGCCAGCGAGGGCTACCGGGCACTGGGCGTTGCACGCCAGGAGCAGGATGATGGTGTCTGGGTCTTCTTGGGTATCCTGTCCCTGTTCGATCCGCCGCGTGAAGACTCGGCGGAGACGATTGCCAGCGCTCGCGAGCATGGCGTCCAGGTAAAAATGGTCACGGGTGACAATGTCTCCATCGCTCGCCAGATTGCCGGTAAACTGGGGCTTGGCACCGATATTCTGAAAGCAAACAGCCTGCCAACCGACAATAGCGGCACCAACACCCCGGACGATATGACCAAACGTGTGGAGAATACAGACGGTTTTGCCGAAGTGTTCCCTGAGCACAAATTTTCTATCGTCAAGATACTGCAAGGGAATAATCATATCGTCGGTATGACCGGTGACGGCGTCAACGATGCCCCGGCACTGAAACAGGCAGACGTGGGTATTGCCGTCAGTGGCGCTACCGACGCCGCCCGGGCGGCGGCCGACCTCGTCCTGACCAATCCCGGTCTGTCTGTCATTATCAAAGCTATTGAAGAAGCACGGCGCATCTTTGAACGTATGAATGCCTATGCTATCTACCGTATCAGCGAAACCATCCGCATCATGTTTTTCGTCGTACTGGCAATGATCTTCTTCAACTTTTATCCCATCACTGCGGTGATGATTATTCTGCTTGCGTTCTTCAACGATATCCCGATCATGACGATTGCCTACGACCACACTAACCTGGAAAAAGATCCGGTAAGGTGGGATATGAGGCAGGTGATTACCGTCGCCACCGCCATGGGCATTACCGGTGTTATCGGCAGTTTTGGTATGTTGTTAATCGCCATGGACTGGTTGCATCTTGATATCGGGCAGATCCAGACTTACGTGTTTCTGAAGATGGCGGTTGCCGGACACCTGGTGTTGTTCGTCGCCCGCAGCAAGAGTCACTTCTGGAAACGGCCCTGGCCGGCACCCATTATGATCTGGTCAGCCGTTGTCACCAAACTGGCTGCAACCCTGCTGGCCGCCTATGGTTTTGACCTGATAACCCCTATCACCTGGCCAGAGATTGCCCTTATCTGGGGTTATTCCATTGCCTCTGCTTATGTCACTGACCTGGTCAAGGTAGCGGTTTATCAACACCTGGGGCACCGCACACCACGCCATCGTAATTTTCTTAATACGCTCAAGGCCCGGTTTGTACGTGGTGACCAGTAAATGGAAGCCGTCAAAATTGATGTCCGTGAAATCATCGATGGAAACCCGGTATCCAGCGACTGGAATGATTTCCTGGCACACCGGCAAGATACAAAACGTCTGTTCAGGGTCAACATATCAGCCCGCGAACCGGCGCCTTTAAATAGCATCATTAATGCGATCTACAAAAGCCCCCTAGTTGTGGAACGCTGTCTGGATCCGGATTCAGTTTCTGGCGTTTATACCTATAACGATATGCTGTCTTTGCAGCTGCCGATTGCAGAGGACTGGCAGGCTTCGGTACATTCCAAACTGACCATTCTGTGTTTTTCAAATGCACTGGTCACAATATATATTAATGCACAAACAGAATACTCTGGCAGTTTGCTGAATAACCCGGCGTCCATTTCCAGCCGGCAACCGGGTACGGAAGGTCTGTTGTTCTCGCTTCTCGATAGCATTGTAGACCGGGCCAGTGAACTGACGCTAAAGGCACGTCTCAGCGTCGAGCAACTGGAAACAGACATGCAGCAGATTGTTGACGAAGAGCAGCTTGGCCGGCACATTCTGGCCCTGAAGCGTGCTGCAGCACATTTTGAAATGGCCCTGGAAGCCAAGCACCGGACCTTGATGGCTCTGCTGTCACTGGATACCCGGCTTATTGACCTGGCCCGTATTCGGGAACCACTACACGACGTAGTCGCACATGTTGAACACAGTCTGCGCTACATCGAGCGTGTAGAAGATCACCTGGGCGAACTGGACCGGCACTTCCTTCTATTATTACAGGACAGAACCAATAACCGGCTGCGCCTTTTGACTATCATTTCAGCAATTTTTATGCCGCTGATGCTGATAGCAGGCATCTACGGCATGAACTTCCACGATATGCCGGAACTGTCCTGGCACTACGGATATGGAGCCGTGCTGCTCATCATGCTGTCGCTTGCACTGGGACTGATCTGGTACTTCCACTATAAAGGATGGTTCCGCTGACTCCAGCTACACTCATGATTCTTTGTGCGTACCTTCCAGATGGGTAATGGGATCAGCTGTAAACAGGTAATCTTTTAACTCTTTGTCAAAACGACTGTCTTTACGGCGTATCCATTCCATCAGCATAGCGGCATGCTCTTTTTCCTCATCCCGGTTATGGGCAAGGATCGCCTTGAGGTCGGTATCCTTGCATACGTTAACCCGCTGGTTATACCAGTCGACGGCCTCCAGTTCTTCCATCAGCGACACTATGGCGCGATGCATATCCCGGGTCTCGTTATCAAGTTCATCTATTGGTTCATGGTAGCCTTCATTGCTCATGGGATCTCACCTTATTCTCGGGTTGTGGGAATGAAACTTTCGTTAACTTGTACCAGCACTCTAAAACAGTCCTGTATTCGTTGGCTGTCACCCAGGTTACAGCCGCGCCGGTCTTACACGCGCACAATGCGCCCACTGACAAAATGGAAACAAACCATGACCCGCCATGATCCACATGGATGAGCACTTCCAGATAGCGCATTTACAGGCACGCCAGATTCTCGACTCCCGGGGCAATCCCACCGTAGAGGTGGAATGCCAACTGTCTGGTGGCACCCACAGTCGTGCAGCTGTACCCTCCGGCGCCTCCACCGGCAGCCGTGAAGCGGTTGAACTCCGGGATGGAGATGCGCAGCACTTTGGCGGGAAAGGGGTATTAAAGGCTGTCGCCAACGTCAACGATAATATCGCACCGGCCCTGCTGGGCCAGGATGCCCGTCAGCAGGCTGTCATCGACCAGGCCATGATCACACTGGACGGCACACCCAATAAAGCCAGGCTTGGTGCCAATGCCATGCTCGGTGTATCACTGGCCGTGGCCCGTGCTGCAGCCAGTGCGTGCGGTCTGCATCTCTATCAGTACCTGGGGGGACCGGGTGCTACGCGCCTGCCGGTACCGCACATGAATATTCTCAATGGTGGCGTTCACGCTCACTGGCAAGGTGCGGACTTCCAGGAATTTATGATTGCACCTTACGGTGCTGACAGCTTCCGGCAAGCCCTGGAATGGGGCAGCGAGATCTATCATGCCTTGCAGGCACTGCTGGAAAAACGCGGACTCTCGGTCGGTGTGGGTGATGAAGGCGGTTTTGCTCCCCATGTCCGCTCCAACGAGGAACCGTTTGAATTGATCGCTGAAGCCATCGGCCAGGCAGGATTACGTCCGGGAGAGGATGTGGGTATCGCCTGTGACCCTGCTTCCAGTGAATTCTTTAATGACGAACGTTACCATTTACGCACAGAAGACCGCCGGCTCAATTCAACCGAGATGGCAGCCTATTACCAACACCTGGCAGACCAATACCCGCTGGTCCTGCTGGAAGACGGTATGGCCCAGGACGACTGGTCCGGTTGGCAGGTACTCAACCAGATATTGGGCGAAAAAATCGAGTTGGTGGGCGATGATATCTTTTGTACCAACCCGGCCATTATCGCACGTGGCATCGAACAGGATATCGCTAACGCTGTACTGATTAAACTCAACCAGATCGGCACGCTGACCGAAACCATCGCAGCGACTCGCCTCGCCCGTGATCATGGCTGGGGGGCTTTCGTCTCGCATCGCTCGGGAGAAACGGTTGACAGCTTCATTGCCGACCTGACCGTGGCACTGGACACCGGTCACCTGAAAACGGGCGCACCGGCACGCGGAGAACGGGTGGAAAAATACAACCAGCTGCTGCGCATCGAAGAACACCTGGGTGAGGCAGCACACTATGCCGGCGTTGGTGCTTATGTGCGTAACCCCCTTCAATCTTCCCGGAGATAATGTTGATGAACCGTTTATCGGATACAAATTTTTGTTATACGTTGCTCTTTGTGCTGGCACTGCTTGTTCCAGCCACCTACCTTCATGCCGAAGCAGTTTCAAAGCCCGGACAATATTGCTCACCGTTAACGACCGATAGCAGGGTTCTGGAAGAACTATCCATCACACTGGATCAAGTTGCCAGGGCGCAACATGCCATGGAGAGCGAGACGGGTGCTGCGACCGATGTCGCCCTGGGCCGGGCGGCAAGTGCACTGACACTGGCGTCAGCATACAATGATGCCGCACGAACCAGGCAGCTGATTAATGCAGCACTGACGGCTAAAGACAGTGAGAACTACCAGCAACTGCTCGGTTGGTTCCCGCTCCTGCACAAAGCACTGTTGAGTCTGCCTGATGATCCGGAAGTTCGAGCTGCAGGGACACAACTGGGACTTGCTGAAGATATCCTGCAAGGAGACAGCAAGGGAGATGCACTAAAATATTTACACACCGCCGCTCACTATCTGGGCTGCGATAAACTCGATATTCCACTCAAACAGGCCGATGAGGCCCTGACGCCACTCTTTGTACAGGTTGCACAGGGGCACAAGGCAAAATCAGCGGCTTTCGACAAGGTTCTTGTTTTGTTACGGGCTGCGTTGAATGCCGCGTTTGAGCAGCAATATAATGCTGCAAACAATCCCTGATATAACCCCTCAGCCGTTTCAATGCGTTTTGGAACCAAGCTTGATCATATAATCTACCGCCGCTTCCAGACGAGCATCGGAACAGATATTACAGCCGCCCCTGGGTGGCATGGGACCATCGCCTTTGATGGCGGCCTGGTAAAGATGATCACGCCCCTGGTCGCGCAAGATCTGCCGGACTCTCCGTTTATCGATCTCAGGCGCACCAACAATGCCAGTATCATGACAGGCACTACAGTTGCTTTCATAAAGCTTGCGCCCGGCATCCTTGCTTAGCGGTGTTTGCAACCCTTCCACAGGGGGCGATATGCTTTTTACCTGTTTCAGGTAATCCGCGATGGCGAGCATATCTGTATGGCGAAGATATCTCAGGCTGTTATGCTCAACATCACTCATGGGGCCCAACAGCTTCCCTCCTGTGGGTTTAAGATCACGCATAAATATTTCCGCAACAGCACCGGGCGGCAGGTACTGTAGCCCCTGCGCATTAATATTTGGCGCGTAATAGTCTTCAACAAAAGTGCCCGCCAGATAATATTCTTTTTTCGGAACCCCCAGCATATTCAGTTCGGTATGACACAGGGCACAGTGCCCCGGACCTTCGACGATAAAAGCCCCGCGGTTCCAGCTTTCAGACTTGTCCGGATCAGAAACATATTGCCCCCTGTTAAAATCAAAATACAGTAAGCGCCAACCGAATTGTAGCCAGCGGTAATTGAACGGCCACTTCATTTCCGGCGCTTTGTTGATATTTTTTTCGGCAGGTATGCGGTCCAGATAGGCTTTGATCGCCACCACATCTTCGCGACTCATCCGGCTGAAATAATTATAGGGGAAAACGGGATAATAATAGTGGCCCTCCGGGCTGATGCCCTCTCTCATGGCAGTAACAAAATCATCCTCACTCCAGCCACCGATACCGGTCTCTTTATCAGGTGTGATATTCGGGACAAATAAAGCGCCAAAGGGTGTATCGATACGCAAGCCACCGGCGAAAGGAGCACCTCCGTTGTCAGTATCGGTGTGGCAGGCCATGCAATCGCCCAACTTCACAAAATATTCACCTCGCGCAATCTGTGCCTTGTCTGCACCTGTTTCAACATGCGCTGAAGGATACTCGGGATAGTGTATGGATATATTATTAGCGATGGTGTCAGCAAATAAATTCGGAAACAAAAATACACTTGCGAACGACACCATCAAACACATCCACCCTCTATTACCAGATCGTAGTTGATAACCTCGCAACAAATTGATTGGCGTCAATGACATTAGCCGTCTCCTGTTTATTATTAGTTGCAGACTGCTTTCAAACCCGGTGAACCAGTACAACAAGTGAAATTGATACTGCACCAGTGTCGCAAGCATTGTATTGAGATGTCATGGCGGCACCGACTGATCACTATATACACGGTAGATAAAAATACCAGGGAGATTCCATGAACACCGCCACACCTACAATACGTTTCCATGTACCAACCATACTTGCCCTGTCACTTTACCTGACAACCACCTCTGTGCTGGCAGTACCCAGTTTCGCTCGCCAGACCGGCGTACCGTGCGGTGCCTGCCATACCGTATTTCCGGAACTGACCGCTTTTGGCAGAGCATTCAAACTCAGCGGCTATACATTGGCCAATATGAAACAGATCGAGACAACCGGGGTCGCAGGGAGCATGAAGATCAACGAAATCCCTCCCCTCTCGGCGATGCTGCAGACCGGCTTTACTCATGTAAACAAACAGGTCCCGGGCGAACAAAACGACAACGTGGAGTTCCCGCAGGAGTTGAGTATCTACTATGCCGGTGAGATCAGTCCACACATGGGAACCTTCCTGCAGATGACCTACAACCAGCCGGAAGACAAGTTCAGCTTCGACATGGCGGATATCCGTTTCGCCAGCCGTGCAACACTTGGTGATCACGACGTCGTCTATGGTGTAACCCTGAACAATTCACCGGGTATGGAAGACGTATGGAATACTACGCCAGCGTGGACGTATCCCTATACAGCCTCGGAAACAGCCCCTGGGCCTGCGGCAAGTCCTCTCGTCAACGGGTTCATGAACGTTGCGGGACTCGGAGGTTACGCCCTGCTGGACGACCACTGGTACGGAATGGTAAGCGCCTACCGTAGCGCTCCATTAGGGCAAGGTGCTGCCCCGACAGACGGTTCAGTGAGCAAGGTTGCCCCCTACGGACGTCTCGCCTGGCAAGGTAATTTTTCGAACAATGCTTACCTGCAAATCGGAACTTACGCTCTGTATGCAGATTTTTCACGCGGTGTGACGGGAAGCGGTGCCGCAGACAAGTCCGATAAATATACCGACGTGGCCGTGGATGCAACCTACCAGCTTCCGATAGATGGCAACCGCCTGCTTTCCATGCATGCCATTTACATCCATGAAGATCAGACGCTGGACTCAAGCCTCCTGGCTGGATTATCGAGCAACCGCAACAATACCCTCGAACAGGTTCGTGTCGATGCCAGCTATGAATTCGGTCACCATGGCCAAGTCTCGCTGGGGTACTTTAATACCTGGGGGGATAGCGATCCAGCCTTCTATGCAACCACCCCCGGCGCAGTGGACAATAGTGCCAGTGGTGACCCCGACAGTGCTGCTTTCATTGCCGAGGTTGACTACCTGCCCTGGCAGAACACCAAGTTCTCGCTCCAGTACACGGCTTATTCCAAGTTCAATGGTGATGAAAATAACTATAACGGGGCCGGGCGTAGCGCATCAGACAATAACTCTCTGTACTTTAATACCTGGCTCATGTGGTAAGAATCCTGCCTTCTCGTTGAATCACATTGTGGATAATGCTTGTGCCCTTTACGGCACAAGCAGCCACGCAGACGCCCCCTGTTGCCGGTCTGTCGATAACCAACTTTGCAATAAATTGATCGACATCAATGATATTATAATATAATTACATACTATTAGTGGGAGGCCGTTTTCACCGCCTGATGAACGGGACGGGAAAGCGGAACTGACTTTTCGCTAACACACAATAGATAGAGATACCAGGGAGTCTCAATGAATACAGCTGCACCCACAACACGTTTCTATATGCCTGCCATACTGGCCCTGGCGCTTTACCTGACAACCACCGCTGTACTGGCAGTGCCCAGTTTTGCACGCCAGACCGGCGTACCATGCGGTGCCTGCCATACCGTATTTCCGGAACTGACCGCTTTTGGCAGATCATTCAAGCTCAGTGGCTATACGCTGGCGAACATGAGTCAGATCGAGACCAACGGGGTCGCCGGGAGCATGAAAATAAATGAGACTCCTCCACTCTCGGCAATGCTGCAAACCGGCTTTACTCACGTGAAGAAACAGGTTCCGGGTGAACAAAATGACAACGTAGAGTTCCCGCAGGATCTAAGTTTCTACTATGCTGGTGAGATCAGTACACACATGGGAACCTTTCTGCAAATGACTTACAGTCAGGAGGAAGACAAGTTCAGTTTCGACATGGCGGATATCCGCTTTGCCAGCCGTGTGACAGTCGGTGATCACGATATAGTCTATGGTGCGAGCCTGAACAATTCTCCAGGTATGGAAGATGTGTGGAATACCACACCGGCGTGGACCTATCCTTATTCAGCATCCGAAACAGCCCCGTCACCGACTGCCAGCCCTCTTGTCAATGGACTCATGAACGTTGTG
>VAPM010255311.1_pt1 | contig 11120 bp, 7 predicted proteins | sample 3395091 | NCBI WGS metagenome assembly VAPM01 (sample SAMN08290445, study PRJNA428436) | hydrothermal vent metagenome | isolation source: Deep-sea hydrothermal vent chimney 3 | place: Pacific Ocean: Juan De Fuca Ridge | reverse complement strand
GGTTTTAGCACATTTCGTGCTAATTCATGGCTTAACTCGCACAGGTACATTGATCTTGGCTGATCAACGGCCTTCATTCCACTTATATTGGGTGCCATATCAGACATTACAAGGTCAACGGAGTGATTTTCGAGTGATTTCATCAGTTGATCCAGCACGTTGTCTTCACGAAAATCACCCTGAATAAACTCCACCCGCGGGATCGGATCAATTTCAAGTAAATCCAGTGCAAATACCTTGCCCTTCTTACCTACTTTGGTAATGGCATATTCCGACCAACTGCCGGGTGCAGCACCTAAATCCACTACAAAATGCCCCGGTTTAATCAGCCGATCTCGCTCATCCAGTTCCATCAGCTTATAAATAGCGCGCGCACGATAGCCTTCTTTTTGAGCCCGTATGACATACTCGTCATTCAAATGTTCCTGCATCCAGTCCCGGCTGCTTTTGCTGCGTGCCATATTTGAAATCGCCTTTTATCATAAAACTAAAGTATAATAACGTACTCAGCCGCTTTATCGAATCAAATCTTTTTTAAGAGTCCGCAAAACCATGTCACAACCCAAGTTAGGAAAAACACAGCGCCATCATTTACGCCAACTGGCACATGAGATTAAACCCCTTGTTATTATTGGCAATAAGGGCTTAACCGAAAGTGTAATGGAGGAAATTAATCTGGCCCTGGAACACCATGAACTGATTAAAGTTCGGGTTAATGCAGCAGATAAAACAGAAAGAAATTCAATGATAGAAAAGATTCAACAACACTGTGATGCGGCGATTGTGATCACCATTGGCCATATTGTTGGCCTTTATAAGCAAGCAGACGAGCCCAAAATTATTTTACCGAAATAAGTTAAGACTCTGCGGGTTGGGTAGAGCAATAAAGAACCCCCAACATATTAAACCTACCGCACTATTTATTTTTGAGTCACAACCAGGGACAAACCAAGCAGGCTGTTTATTAAAAACAAGACAGAAGCAATGCCATGAAGTTTGCCAAATTCGGAACGGTTTAAATCAGTAAGACCCGTTGCTTTCAATTCTGCCATCATTGGCTGCAATACAAACTGACCAATGAGAATAATCACCAACATAACGAGTAACACCCAGAACATCCAATGTTGTTTTACCTGTGTTCCGATTCGGCTCACTAAACCAAGTATTAACAAACCGGCACTAAACAAGCCAATATAACTCATTAAGGTGAAAAGTTGCCCAGCAACATTTCCAGCCACAGTTTTTTCCAACATACTAAATAATGTTGGTGCAACCAGATAGCCAACAATCCACATCCCACCAACCCACAGGGTTAAGACGATCCGTTCACCAATAAGTAGCATATTATTTTATACGTAAGTGTATTTTACAGAGACGATTTCATATTCACGCACGCCACCCGGTGCCTGAACGGCAGCAACATCGTCTACACTTTTGCCAATAAGGGCACGAGCAATCGGTGAGGTAATCGAAATAAGATTTTGCTTGATGTCGGCTTCCAGTTCACCAACGATGGTGTAAGTGACCTCACTCTCGTCTTCAACACCATACAATTCAACGGTAGCACCAAATACGACTTTATCACCCGCATTCACGCCTAATGAAGCAACGTCAATAATTTCCGAATTGGATACAGCCGATTCAATTTGCTTGACACGACCTTCCAGAAAACTTTGCTGCTCACGTGCTGCATGGTACTCGGCATTTTCTTTTAAATCGCCATGCTCACGTGCTGTCGCGATAGCTTCAACAATTTTAGGCCGTTGAACCTGTTTTAAATCTTTTAATTCGGCGCGCAGTTTCTCTGCACCTTTTGCTGTCATTGGAGGGCGACTCATAATAATTTCCCCTACGCTTCTATTATGTCTTTGTGTAATGATTGTATATTATAAACATTTTTATTGCTTTTTTCCTGCATGGCCATACAAAATGCCCTGCCACCGGAAATAGTTGTCGTATAGGTTACTTTATGCTGTAAGGCATTACTGCGAATGGTGGCAGAGTCGGCTATCGCTTGCGTGCCTTCTGTTGTGTTTATAATTAAATTAATTTCATCATTTTTAATGATATCCACAATATGAGGGCGGCCTTGCCCTACTTTAGTAACTTGCTCACATTTTATACCGGCTTGCCCCAGTACTTTTGCCGTGCCACTGGTTGCAACAAGACTAAAGCCTATTTCTATCAATGACTGAGCTATTTCAGCAATGCTTGTTTTATCAGCATCACGCACACTTACAAAAGCTTTGCCCGATGTAGGCAAAATAACGCTTGCACCTAATTGTGATTTTGCAAAAGCTTCTGCAAAACTATACCCCACTCCCATGACTTCGCCGGTTGATTTCATTTCCGGCCCTAACGCAGGGTCAACACCAGGGAATTTATTAAACGGGAATACCGCTTCTTTCACAGAATAGTATTTTGGAATAATTTCGTGAAGTGCCTTTTGTTCTTTCAGTGAAACGCCCACCATGCAGCGCGCTGCAATTTTTGCCAGCGGTTGACCAATCGCTTTAGAAACGAAAGGCACAGTACGCGAAGCACGCGGGTTTACTTCAAGAACATAAATATCGTCACCCTTAATCGCAAACTGGGTATTCATTAAACCCACTACTTTCAAACCGTGCGCCATTGCAGTAATTTGTTTACGCAATCTGTCCTGTATTTCTTTTGATAACGTATACGGTGGTAATGAACAGGCAGAATCACCGGAATGAATACCGGCCTGTTCGATGTGTTCCATGATGCCACCAATAAGCACATCGGTTCCATCACAAATTGCGTCAACGTCCACTTCAACGGCATCATCAAGAAAACGATCCAGCAATACAGGTGAATCGTTAGAAACTTCAACGGCTTCATTCATATAACGTCGCAATTCAGTTTCGTTATAAACAATTTCCATTCCACGCCCACCAAGCACATAAGACGGCCGCACAACCAATGGGTAACCAATTTCTTCGGCGAGTGTAACGGCTGTTTCAAGATCGCGAGCCGTTCTATTATCCGGTTGCTTCAGGTTGAGTGATTCAATTAACTGTTGAAAACGTTCGCGGTCTTCCGCCAAATCGATTGAGTCCGGTGATGTACCAATAATGGGGGCACCGGCTGCTTCCAGATCACGAGCCAGTTTTAATGGTGTTTGGCCGCCGTACTGAACAATCACACCTTTTGGTTTTTCAAGATCGATCAATTCCAGAACATCTTCGAGTGTTAACGGTTCAAAATAGAGCCGGTCGGATGTATCGTAGTCAGTTGAAACGGTTTCGGGGTTACAATTTACCATAATGGTTTCATAACCATCATCACGCAAGGCAAAGGCAGCATGCACGCAACAATAATCAAACTCGATACCCTGACCAATACGGTTGGGGCCGCCACCGAGAACCATAATTTTATCTTTATTGGTTGGTGCTGCTTCGCATTCTTCTTCATAGGTTGAATACATATAAGCCGTGTCGGTTGAAAACTCTGCTGCGCAGGTATCCACACGCTTGTAAACCGGACGCACATTTAATTGGTGTCGATGTTTTCGCAATTCAGACTCGGTGGTGTTTAAAACTTTCGCTAAACGTCGATCTGAGAAGCCTTTACGTTTCAAGTTAAACATTTCCTGTTTACTAATTTCAGATAACTGTTTTTCAGCTAATGCATTTTCAGTTAAAACAATGTCTTCGATTTGAACCAGAAACCATTTGTCCACTTTAGTGATGTCATACAAGTCATCTACGCTCATGCCAAAACGAAAAGCCTCGGCCAGATACCAGAGCCGCTCAGGACGAACCGTTCGGCATTCCTGAATAAGAATATCTTTGGCATTATCAGCCGTTAAATCCATAATCTCATCGAAGCCATCTTTACCTATTTCCAGACCACGAATGGCCTTTTGTAGTGACTCCTGTTGGGTACGACCAATTGCCATCACTTCGCCCACCGATTTCATTTGTGTGGTTAAACGTGAATCGGCTGTCGGAAATTTTTCAAAAGTGAAACGCGGAATTTTTGTTACAACATAGTCAATCGTCGGTTCAAACGAAGCCGGTGTTGTACCACCGGTAATATCGTTTCTTAATTCGTCCAGTGTGTAACCCACTGCCAGCTTTGCTGCTACTTTGGCAATAGGAAAACCGGTTGCTTTTGAAGCCAGCGCCGATGAACGTGATACGCGCGGGTTCATTTCAATAATAATCATCCGGCCATTTTCAGGGTTAATTGCAAACTGTACGTTTGAACCACCGGTGTCAACACCAATTTCACGCAGCACATCAATCGAGGCATTACGCATTATTTGATATTCTTTGTCCGTTAAGGTTTGTGCCGGTGCCACGGTAATAGAATCGCCGGTATGCACACCCATAGGATCGAGATTTTCTATTGAGCAAATAATGATAACGTTGTCATTACAATCACGCACCACTTCCATTTCATATTCTTTCCAGCCAAGAATCGATTCTTCAACTAATAATTCATTGGTGGGTGACAAGTCGAGACCACGCTCACAAATTTCCAGAAATTCTTCTTTGTTGTAAGCAATGCCACCACCGCTGCCACCCATGGTGAACGAAGGGCGAACCACTGTCGGGAAACCTACTTGTGCCTGAACCTGCAACGCTTCCTCGATACTATGCGCAACCGCAGCGCGAGGCATGTCCAAACCTATTTTTTGCATTGCTTTACGGAATTTATCACGATCTTCTGCTTTATCAATCGCTTCACGATCTGCACCAATCATTTCGATACCGTGTTTTTCCAGCACACCCTCACGATGCAAATCTAAAGCACAGTTCAATGCTGTTTGCCCACCCATTGTTGGCAAAATTGCGTCTGGCTTTTCTTGTTCAATAATGCGTTCTACCACTGTCCAGTGAATCGGCTCGATATAGGTTGCATCAGCCAGTTCCGGGTCAGTCATAATGGTCGCCGGATTCGAGTTCACCAGAATAACGCGATAACCTTCTTCCTTTAACGCTTTACAGGCTTGCGCACCGGAATAATCAAACTCACAGGCCTGACCAATCACAATCGGCCCTGCACCTATAATTAAAATACTTTTTATGTCGGTTCTTTTTGGCATATTCTCTAATCTATATTTTAAAATTTCACCACAAAGGGCACGAAGGACACAAAGAAAACCGGATATAACGGCTTTTTATACTAAAATTTAAAACTTTGTGTTCTTCGTGTCCTCCGTGGTTAATGTTTTTGTTCTTTTATTAGTTCAATAAATTGATCAAATAACGGTGCAACATCATGTGGCCCCGGACTGGCTTCGGGGTGCCCCTGAAAACTGAATGCTGGAATATCATTTCGTTTAACACCCTGTAACGACTCATCAAACAGCGAACGGTGCGTTACAGTCAGGTTTTCAGGCAAACAACTTTCATCAACCGCAAAACCATGGTTCTGACTGGTAATAAAAACCTGTTTAGACTCAACATCCTGTACCGGATGGTTAGCTCCATGATGGCCAAATTTCATTTTTATGGTTTTTGCGCCACTGGCAAGCGACAGCAACTGGTGACCAAGGCAAATACCAAATATAGGAATACTGGATTTTGCTAATTCCTGAATGGCTTGAATTGCATAATCACAGGGTTCCGGATCACCTGGGCCATTAGACAAGAAAAGCCCATCAGGTTTTAATGCAAGCACATCGGCAGCCGATGTTTGTGCCGGTACAACCGTTAACTTACAACCACGATCAACCAGCATACGGAGAATATTGCGTTTCACACCATAGTCGAAGGCAACAACATGGTAAGGCAAGTCAGTGGAATCCGCTGGTAAACCATCTTCCAATGTCCAGCTACCCTGTTGCCATGAATATTGTTCTTTGGTGGTGACTTCTTTGGCCAGGTCCATCCCTTTAAGGCCTGGGAAAGCTTTTGCTGCCGCCAGAGCTTTGGCTTGATCCAGAGTTTCGCCCTCTTTCGCTGCCACGATACAACCACCCTGGGCACCTTTTTCACGCAAAATCCGGGTTAGCTTGCGGGTATCAATGCCGGCAATCGCAACCACTTTATTTTTAACCAGATAATCGCTCAGGCTGTCCTGACACCGCCAGTTACTGGCCAGCAAAGGTACATCCCTGACAATAAGACCGGAAGCAAAAATATTTGAGGATTCCTCATCTTCCGGGTTGGTGCCAACATTACCAATATGTGGATAGGTTAAGGTAACGTGCTGTTTGGCATAAGAAGGATCGGTAAGAATTTCCTGATAGCCTGTCATGGCGGTGTTAAAAACAACTTCACCAACAGATTCGCCAGGAACGCCAATGGATTCACCATGAAAAACGGTGCCATCTTCAAGTATTAAAAGGGCTGATTGCCGCAATGAAACCTCCGCGTAGATGCACAAAACGGGAGTGCCCTCTAAACCGAAGGTCTCCCGCTTATTTAAGAATTCAGTGTGGCCGAGACGTAGTGCGTCGACCGAAGGGATTGTACTTTAAGATGCGTTGGGTTTCCAGTGGCGCATTACTTTAATTATTGAAAAATACGGTTAAATTTAGTGAACACACCAGCTCATCGGAGCAGTTAGCATCAAATATCAAATGATTAAGCCATAACGACATAACAAAAAAACAGAGTTAAATTTGATACTTGATGCCCATGTCGATAGCGATCCCATCCTCAGGGATTCCGCCTCCCTGATCGATAAGTGAGGGTAAATAATTTTTGCGGTTCAGCGCATTGCGCACGTTTAAAAATAGCTGCATTTTTTCTTTAAATGATTTGCTTATATTAACATCCAGACGCCAATAGTCTTTAAGTGCTATTGCCGTTGACGCAGCCGTATCATAAGCACCAATATGGATTCGGTTATTCACATTTACCGACCAGCCATCGTTAAACACATAACCAATCCCTGAATTAACAATATATCTTGGGAAAGCGTTATAATCTGTTTTGTTCGTTAAATCTCTGCTCTTTACATATGAAGCACTTGTATCAATTAGCCAGCTTCGAAGCCTTTTTGTATAGCCAATTTCCATACCATACGCCTCACTTTCAGAGATATTGGTAAAGGTGCCCGCAACATTCACAATCCCATTGGTTAATTGATTATAGAACAGGGTAAATTCAAACTTGGCATGTTTGCCTTGTGTTAAATAGACAAGTTCATAGGTATCCAGTTCTTCAGGCTGGATATCCGGGTCACCATTAATAAAAGCCGTTCCAGCAATCTCGACAGCTGTTGGTGCACGAAAAGAGCTGCCATACAGTGTTTTTAGCACTGTTTGTTTATCCAGTTTATAGATAACACCTAGCCGCGGTGTAAATTGTGTACCAAAATCACTGTAATCATCCAAACGAAAATCATAACGATAAATCCAGCGGCTCGTTGGAATATGTGTTTTACCATCAACAAAAAAACTGTTGATAATACGCTTTAAACCACTCGAAGGCAGTTCTGCATCAACAAACGTTGTAGTTGTATCAAAAATTGTACGCCGTTGACTAATGATATGTTCTTCACGATGTGCAACCACAGCGGTTAGCTCTGTGTTCCACAACAGGTTCTTGTCACGATAAACTAACTGTGCCTCTTTACGAATTTCTTTACCTGTAATACGTAAATCACGTGTCGTATTTACCGGACGAACATTATTTCTATTTTGCTCCCATGAATAAACTTTCAAGCTAATATCACGTTGTGTGGAAATGTGGTATTTAACATCACCTTTCAACATCGAAAAATCACCCCTGGTACTCGATGTGTCATTATTGGGCACCGTGCCAAAGGAGTTTCCACCATTGAAATCATTCGACTGGTTGTCGTCATAATAAAGACCCACTTTATAAGACCACCTCTCTCCCAGTTCCGAAGCAAATTTGCTGACAAACGTGGTCGATTGATAATTATACTCTCGCTCTCCAACACCACCGGAATTGTTGTATTTAATATTTTGATCCGGTTGGCCACTCGATGCTAGCGAAATATTCAGACGTGAATCACTACCAGTCTGATAACTCCCGTTGTAACCTGCCGAATAAAAACCACGGCTCCCAATACGCCCGCTAACCGTGTTTGTATCCACTTTGGACTCAAATGATTTAAGTGCCACAACACCATAGAAAGCATCTGCACCATACAATGCTGAACCGGGGCCACGCGTTATCTCTATAGAGTCAAGTGTGTTCAACTGAATATTCGGCCTGTCAATATCAGCCGTACCTGAAACAAAAACATTAATTGGCACGCCATCCCAAAGTGTCGCGATCCCTCTGGCATCTGCTATAGCATAACCACGTATTCGGGTTGAACTTTGACCGAAGAAATTAGGTAGTGAAATAACAGATGGCAGATTCTGGAACGCATCACTCAAACGTTGGGCTCCCCGCTTTTCCCAGTCTGGCCTTGAAATAACACTTACGGACGCGGCAACATCCAGATAACTTTCGGGAAAATACGATGTTGATGTAATTGCAACGTCGAATAAATCTTGCAGCGACAATTCAAGTAACTCTTCTGCGCTAGCTAACGAGGTTTCGGCAAATATTGCCTTGTTTTGCCCCAGCAAGATAAAAAACAAACATAATAAAAACAGTATCTTAGTTCTAAAAAATAGCTGCAAATACTGAAATGCGGATTCCATTTAAATTCCCTGGTTTAAACACATTATTATTTTTATAAATAACACTGAATACGCTTAAGGCAATCGCTGCTGCCGATACAAAATACAAATAAAAAGGATAGTAAAACTATTGGACAAGGTCAATTTGCATGCTATAAATATTCAATTATTTCAATTATTTATATCAAATACTTAAAAATGGGATTCAATAATTGAAATTTATTGTGTAATACGATTGAAAAAGCATAATTCATAAAATTTTCTGTCTATATTTACTATGATCTAACCGGTTTTAGTGTGATATTTATTTTTGTAGGGTAAAAGCAGTTCAAATGACAAACTTCAATTTTAGACTTTTTTCAAGAAATAAAATAAATAGAAAAATAAATATCCTGCAGTTTGGCGGAGTCCTGTTTTTATATTTAGCTGTTGTTCAACCCTGTTTCTCACAGCATGACCGTAATGCAGACTTTTTAGGTGTTGCGATTTATCGTCTGGCTGAATACATCACATGGCCAGATGCAGAAAAAATCAAACAATACCGTATCCATATTATTGATGACAGTGCAAAAATAGAAGTGGTGCTTAAACGCATTGCAACAACACGACAACTTCACAAACGCCCAATGCGTATTAGCCGTAGCGACAGTACAACCGTACCAAAAAATACACAGGTTGTTTTTTTGGCGCAACATAAATCTGCATCACTTAAGGATATTTTAAAGCAGACCAAAAACTCAGCTACATTGATTATTTCCTACAACATCAATAATCAACGAGACGTTATGATTAACTTTATAACCAATTACCAGGATCCGACTAACATCAGATTTGAAATTAATAAAGCAAATATTATTAACAAAAACATGCTGGTTGCTCCCGAGATAATACTTTTAGGTGGCACTGAAATTGATGTTGCACATTTATACCGTGAAGCGCAGATGCAATTATCTGCAAATGAAAAAAAAGTGGAACGGGTTGAAAAAAAAATACAGCAAATAAATCAGGAAAAACAGTCGATGGAACAGGTGCTGGCTAAATTAACCCAAACTGTCACGCAACAAAAACAAAACTACATACAACTGGTACATGAAAGTAAATCACAAGAGAGGAAAATACAGCGTCAGGCAAAAGAACTCAATAAACGGGAAAAACATCTGGACAAACAACGCACAGAAATTGAAAAACGAAGTGCAACCCTTAGCAAACAACAGGCAGAGATTGATACTTTGGCAACAACAATATCAAATCAAAATTCAATTATAAATACACAAAATAAAACATTATCAAAAAGTAGTGCAACAATCGAAAGTCAGAAAAACTATCTCTTTATATTATCTGTTTTAATTACAATAGCGATACTCAGCGCTCTGATTGCTTATCTTTTATACCGAAAATATCAGCGTGTAAATCGACAACTGGTCGATTCCCTCAATAAAATAAAACAATATGCTGATCGTGTTGAAATTGCTAATGAACAATTACAATCTTTTTCATACACCGTTTCTCACGACTTGAGAGCGCCTTTACGCAGTATTACCGGCTTTAGTCAGGTACTGGCTGAAGATTACAGCGACACTTTAAATGAAGAAGCAAAAAGCTACTTAAGTCGAATAGTAAAAAATACAGGTAAAATGGATAACCTGATTACCGAAATACTAATGTTAAGCAAATTAACCCAGTCGGAAGTCAAGTGTCAGGATAATGTTAACCTCAGCAATATTGTAAATAAAGAACTCGAACAACTTGTTCAGGCTGAGCCGCGAGCATCACTGGATTTAAATATAAAAGAAAATGTTGTTTGTCGCTGTGACCCCGCCCTTATTCAAATTGCAATGGCCAATATTATTGCAAATGCATGGAAATATACATCCAACACTCGGAACCCAGAATTTGAATTTGGTGCAAAAGTTATCAATAACGAACGAGTATATTATTTTAAGGATAATGGTGTGGGTTTTGATATGAAGCTGGCCGGAAAACTATTTGAACCCTTTCAACGTCTGCATAATAGTAAGCAGTTTGAAGGTTCAGGTATCGGCCTTGCAACTGTCAAACGGGTAATAAACCTTCATCATGGGAAAATCTGGGCTGAGTCCGAGGTGGGCAAAGGGGCAACGCTCTATTTCACATTAAATACTGACTAATTAAAAAAGCCTTTAATGTAAATTCGTAATACTTCTGTGCTTTAGTTGCGCAGCCCCAGAACATCCTGCATATCAAACTGGCCTTGTTCAAAATCCATTAACCAGTTTGCAGCTCTGACTGCACCATTGGCAAAGGTCATTCGACTCGATGCTTTGTGGGTAATTTCAACACGTTCGCCAATATCAGCAAACATCACCGTGTGCTCACCAACGATATCACCAGCACGGATAGTTTCAAAACCAATGGTCTTGCGGTCGCGTTCACCGGTTTGGCCTTCTCGACCATACACAGCACAGTCATTTAAGTCACGACCCAGAGCTTCCGCTACCACTTCGCCCATACGTAATGCTGTACCGGAAGGCGCATCCACTTTATGGCGATGATGTGCTTC
>VAPM010022502.1_pt1 | contig 11120 bp, 10 predicted proteins | sample 3395091 | NCBI WGS metagenome assembly VAPM01 (sample SAMN08290445, study PRJNA428436) | hydrothermal vent metagenome | isolation source: Deep-sea hydrothermal vent chimney 3 | place: Pacific Ocean: Juan De Fuca Ridge | reverse complement strand
GGTAATACAAAAGATTGGTAAACGCCTTGAAGAAATCATTAAACCGATTCCGGGTACGGCCTCTGTTTATTCCGAGCGGGTTGCCGGTGGGCGTTATGTCGTTGTTGATATCGACCGAGTGGCCGCAGCACGATTTGGTTTAAACATTGCCGATGTGCAGGATGTTGTAAAAACAGCGGTTGGTGGTATGAATGTTTCGCAATCAGTGGAAGGGCAGGAGCGCTACCCGATTAATGTTCGTTACCAGAGTGATGTGCGTGATTCACTGGAAAAACTGCGTAATTTGCCGGTTGTTACACCATTGGGGGCCAACATTCCGTTGGGTGAAGTGGCTGATGTGCGGATTGAATCGGGTCCCGGTTTAATCAAAAGTGAGAATGCACGTCTTAATGGCTGGACACTGGTGGATATTCAGGACAGAGATCTGGGATCTTATGTTGCCGAAGCTCAACGTGTTGTTCAGGAGCAGCTTGAACTTCCTGCTGGCTATTCACTGGCATGGTCGGGGCAGTATGAATATATGGTACGTGCCAAAGAGCGTTTAAGTGTGGTCGTGCCATTTACACTGCTTATTATTCTGCTGTTACTGTATATAAATTTCCGTAACATGACTGAAGTGTTAATTATCATGGGCACCTTACCGATGGCACTGGTGGGCGGAGTCTGGTTATTGTACTGGCTGGACTACAACATGTCGGTTGCAGTCGGGGTTGGCTTTATTGCTCTGGCGGGTGTTGCGGTAGAAATTGGCGTGGTAATGCTGGTTTATTTAAATCAGGCGTATAAACGTTTACATCATCGTTCTGAACGTGAGCACCGATTAACAATGGATGAATTGCGTGAAGCGGTAATTGAAGGGGCATTAATGCGTGTGCGTCCTATTATTATGACAGTTGCAGCTATCTTTGCCGGGTTGTTACCGATTATGTTAGGTAGTGGCACGGGGTCGGAAGTGATGCGACGTATTGCAGCACCAATGGTTGGCGGGATGATAAGTGCGACAGTTTTAACTTTAATCGTAATCCCGGCAGTGTTCTTTTTATGGAAGCAGCGTGAAGTCCGAAAAAGTTAATTTTTAGCTAAATTTCAAACAGAGTGTTGTGATTAATACTGAACTGCTACTATATTGTTATTAAACGGGTATGTGGCAGTTCAGATTATTATTATTTTAACGAACCCCCTGTAGCTTGCTGCGGGGTTATCTTTTAAAGCAGAGAACTCAAAAATGAAAAAACTGTTATTTATTTTATTTGCCAGTTTTGCACTTGCATCGTGTTCCAAAGAAGAACCCGTTAAAGTCAAACAACCAACTACTGCAGAAAATACGGCAGTGTCTGTTAAGCCCGTTGTAACCAGTGTGGCACCGGTGCCGGCTTCTCAGGCTGATTTTGATTTTACAAAGATTACTTTAGGCGGTAGGTTATTCAAGGAAAATTGTGCAACATGCCATGGAGATAATGCAGAAGGCACTCCCGACTGGCGTAAGCGAAACCCGGATGGAACGTTAAAACCGCCACCACTAAATGGTACTGCTCATACATGGCACCATTCAAAGCAATTATTAATGTCGATTATTACTACGGGTACGGCTAACATGGGTGGCAGTATGCCGGCCTGGGGCGATAAATTAACCCAGCAGGAAATAGACGCCATTTTAACCTGGGTGCAATCAAAATGGCCTGAAGAAATTTACACAAACTGGCTTGAAATTAACCGGCGGTAGCACCATTAAGCAGAAGTAAATTAAATTTTTTTCGATTGAAAGTCAGGAGAAACGCATGTACGGATTTAGTACCACATTTTCAGGCAGTTTTGATGATGCCATTACAAAAGTAACTGATGAATTACAAAAAGAAGGTTTTGGTGTTTTAACCGAGATTAATGTTAAAGCGGTAATGAAGAAGAAGCTGGATATTGATAAACGCCCCTATACTATTCTGGGTGCGTGTAACCCGGTACTTGCAAATCAGGCAATTACGGCCGAGCCTGATATTGGTTTACTCTTGCCTTGTAATGTACTGGTACGTGAAGAAGAAAATGGTGATATCACCATTGCCTTTATGGATCCTTCTGCAGTATTAACCCTGGTTGAAAAAGACGGCATTGCTGAACTGGCAGCCGAAGTAAAAACACGTCTGGAACGTGTTCGTGATGCCCTTTAATTATGGTGGTGAGTTGTCAGTATAGCCGACCGGTCAGTTACGCTGCCTGTTTAGGGTAAAGCACACTTAACATTGTGAGCAGCTTGGTTTGCATTTCAGAGTTAATCTCATTTAGATCTTCTTTGTCCAGATCGAGCAGCTCAAGTGTTCCAGGGTGAATAATCTGGTTATCACCGGCTATAGCCGTGTCTTCCTGCATATTCGCAATGACATTGGCAACTTTTAAAATAGCCGTTTCCATTGGGGAATGCAGTGCAGCTTTATTGGTTTGTTGTAGCTGAATGGGCTCGATAAAGGAGTCAGGCAAGTGCCATTTTCGAATCAGGGTGGCACCTAAATCACTTTGGCTAAAACCAAATACATTGATCTGTAAATCATGGTAGGGCTTATTTGAATCGCGTGCTAGTTCCAGAACTTGTCGGGTGATGGCCGGTGCGGCCAACGCCATAATAAGCAGGCCAATGTCGTGCAATATACCGCAAGTAAACAAACGTTCACTGTTTGAGAGGTTAATCTTTTTTGCGATGAGTTGTGCAGCGGTGGCCGTGGCGATACTGTGAGACCAGAAAATATCTGGATTTAGAATATCAGATGGTATGTTACTGTACTTGTTAATCACACAAGTGGCAAAAACAAGATCGCGTAACTGGCGAATACCCATAACTGTAATAGCCATCGGGATAGTTTCGATTGAAGAAGGAAAACCGTAAAAAGGGCTGTTTACTATCTTAAGTAAACGCACAGTTAGTCCGGTATCTTTGCTGATGACTTCACCTATATCTGCGGCACTGCAATTAGGGTCATTAACCATATCGTTAATCTGGAAAACGATTTCGGGTAGTGAAACTAATTCGAGGTTATTGCTTAAGAGTGAATCGGGTGTCAGAGTCATACTTTAATGGTTCCTTCATCCTTATAAGATTTGTGTTGGCATTGCTGCCTTTAAGATTTATATAATAAGAAATAATATCTTATGAGTATAGAACTAAATAGCTGGATAAGTATGTATCTGTTAACACAGAAAACCCAAAAATATAAAATTGGGTTTAGATAAGCACTCGTTTTAATATATTTGTAAGTTTTTACCTACATGCAACTGAATAAATTACTAACAGAGGATTAGAAATGACAAACACATCACTTACCTTTTCAATTGAAGGAATGAAATGCGCAGGTTGTGTCTCGGCAATTGAGACAGTCTTAAATGAACTCGCTAATGTTGATGATATTAATGTAAGCCTTGAACAACATCAGGCAACCGTTTCATCTTCCCGACCGGCCGAAGAAATTGCGCAAGCAATTACCGCAGCCGGGTTTCCTGCAACTGTTGTATAAATTTCCGAGGTAACCAGGAGAGCCGAATGTCGGTAAAACGTTTTTCAATTGGTGGAATGAGTTGTGCCGGTTGTGTTGCCAGTGTTGAAAAAGCATTGCAAGCCGTTGCAGGTGTTGAATCCTCTGTGGTTAATTTTGCCGAGCATACGGCAGATATTGAGGGCAATTTTTCAGTCGATGATTTAATCAGGACGGTTCAGGATGCAGGTTATGATGCAGCCTTGCTTGAGTCTGAAGAAGATGATGCAGAAAAAGAGGCCGCCGAGTTTGAGTATTACCGTTCACTGGTAAAAAAATACACACTGGCAGCGTTAGTTGGTGTACCACTTTTTGTTTTAGGCTTAAGTGGTTTATTACCGGAGCTCACTACCAGCAGTGGTCAGGTTATCTGGTTTATTATTGGCATTATCACCGCTTTTGTAATGTGGTATTCCGGTGGCCATTTTTTTACAGGTGCATGGAAGTCATTCAGGCACCACAGTGCGAATATGGACACGCTCATTGCTTTAGGCACCGGAACAGCCTGGCTGTATTCAATGGTAATTGTATTTTTCCCCGATATTGTCCCGGCTCTGGCACAACACGCTTATTTTGAAGCGGCTGCTATTATTATTGCGTTGATTAACTTTGGCTCGGCACTGGAAATTAAAGCCCGAGGTAAAACATCCGAAGCAATTAAACGTTTAATTGGTTTGCAACCTAAAACTGCCCGGGTAATACGTGACGGTATTGAGCAGGACATTGAAATAGCAAAAGTAGGGCTCAACGAAACCATTCGGGTTCGGCCGGGTGAGAAAATTCCATTAGACGGTGTGGTGATAGACGGTCATTCGAGTGTTGACGAATCCATGTTAACAGGTGAACCCTTACCGGTTAGCAAACAAAGTGGTGATAATGTTATTGGTGGTACATTAAATACCCGTGGTTCATTTTTATTCCAGACTAAAAAAATTGGTAAAGATACCGCACTTGCACAAATTATCGAACTGGTGCGCAAGGCACAAAATTCAAAACCGGCTATTGGCCGTCTGGTTGATAAAATATCATCCTACTTTGTTCCTGTAGTAATGATTTTTGCAGTACTAACATTTTTAACCTGGTATAACTTTTCGGGTTTATCGGTAAGCTATGCTGTTGTTGCGATGATGACCGTATTAATTATCGCCTGCCCTTGTGCACTTGGCCTGGCGACACCTATTTCTATTATGGTGGGGGTAGGCAAGGCTGCCGAACATGGCATTCTAATTCGTAATGGTGACGCCTTACAGATGGCCGGCAAGATTGATACGATTGTGCTGGATAAAACCGGTACAGTAACGTTGGGTAAGCCAGAACTATTGCAGATATTACCAACAGCTAAACTGGATTCTTCAGAACTTTTGCAGTTAGCCGCAAGTATGGAAGCAGGTTCGGAACATCCACTGGCACAGGCTGTATTGGAAAAGGCGGTGGCAAAAAAACTGGAATTATTAACCGTTGAAAATTTTGAAGCAATAGAAGGTTTTGGGATAAAGGCAAAGGTAAATGGCAACATTGTTTTTCTCGGCAATGAAAAGTTAATGTTTAGGGAAAATATATCATTATCAAACTGGCAGCAGGAAATTATAGATTTAACTGCACAGGCACAAACACCGGTTTTTGTTGCCCGTGAAAATGAACTATTGGGTTTGTTAGGGATTGCAGATCCGATTAAAGAGGATTCAAAAGATGCAATTGAACGTTTCCATCAGGCGGGCTTGAAAGTGGTGATGTTAACGGGTGACCACAAGCGGACTGCCGATGTAATCGCTAAACAAGTAGGTATTGACGAAGTCATCGCCGAAATTTTACCGGCAGACAAACAGGCAAAAGTTACCGAGTTACAGCAGCAGGGTAAAATAGTTGCAATGGTGGGTGATGGTATTAATGATGCGCCTGCACTGGCGCAAGCCGATGTTGGTTTTGCAATTGGAACCGGAACCGATGTCGCAATAGAAAGTGCAGATATTGCATTAATGCGAGGTTCATTAAATAGTGTGATGGATGCAATTCTAATTTCAAGGGCAACAATTAAAAATATCTGGCAGAATTTGTTTGGTGCCTTTATTTATAATATTCTGGGTATTCCTGTGGCCGCCGGTGTATTATTCCCTGTTATTGGTATATTGTTAAATCCAATGATAGCTGGCGCGGCAATGGCAATGTCATCGGTAACAGTGGTAACAAATGCAAATCGCTTGCGTTTTTTTAAACCAGTGGAGAAGGTTAATGGATATAATAGTTAACATCAGTGGTTTTATATTAATAGCGATGATTGTCTGGTGGTTCTGGATGTCGGGTAAAGCTTAGGTTTAATTTAAATTAAGGTATCAATATGTCCTGGTGGGGAAAAATAGTCGGTGGTGGTTTTGGTTTTTTAATGGGTGGGCCATTGGGTGCAGTGATGGGGGCTGCTTTTGGCCACCAGTTTGATAAAGGTCTGAATCAGGATTTTGACGGGCTCGGTTATCAGGCGCAGGAACGTACCCAACTTGCCTTTTTTAGTAGCGTCTTTTCTGTTATGGGTCATATTGCCAAGTCAGATGGGCGTGTTACCCCTGACGAAATAGAAGTGGCACGCACAATGATGCAGCAAATGTCGCTGGATGAGCAGCAAAAGCAGGTTGCGATTGAGCTCTTTAACCAGGGCAAACAAAGTGACTTTGATTTAGACGGCGTATTACACCAGTTTAAACAGGAGTGCCGTCGTCACGCTACGCTACTGCAAATGTTTGTCGAAGTGCTATTGCATGCGGCTTATGCTGATGGTGTGATGCATCCAAAAGAAAAAGAATTACTTAAACACATTACAATTACACTTGGTTTTTCATCAATCAAGTTTCAGCAGCTTGATGATATGGTGCGTGCACAACGTAGTTTTCACCAGGGTGGTGGGCAGGCATACCAGCAAGCTCCTACACGCGACATGCTCAAGGATGCATATGCAATGTTAAATGTATCCGAATCATCTACCGATGCTGAAATTAAAAAGTCCTATCGTCGCCTGATGAATCAACATCACCCGGACAAGCTGGTTTCGAAAGGAATGCCGGAAGAAATGGTAAAAATGGCAACCGAAAAAACACAGGAAATTAAAGCGGCTTATGAGTTGATTAAGAAATCCAGAAAGTAACAGTGCGTAATGTCAGCACTATCTATTAAATCAGCTGAGCACAAAATGGTTAATAATATTTAAAAACACAGGGCAGTATAAATTCAGATTTCCCGTCCACTTGAGGTGGGCACAAAACCGTTGGGGTTTCCAAAGGGGAGAAGCAAAGCTATCCCCTTTGGTCGTTAGCGGGGTGCATACCCCGTTGACTATATAATTGGTTAATATCGGGTGTTTTTAATTAGTTACAAATAACGCCCGGCTGCCGCCACACTAACAACAATCAAACCAAGCACAGTATTAATGCCAACCAGCATACGGATCTGGTTTAACCAGTTGCCTGCTTCAGGCCAGTTTTCACTGGCAACCGCCTGTTTAAGACGTTTATAGGGTACGAAGAAAACATGTATATAAATTAAAATCATTACAATACCCAACCCATTCATGGTATGGATAAATTTAGGTGCATTTTCAAACCCCTGATAAAACGTAAACATCATAGGGTAGCCCGTTAATGGAAGTAATATAACGGCTATCCATACGTATGGAAAAAATCGGCTAAACACCCCTGCCCACAATTTAAGTCGAACCGGTGGTTCGAGTTGCGCTGCTGCTGTGGGGCGTAATACAACATAGGCGAAAAACATTCCTCCAACCCAGATAACAGCGGCGAGTACGTGTAGTGCAAGTAACAGATATGATGGCATTTTATTTTCCCAAATAGTTTGAAGAGTAAGTTTATTTTTATAACCACTTTGCGGACAGGCTCTCGCCGTGGTTAATTAGTTGATGGTGTAAGCCCTTGCGCGTTTGTGGAGGGGCTGTTTATTTCTTTCCCCGGTGCATTTTTTAAAAGCCACAGGCGTATTATTTTTATAAGTTGCTTATTTTTACTTTGATAAAAGTGATCTGCACCTTTTATCATGATTTGTTTGTATTTTGGATTGGATTTTTGTCCTGCTTTCAAACGGTTTTTTGCAAACCGAAGTACCGGATCCAGATCCTGATTGCCGTAAATATCGAGTACCGGTATATCTTTTATCAGGCGAAGTTTTTTTACATTATCAAGTTCTTTAGTTTTTGGGTCGCTGGACATACTAATCGCAATATAGGCGCGTATTGCAGGGTCGGGCTTTGTTGTCAGGTAGCGGTTTGCCATTGTTGTTCCCATGCTATGTGCTGCAATAACAATGTTTTGTATATTTTTTGTTTTTAAGAATTGCACCGCGGCATCAAAACGGCTGTTTACTTCTTTGAGCAGCGGAATGTAGTCTTTGCCGGTTTTGTCGTTGCCTAAAATGGGCATTTGAATGCTGAGTGTTGCCCAACCATGATCGGGGAATTCAGCCCGGATGGGCAGGATCACGTCTGGCCAGTTAGGGTGAACACCAATACCATGAACAACAATAATGGCTCCCTCGGTTTTCGGGGTCGCGCTTTCGGTAAAAAGCCCCAGAAACTTGTTTTTGCCGTCTTCCAGCCAAATAGCATCTCCGGTCATAATGCTGTCAACTATCTGATCGGCCCAGCGTTTCTCTTTGGCTAAATTTGAGGCCAGCAAGGTTGAGCTAAAAACTAGTAAAAATACAGCATTTATTAATAAAATCAGATGGTTACGCGTCTTTAAATTAAACATTTTTGCCACCATTAGCGTTATCCGTTATTTTTATACTATATATATGTCCATTCTGCGGTGCAATCGTTCATCTAAAATGAGCTGCTGAAAGGCTGAAATAGTTCGCACAATCAGGTAAAGTGGCGCTTCCAATTTTTTCGTGACCGGAGCCGTGCTAAAAACCTTCCAATATTCAGGTTTTGGAACATTTCGGTTAAACACTATGGCTGTGACAGCATAATTATTTAGAGGCGAATACTATGGCAGACTTTAAAATTGCCCCATCCATCTTATCAGCAGACTTTGCGATCCTGGGCCCTGAAGTTGATAACGTTCTTAAATCCGGTGCTGACATTGTGCATTTTGATGTGATGGACAATCACTATGTGCCCAATCTAACCATTGGACCACTGGTTTGCGATGCATTGCGCAAGCATGGCGTAACAGCAGAAATTGATGTGCACTTAATGGTAAAACCTGTGGATCGCATTATTCCTGATTTTGCTGCCGCGGGTGCAAGTTATATTACTTTCCATCCGGAAGCCTCAGAACATATTGACCGTTCATTACAAATGATCCGTGAACTTGGTTGTAAGTCTGGCCTGGTATTCAACCCGGCTACACCGCTTGATTGCTTAAAGCATGTGCTGGATAAAGTCGACATGGTGTTATTGATGTCGGTTAACCCCGGTTTTGGTGGCCAGAGCTTTATTCCTGAAACACTCAATAAATTACGTGAAGCACGCAAAATTATTGATGACAGCGGCTATGACATTCGTCTGGAAATTGATGGCGGTGTTAAAGTCGACAATATCCGTGAAATTGCTGCAGCGGGAGCCGATACCTTTGTTGCTGGCTCTGCTATTTTTAATGCCAGGAACGATAAAGACGCCAATGTTTATGACACTGTGATTAAACAGATGCGTGATGAGTTGGCTAAAGCATAGGCGAATGACTCACTAATCTGTCATACCCGCGAAGGCGGGTATCCAGACTATTTAGAATAAAATTTTATTTTATCTTATCTAGATTCCCGCCTTCGCGGGAATGACGGAAATATATTTTAAAACATAGGATGAAACAGTCCTAATGAACTCTTTCCAAATAGAACGTAGCATGATTAAAAAACCAGAAATGATCCTGATTGATGTCGATGGCACTCTGGTCGACAGTGTCCCCGATCTCGCCTATTGCGTAGATGAAATGATGAAGCAACTCGATATGCCTGTACACGGTGAAGCAAAAGTTCGTGAGTGGGTGGGTAACGGTGTTGAGCGTTTAACGCGTCGCGCATTAATCGGTCAGTTAAACGGTGAACCGGATGAGGCACTATTTGAAAAAGCCTATCCCATCTTTATGGATCTCTATGCAGAAAATACCAGTAAGCGCAGTATGTTGTATCCGGGTGTGGCCGAAGGTCTTGCGTATCTGGAAACTTCGGGTATTAAACTGGGTTGTGTTACCAATAAAGCTGCGCAGTTTACCGTTCCGCTATTAAAAGACCTGGGTATTCACGATAAATTTGAAATTGTTATCAGTGGCGATACGCTGGCAAAGAAAAAACCCGATCCAATGCCTTTATTGCACGGTGCCGAGTTTTTTAATGTCAAACCTGAAAATGCCATGATGCTGGGTGACTCAGTGAGTGATGTTAAGGCTTCCCGCGCAGCAGGCTTTCAGATAGTATGTATGTCGTATGGTTATAATCATGGTGTGGATATTCGAGACTCGAACCCTGATGCGGTGATTGACAGCATGGTTGAACTGCAAGGTTTACTTGAAAATAGTTAAATAGTCTCATTCCCACACAGAGCTTGTCCCCGGCGAAGGCGGGGATGGGAATCCAGATATAAATAGTTGAATAAAATGAAGATTAAATATTTACACAATAATGGATATTGGCGAGGCACATATTAACGGCCAATACTTTTTTTATGTGTAATTATTCTCTTTCAGGATTTCAACATTATGGAACAACAACAAATAACAGAATCCATTTTTGCTGACCTTGTTCAACAGGGTTTTAACCGCATCCCGCTGGTACGTCAGGTACTTGCCGATTTAGATACGCCTTTAAGTACTTATCTAAAACTTGCCAATGGCTCGTACTCCTATTTATTTGAATCTGTTCAGGGTGGTGAAAAATTTGGCCGCTACTCGATTATTGGCTTACCCTGCCGCCAGCAGATCCGCATCTTTGGTAAAACAATCCATATTTATGAAGACAACAACTGCATCGATACAATCGAGCAGGACGATCCACTGGCATGGATAGAAAACTTCCATAAAAAATTTAAAGTAGCCGAGCTGCCTGAGTTGCCAAGATTTACCGGTGGCCTGGTGGGTTACTTTGGTTACGATACCATTCGCTATATCGAACCGCGCTTAGGTGACTGCCCGAACGACGATCCACTGGCTGTGCCCGATATTTTATTAATGGTATCAGATGAAGTACTGGTGTTTGATAATCTGGCCGGAAAACTTTTTTTAATTCACTATGCGAATCCGGAAAATGATAACGCCTATAAAAAGGGTTGCACACGATTAGAAGAACTCATTGCACAGTTGCAAAACAGTTTGCCACGGATACCGTTGGCGAAGCCGTCTACTGTTAAAGAGTCAGATTTTAAATCTGGCTTTACCGAAGAAAAATTTAAACAGGCCGTGCTTAAAGCAAAAGAATACATTGTCGAAGGCGATGTGATGCAAGTGGTGTTATCGCAACGCATGTCCATTCCTTATTCTGCGCCGCCACTGGATTTGTATCGTTCATTGCGTAGTTTAAATCCGTCACCTTATATGTATTATCTGGATTTAGGCGACTTTCATATCGTCGGCTCATCACCAGAAATATTAGTACAGGTAGAAGATGATATGG
>VAPM010202497.1_pt1 | contig 11121 bp, 8 predicted proteins | sample 3395091 | NCBI WGS metagenome assembly VAPM01 (sample SAMN08290445, study PRJNA428436) | hydrothermal vent metagenome | isolation source: Deep-sea hydrothermal vent chimney 3 | place: Pacific Ocean: Juan De Fuca Ridge | reverse complement strand
TTATGGTTTTTTTACGCCCTTTTTTCTTTCTCTCCTCACTTATTTTATTTGATGGACTTCACACTTTTTATTGATATATACTTTACCCAGCTTAGAGATGTTTTGAATTCAAAACACCTACTTCGTGGAGGGAAGCGGCCTGTATGGCTAATATAAAAATAATAACAATATTAGTAACTGCTTTGATAAACTTTGTCTTAAAGACATAGGCGTATATACAATAATAATAAAAACAAATGAACGCAGAAGCCCACTATATGTGGGCTTTTTTATGCCTAGGCAGCTGGCAATAAATAACCCACCCGAATTGCGAAGGATTTTTGTTTGCCTTCAGTGATGCAATGAAGGGCGCATAGCAAGCTATGTAACCGTAGTTGCAGCACTGAAGTGCGGACAAAAAGACCCGCTAGGTGGGTAGGTTATTTGTTGCTAGTTGCCCTACTATAATGATAAACGAATACCCACCCAACCCGCTCTTGGTGCGCCAATACCCACAAACTGAGTATCAACATCAGTAATTCCAAGTGCGTCAGTTAAAACATCCCCTGTATTGGCATACTGACCAAAGTTTTTATATTGTGTATCAAATAAATTAGTCACACTACCAAATAAGGCAACATGCTCATTAAACCTAATTTCACTTCTTAAATTAACCACAGCATAGGCATTAGTTTTGCTGGCCGTATTACTTTCATCACCTCTAAAGAATTGGCTACCGTTGTAAATCACATCCGTTCCTACTGTCCATTGCTTAATCACATCATAATCTAAAGCAACCTTAAATAGATGCTGCGGAATGCCTGGAATATTATTGCCTTTTTGTACCTGTATATCTCCATTGACATCAGCCTTTGGGTGACTTGGACTGTTCGCTTTATACGGGCTTCTAAAGGTAGCCTCCATATAAGTATAATTGGTAGAAAATCGTAAATCATCATAAACCTCACCATTTAATCCCAGTTCAATACCTTGCCGTCTAGTCCTCCCTATATTATTAAAATACCCTGTATTTGCCGTTACCCCTCCCGTACTTTGAAAAATAATATCATTATTATTAATACTACGAAAAATACCAGCACTCCAGTTAACTCTGCCTTCTAACACATTATCAAACCGCCCTCTAAAACCTGCTTCCCAGGTACTTGCAACCACTTGCTCTAAAGGTGGATCAGAAACAAAAGAATTAGGTAACTTACATGGCGCATTAGGGTCTGAACAACTTAACTCCATTGGTGATGGTGCTCTGGCTGATTCACTGTAATTACCATAAAAAATCAGCTCGGGCATAAAGTTATAGGTTAACCCTGCAGAAGGATTGAAACGCTCAAATACATGGTTACCATTTAGCTCAGTGCCCACTTGATCCAGTAAAGCAATTCGAGTTTTATTGTACCGACCTGAAACCGTCACATCCAACTGGTCAGTTACAGAAAAGGTATCGGTAAAGAATACACCATAATGCTCAGTCTCAGTATTTAACCGAACATGTGCATCAAATGTTTTATAACCCGAACCATTCACTCCACGGTCTGCATTTAAAACCCCCACTTCGGTATCAGCACTATAATGGACATTGCCTTGGTCATAAGTCATACCTACAATAAAATGATTATCATGTTGTAAAATTTGATAATCAAAAGCGGTTTGTAATGCAAGCCCGTATGAGCGTTGGATGGTTGTTGAGGTATTAAGCGTACCACCATCAACAGCCGGACCAAAAGGAATTGCCCCCCCAGCTAAATCTAAAACTTGAGCGTTAGCCGCATCACATAAAGTTCCCACATTTAGACCGGTACAATCAACAAACTCACTGCCATCACCATTTAAAGCCCCTGTTTTATTGCGTCTAAAATACATATTTCCAGATAACTCGGCATGATCTGTTAACCAGGTACTGCCATCTAAAGAGGCTAGAAAAAATCGATTTATAGTCTGGTCAGGTTGGGTAAAAACAGCTTTTCTATTGGTTTTAAGCAACTCAACAGGCACGGTCCCATTACCTCTTAAAGTGTTATCTGCTGTGGCTAAAGTCAAATCAAGTGTAGAGTCCTCGCCTCGCCAGCTAAAGGTAGAAAATCCTTGCATAACCTCAGTGTTAGAAAAATCGCGCCAGCCATCTTCATTAAAATATTTAACATCAACAAAATAACCAAATTTACCATTATTCCAGCCACTACTTAATTCTTCAGAATGCCTTCCCCATGAGCCACCACTTACTTCTAGCTGATGTTTAGGAGCAGTAAACCCTGTTTTAGTTTTTATGGCTATTGCCCCCCCTAAAGTATTTAAACCAAATGCAGGGTTTGAACCAGATTGTAACGCCATAGTATCAATCGCACCTTCTGGTATTAAGTCCCAGTTGACCGTATCACCAAAAAACTCATTAAAACGAATACTATTAACATAGACAGATAAACCTTGAGGCAACCCCATAAGAGGTGATGCTGTAAAACCTCTATATTGCACATCAGGCTGAAAAGGGTTATTTTGTGCATCATTAATATTTACGCTACCTAGGTAGCGATTCATATAGTCAGCTAAGGAGATACTTTGGGATTTTTCTAATTGTTCTGCATCAACTATACTAACAGGTACAGGTACTTTATTAATAGAAATACCAGACCCCTGGAAAGGTGTTACCCCCACTATCTCTACCGTTTCTAATTTAACTCGCTGATCTTCAGCATATACAGTGGTACTTGCTCCCACTAGACATAACAAGGGAAATAACCCTTTAACAACATATTTCATTCCTATCTCACAGGTTTATTAACGATAAGAACTATATTATTTAAAATATGCCCCCAGTCATAGACTAGTCACAAAAAAAGGAATTTTTCCTAATACTCTACGTTCCAGTTTTTAATTGTTACTTTTGTAAAGTTCTGAAAAACAGAGGGATAGAGAGAATCCTTTTCTACAGATGCTAGATTTATGGGGTAATGATCAATGTCATTAAGTTAAGGAAAAAGAGCTTTTTTTATTTCTCCCTCCCTCTCGGCATACCGCTTCGCTGCTCCATGCATTGCTCTACCTCCTGCCTAAGCTACATGGATGTAGTAAATGCAGATATTGCAGGAGAAAACATCTGTCCATGCAGTCATCCCAACCTTCTCCAGTAGGAGAGGGCTATAGAGTAGTAAAGGGGGTAACTAGCCTTCCCGTATTTTGTAGGGGCAATCCCTTGTGGTTGCCCTTTTTATGTGCCTAAACCCAGGCAACCACAAGGGATTGCTCCTACAATTTTATCAATCATTTCAAGCTTAGACTTATCTCTATGGTTTTTAGTATTTTCTGAATTCAAGTTAAAAAAACTGGAACATCGAGTAATAGCACTGCAACTCTCAAATAACAAATTGCCGATAATATTTAATACAACAAAATTTCTTCATTTGCTTTATTATTAAACCTGATTAATACTTAGGGAGTCAGTAAACTTTTTTATTTGCATTTATTCAATCTTAATATCATGATGTATAAAGAAAATACATTCTTATTATGACAAACAGCCCAAACAACGAAGCTAATAAAGTCAGCGATACATTTAGCATGTTATTAACCCCTGCTGAGTTAAACAACAAACGAATCGCTGTTCGTTATATAAGAACTGATATAACAGTCTCTCTGAGATTACGTGGTTTTTTTAACTTTAATAAATATTACCCAGCAGAGTTACTTGATATAAGTAGTAAAGGTGTCGCTATAAAATGTAAAAAAGTAATCTCAATACAAAAAAAAGTGACTGTTTCTTTAGTGTTTAAAGACAAAACTATTTTTAAAATACCAGCAAAAATTGTGTATAAAAATATCAATAAACAAAAATATGGTATAAAGTTTGACCGATTTAACAACAAACTTGGTGATTATTTGGTATCATCAGGACATAATTTAATATTCAAATAAAATTTATTAGTTTATTTTAAGGGGATACCATGGAAATCAATGGACAACAAAATACCGTACCACAAACAGCTGTTCCGGTAAGTTCTGCAGATGCTCAACCCGTTAACCAGCAAGAGACGCAAGCCAAGGAAAGTGGGCTAAATACCGTCTCAACAGTTAACATATCTACAGAAGCACAAAAATTAGCATCAGACAATGAAACAACAGAAAAAACTGCTGCTATATCTACTAAGGAAGAAGCTGAAAAATCTGTTTCTCAATTCCAACAAGATGCTGCAAATGATCCCAGCTTAACTCAATCAGCTCAAAGCAACTCATTGACTTCTGATCAAGTTTCTCGATTAATTGGTTAATTAGCACATGCCGGTTTTAAGTAATATTTTCATTTATCCTGTCAAGTCACTTGCTGGAATACAAGTTTCAAGCTGGCAGGTCAATGAAAAAGGCTTATTGCATGATAGAAAATGGATGTTAATTGATAGTAACAAGCAGTTTTTAAGTCAGCGTCATTTACCCAAAATGGCACTTATTAAAACCCAACTGACTGAAACTGAGCTTATTCTAAGTACAGCAACATCAGGTAGTATTTCATTACCACTATACCCATCAGAAGGTACTAACATCGTTAGCACTATCTGGAAAGATCAATGTTTATCAAAAACTGTCTCTAAAGAGGCCGACCAATGGCTAAGTGATTTTTTAGCAATTAAATGCCAGTTAGTTTATCAACCTGACGAGGTCATTCGTGCTGTTGACCCTGGTTATGCTAATCATAGCGATAAAGTTAACTTTTCAGATGGGTTTCCTTTTCTTATTACTTCCGAAGCCTCATTAAATTCATTAAATCAAGCAATGAACCTTCAGCTTCCCATGCAAAGATTCCGCCCAAACCTTGTTATTTCTCAGTGTGAAAGTTATGCAGAAGATAGTTGGCGTAAAATAACGATTAATGATATTAGTTTTAGACTTCCAAAGCCATGCTCCAGGTGCTCAGTACCCACAATTGATACCGAAACAGCTCAAACCAACAAAGAACCATTAACAACATTAAGTCGTACCCGCAAATGGAATAAAAAAGTTTTCTTTGGGCAAAATGCCTTGCATGATAATTCAGGCATTTTATCAATAAATGATGTTGTACACATTAACAATATAGGCCCCAATCAACCACCTCTGTAAACACTACGGAGCTGTGCAGTATAAAATATTGGTAGTGGGTCGAAACTATTGATAAGGCTGTTTTAAATCTTACCCATTATTGGGACGAAGGCTTTAGCCTGCTCTTGCTATGAAAAATACAGGTTAAAACCTGCGCCTCAAAAGACTGTTACTAACAAAGAGATATTTGTTAAAACTACAAATTTAACCCACCATCCTATATTATTCTAACATTTAAAAGTAAGGCTTTAACCTCGCTGGATACACCTCTATCTACTAGTGTTATTCAGTCTTACGCTGAAAACTTGCTCTTACACAACGCAACACACTATAACTATACGCCTCATCAAATAAATCAAACAAAGGCTTCAGTGCATTTTTTTGCTCATCGGGTAAATTAATAATTGCTTCTTCTATTTGCTGGATTTCATCTTCACTCAACTCAATAACATCCGTTAACTGTACATTGCCATCTTCAATAGCTTGGGATAAGTGAGTGTATATCGTACCTTCGGTTAATTGCCTTTGTTTAGCTACCTTTTCTACCGTGTAGCCTAATCTAAATAAAGCGACCGTTTCAGCAACTGTATCAGGTAAATCCATATCTGCATATTCATCGAGTACCTGTAGAAATTTTTCACCGTATAAATCCAGTTTTTTCTCTCCAACTCCGGAGATATAACTCATCTGTTTTAAATTTGAAGGCTTTTCTTCGATCATTGCCATTAAAGTTGCATCATGAAAAATTACAAAAGGGGGAACGTCTTGCTCATCCGCAAGTTCCCTACGTTTTGCACGCAACGCTTCCCATAACAAACTATTTTTACCGGCAGCTGCCGCTCTTTTCTCTGACTTATTACGCTTTCCTTTCTCGGGAGCAATATCTTTGCGTAACATCAAGGTTTGTTCACTGCGTAATATAGCTCGGCATTTTTCTGTTAATTTAAATGCCCCATACCCTTCAAAATCAACTTCAACATAACCTTTTGCAACAAGTTGCCTAAAGACTGACCTCCATTGTTTTTCATCTAAGTCTTTCCCTATTCCAAAAGTTGATTGTTTATCATGCCCAAAACTTTTTATTCTCTGGTTATCTTTCCCCAATAACACATCCATTAAATAAGTCACACCAAAACGTTGCTCAGTCCGGTAAATACATGATAGTGCTTGTTGTGCAGCAATTGTTCCATCCCAGGTTTCTACTGGCTCTAAACAGGTATCACAATTACCACAGCCTTGCTCTAACTCATCACCAAAATATGCTAATAAGGCTTGCCTTCTGCAACTGACCAATTCACACAGAGCTAACATGGAGTCTAGCTTATGCAATTCTATCCGTTTATGTAGCTCATCAGCATTGGAGGTCGCTAACATTTGTCGTAAGGTGATAACATCTTGCAAACCATAAGCCATCCAGGCATTTGCTGGGGCACCATCACGCCCTGCCCTACCTGTTTCCTGATAATAACCTTCTATACTTTTAGGTAAATCAAGATGTCCTACAAATCTAACATTGGGTTTATCTATTCCCATACCAAATGCTATGGTTGCAACAATGACTATCCCTTCCTCCATTAAAAAACGGTGCTGGTTTCGTTGTTTAACATCATTAGGCAAACGTGCATGATAAGGTAAGGCATTGATTCCTTTTCCCACCAACCATTCAGCCGTTGATTCAACTTTTTTTCGTGATAGGCAGTAAACAATACCAGCATCTCCCGAATGTTCAGCTCTAATAAAATTGAGTAACTGCTGTTTAGCATTTTGTTTTTGTACAATTCGATAGCGTATATTGGGTCTATCAAAACCACTAATAAATGAATGCGCTTGCTCCAAAGCCAGACGTTTAACTATTTCCTCTCTGGTTTTTTCATCTGCCGTTGCTGTTAAAGCAATCCGGGGAATACTTGGAAATCTTTCGTGCAATAAGGATAATTGTAAATAATCTACTCGAAAATCATGTCCCCATTGTGAGACACAATGCGCTTCATCAATTGCAAATAAAGCAATATTAATCCGTTGAAATAAAGCTTGTGTCCAGTTAGAGGTTAAACGTTCTGGAGCAATATAGAGTAAATCCAGTTCACCTTGTTGTAATTGGTGCTCTACCAGGCGAGCTTCATCCATGGATAAAGTGGAGTTAAGAAAAGCCGCTTTCACACCCAGTTGATGCAAGGCTGTTACTTGATCTTGCATTAAAGCAATCAATGGAGAAATAACAATACCTACACCAGAACGTACTATAGCAGGGATTTGGTAACATAATGATTTACCTCCACCCGTAGGCATTAGCACCAAAGCATCTTGTCCATTAATAACTTGTTCAATAATTTCCTGCTGTTGCCCTCTATATTCATCATAACCAAAAACCGATTTCAGGATTTTTTCGGCTTCAATCACTGAAGAAGTGCCTTGTTCCGTATTGATAATTTACTCCAATTGTTCATTACCTATTATAATATGCCGATTATATCAAGATCAGCTGGGCTAACGCCTCTTTATGAAAACTTTAAATACCTCACATTCAGTTAAACTTAACTATTTACTCGAACAAAATAAACAGCATCTACTTGTTGGTGGTTTAAAAGGTATCGAAAAAGAAAGTTTACGTATTTCTAAAGTGGGTAATATTTCTCAATTACCCCACCCATCTGTTTTAGGCTCTGCACTGACCCATCCTCATATCACCACTGATTATTCAGAAGCATTACTTGAATTTATCACCCCTCCTTTTGCAGAGATAACTGAAACATTAGAGTTTATGCATACTATTCATCAATATACCTATGATCATTTAGGTGATGAGATGCTACTTTCTGCCAGTATGCCCTGTGGTATTAATGGTGACGAAAGCATTCCGATTGCTGAATATGGTCAATCAAATATAGGCCAAATGAAACATATCTATCGAAAAGGGTTATCCTATCGTTACGGCAAAACCATGCAAGCTATTGCCGGGATTCATTTTAACTATTCAGTTCCTGAAGCTTTATGGCCAGTATTATACGAACAAAGTCAATCGAACAAATCTCTAGCCGATTTTATTTCTGCAAGCTATTTTGATCTTATTAGAAATTTTCAACGTCAAGGCTGGATAATTCTATATTTATTTGGTGCATCTCCTGCTATTTGTAAAAGCTTCTTTAAAAGCAGGCCACATTTAATCGCTGAATTTGATGAATTTGATCAATACACCCTTTATCATCCTTATGCGACTTCACTACGAATGAGTGATATTGGTTATAAGAGCAAAAACCAGGCTGATTTAGAAATTGATTATAACTCATTAGCTGGGTATGTTGACAGTTTAGGCCATGCTATTGATACACCTTACCCTGAATATGAAAAAATTGGGGTGAAAGTTGACGGACAATATAGGCAACTTAATACAAACATCTTACAAATTGAAAATGAATTTTATAGTACGGTACGCCCTAAACAAATTGCAAAATCATGTGAAAAACCTACACTGGCGTTAAAGAGTCGTGGTGTTAAATATATAGAAATTCGCTCACTAGATTTAAATATATTTAATCCTATCGGGATTGATGAAAATACAGCAAGATTTATTGAAGCTTTTTTATTAACCGGCTTGCTACAAGATAGTTCAAAATATACCGGACAGGAACAACAAATAAACAATAGCAATCAATTATCTGTCGCACATTTTGGTAGAAAACCTGGTTTAGAACTCAATAAAGATGGCAAGAATATCGTTTTAAAAACATGGGCTAAAGAGATATTAGGCTCAATGAAAACAGTGTGTGAAATATTGGATGGAAGCTCAGCAGATAAACCTTATAGCTCTGCATTAAAACAGCAAAAGGAAGTGGTAGAAAACCCTGATTTAACGCCTTCAGCAAAAATATTGCAAAATATGCAATCATTGCAACAACCTTTTGGCTGTTTTGGCTTAAAAACCTCAGAACAACACAAGCAACACTTTAAACAAAATAAGCTAGATAAGCTAATAACGCAACAATTTGATCAAATGACCAAGGTATCACACAGCAAACAACAAGAGATTGAGGCTAATGACACCCTATTTTTTGATGACTTTTTAAAGCAATATTTTGCTCAACATTAAAAATAAAATTTCACTTAAATTATAAAAATGACATCTTTTGATATCCAAACTATTCAAGCAGATCTTAACAACAAAAAACCACGCAGTATATTAAGAACAGCACTAGAAAACTTTGACAATATTGCTATTTCGTTTAGTGGAGCCGAAGATGTAGTGTTAATTGATATGGCCCTCAATATCAGAAAAGATATTCAAGTGTTTTCTTTGGATACAGGCCGTTTACATCCTGAAACTTATCGCTTTATCGAGAAAGTAAGACAACATTATAAAATTGATATTGAATTATTAACACCTGAACGTAATTCACTAGACTCTTTTGTTAAAGAAAAAGGCCTCTTTAGTTTTTATCAAGATGGACATCAACAATGTTGTGGTATCCGAAAAGTAGAACCACTTAAACGTAAATTATCACAACTTGATGCATGGATTACTGGTCAACGCAAAGACCAAAGCTTAGATACGCGAAATGAAATCCCTGAAGTACAAATTGATACAACATTTTCCAGTGATGAAAAACAGTTAATTAAATTTAACCCTTTGCTCAACTGGAGCTCAGCTCAAGTCTGGGACCATATAGAAGCCTACCAGGTACCTTATAACAACTTGCATAAAAAAGGCTTTATTAGCATCGGCTGTGAGCCCTGTACGCGTGCAGTACTACCAAACCAACATGAACGTGCAGGGCGCTGGTGGTGGGAAGATGCTACGAAAAAAGAGTGTGGTTTACATGCAGGGAATATTAAAAAGTAAAATTAGAACCTCTGCTGTTGGTTGGGTTACACGATAGAGTCGCTAACCCAGCCTACATGTTACATTTTTATAAGCTGTGGTTTGTATATAGTATAAATATAAAAAACGACTATCCTTTTAATATGGACACAGATAACAAAATATTAATTGTTGACGATGAACGCTTTTATATTAATGTTCTCGTTGAACTACTTAAAGACAAATATAAACTTTATATTGCAAAAAGTGGTAAACAAGCCTTAAAAAGAATAGCAGATAACCCACCTGATTTAATTCTGCTAGATATTATGATGCCTGAAATGGATGGTTACCAGACCTGCTTTGAAATCAAAAAAAACCCACAATGGACGCAAATTCCTATTATATTTTTAACCGGAAATACAGATCAGGATTCTGAGGCTAAAGCATTTGATTATGGTGCAGTTGATTTTATAAATAAACCTATTACTCCAAGCACAGTATTAGCAAGAATAACCCCCCATTCATCCTTATTACATGCTCGCAAGGCACTAGAGCAGCAAAACCCACCCTCTCGGATAAGTCACCCTCAGCTAGCTGATTAATATGTCGATAACAATAAGGCTACAATTAATCCAAAAAAAATGGCTGTTATTAATTGTCTTAGCTTTATTTTCCAGTCAACTTTTTTCAGCACCTAAAGCACTTCAATTAACAACTGAAGAACAAAACTGGCTAGCAAAACACCTCATTATTACAGTAGGTGTTGATCAAAACTGGCCACCTTTTGATTTTATTGATTCAGAAAAAAGACACCAAGGAATAGCCTCTGATTACCTTAAGCTCCTTGCTAAAATATTAAACGTTAAATTCTCTACAACAGCAGGTGAGTGGAAAAATGTTATCCATGCCGTTAAATCAGCTCATTTGGATATGTTGGCCTGTGCCGTCAATACAGCTGAAAGACGTAAATTTCTTAACTTTACTACACCTTATATAGAAATTGATACGGTTTTTGTGACACGTAAAGACCAGCCTGGTGTCACTTCGCTAGCAGAACTCTCTAACAAAACAGTTGCCTTACCCAAAAGCACCTATATTCATGAACTACTCAAAAACCAGCACACTGATATATCTTTCTTATTTGTAAAATCTAATGAAGAGGCTTTACAAGCCGTCTCCTTGGGAAATGCAGATGCCTATGTTGGCAACCTGGCTGTTGTTAGTTATTTTATAGAAAAAGACCTTTTAACCAACCTTAGAAT
>VAPM010085126.1_pt1 | contig 11125 bp, 8 predicted proteins | sample 3395091 | NCBI WGS metagenome assembly VAPM01 (sample SAMN08290445, study PRJNA428436) | hydrothermal vent metagenome | isolation source: Deep-sea hydrothermal vent chimney 3 | place: Pacific Ocean: Juan De Fuca Ridge | reverse complement strand
GGTCCTGTTCGATGTAGTCTGCGCCTTGTGCATACGCCATGGCCTTGGCAGCTATCGTGTGTTCCGGCAAATACCCGCTTGCCCCACGGTGCGCGATAACGATTTTCTTTTCACCAGGTGCGCTGTCCGCCAGTGAAACGCCGCAGCCGGAAACACACAGGGCCGCCGATAGCAAAATGCATTTGAAGACTGACATCGTTTAATTCCCCGGAATACGCTCGATGCAACAGTGTAGACGGTTTTGCGGTCAGCAGTTGTGCGCTTGAAAGCGTCGATCGCCACAGCGTTTCCTTCTACCTCCCCCGGTATCCGGGTCGTCGTCTTTTGTTGCGCGGCAAAATCCGCAATCACAGCTAATGCAGGAAACAGGGACTCAGGTCCTTGATTGGCGTTTGCTACTCCTTATACTCGCTGGCAGAACACGAATCGCAATGCTTGGGAGTAACCATGAAAACTTGGGGCATCTATATACTGGTCGCTTTGGGGTTTTTCATCTACAGCACCGTAACTGACGTCGATAGAGACGATAGTGGCGCTATTGTTGACGAAGGCAATGTGGACGCGTTTCAGATCAGAGTGGGCGACTGCTTTGACGATATCAGCGGATACGAAGGAGAAGAAACCGAGTTCTCCAGCGTACCTGGCGTACCTTGCTCAGAACCTCATGACAACGAGGCATTCGCTGTTTTCGATCTCAATATCGATACCTTCCCCGGTACCGACGCGATCGGGGAGCTGGCGCAGGAATCGTGTTTACAGCGCTTCGCGTCCTTCGTTGGTCGGGATTACGAGTCGTCATCGCTGGACATTTTCGCGATGTATCCTACGCCCGAGGGCTGGCGACAAGATGACCGCGAAGTGATCTGCGCAGTCTATGACATGGAAGCAAACAAGCTGGTCGGAAGTGCAAAAGGCCGCGGACTGTAGCAAGCGACACCTTCCGGGTGTTAGTCCGAGCGAGCAGTGCGTGGTCGCATATCGAGCCAGATCGACCCTGCGCTGATCCACAAGCCCCCCAATAGCTGGTATCCTCCTTACGTCCGATGTACGTCGGACGAAACTTGGGAAATTCGCGCTCAGATTGACGTGCCAACTACCGGGGAGCCTCGCTATGACTACGTCGAAGATTCACGAAGTTTCAGTCCTCTACTTGTTACCGCTGCGATTGTCTGTCGGATTGGCGTTTCTGATCGGCGGACAGGAAAAGATCTCCTCGGGAAACTGGGGCGCAGCGTTCGAATCCAGGCTGCTCGAATTTGCATCCGCAAACCTTGAAAACGCGTACGCCTTTTACCGACCTTTCCTGGAGTCCGTCGTGATACCCAACGCCGGTAAATTTGCAGTACTCGTGGCCTGGGGCGAGTTTCTCGTTGGCTTTTCGATCTTTCTCGGACTGTTTACGCGCTTTGGCGCCGTGGTCGGGATATTTTTGGTCCTGAATTACACCTTTGCTGTCGGCCTGGGCGTGTGGATGCCCAGTCTGGAAGCGGCGTACATCTGGGCGATGTTCACACTGTTGGCCTGCTCGGCCGGCCGGGGAATGGGTATCGATCAGGTGTTGCGCAGTCGGCGCAGAATTCGACTTTTTACGTAGCTGAGAATCTCACTCATGAATATTCGCGCGTCCGGTACGAACGCGATCTGCCTTCTGTTGTTGTGCGTCTATACCGGGCCAGCGCTTGCTGACGCCGAACCTGCAGTCGAGGCCAAACGCGCGCTGACTCTGGCAGACTACGGTCGTACTCAATTCCCGGGGACACCGCAAATTTCCCCGGACGGCCAACAAATCGCGTTTGAGTTGAACTACACGGTTTTTGTAACCGCCGTTGGCGATACGTTGCCCAGACCGATTTCTTCATCGTCCGCATCCGCATGGAATCCGGTTTGGTCGGCCGACGGTAAATATATCTACGTTATCTCCGACCTCACCGACACGTATCAACTCTGGAAACTGCCGGCGAATCGACGCGGCAGAGTCAAGCAGGTCACGCGCCTGAAGCACGGGCTATCGTCCGCCAGTTTGTCGCCCGATGAAACACAGGTGCTACTATCCTACTCAGATCAGGATCTTCGCGACGAGGACGACGACGCCGAACCCAAACCTGTCGTCATTACCTCGCGACAATTCAAGCGCGACTCGGGCAACGGTTATGTTACGGCCGATCAGACCGAACACCTTTACATCTACGATATCGCTACCCGCTCTCTAAACCAGCTGACATCCGGCAAGTACACGGAAAGTGGTGCGGCGTGGTCACCCGACGGTCGTTCGGTGGTATTTGTCAGCAACCGGGAGGACGACGCCGATGCGAGTTTTCAGACGGACCTTTGGACAATAGCGATTGATTATGTCGGCGAAGTTCGGCCATTGAACCGGTTGACGGACAATTCGTCCGTAAAACAATCGCCGTCCTGGAGCCCCGACGGAAAACAGATTGCCTACCTGACGGCCGAAGATGGCGTGTACAGCTTGCCGAACATCGCCATCATACCGGCCGCGGGCGGAGACGCCAGAATCCTCACCACCTCGCTGGATCGCTGGATCACGTCGTTCGAATTTTCGGCGGACGGCGACTGGATCTACTTCAGCTTTGACAACGGCGGTGCCAGCCATCTCGCACGAGTTCAAGTGCAGGACGAAACGATAGAAGTTCTGCTCAATGGCGACATATCCGTCAGTGCCTTCGACATCGGCGCAACGGATGCGTTGGCCGTCGCTTTTAACAACCGCAATGACGACACGAATATCTACAAACTCCACCAAGGACACCTGACACAACTGACCGACATCAGCCAAGAATACTTTAGTGAATTGCGGGTCGGCGAAAAACTGAAGGTTTCGTTCGAAAGCAAAGACGGCACAGTCATCGAAGCATTCATTACAACACCGGCTGACTATCGGCCGGAAAGAAAATACCCAACCGTATTGAAGATTCACGGCGGGCCCGTTGGCCAATTCACGTGGGGCTACGACTTCGCAACGCAGTACCTGGCCGCGAACGGATATGTCGTCGTCGAGCCGAATCCACGCGGCTCAAGCGGTCGCGGGCAAGACTTTGTGCGTGCCATCTATCGTAATTGGGGCGTCGTCGACTACGACGACGTCATTGCCGCGGCTGAATATGCGGTGGCAAAAGGTTATTCCGACCCCGAAAGAATGGCCGTCACCGGCTATTCCTACGGTGGATACATGACGAACGTCATTATCACGCAAACGAAACGGTTTAAAGCTGCAGCATCCGGCGCCGGCCACCGCCTTATCGCGGCGAATGTCGGGCACGACATCTATCAACAATGGTATACGTGGGAACTCGGCGTACCGTGGGAGAATCGTGAAAAGTACGACAAATTATCACCCTTGTTACGCGCAGGAAATGTCGTAACCCCGACGATATTTCTCGGCGGCCGCATCGACTGGAACGTGCCGATACTCAATGCGGAACTGTTTTACCAGGCGCTGAAAATGAAAGGTGTGGACTCTCAGCTGGTCGTATACCCGGACACGCACCACGGTGAATGGTCCGAAGAATTTGAGAAGGATTATCTGCAACGAGTCGTTGCCTGGTTCGATCACTACGTCAAGTCCGAATAAACCCGCACCGTGACCCGATCCGACAACGGCGGGCGCTCAACAAAACGGCAGTTCGGCTACCGTCGCGCGGCGTGTCTCACCTCCTGTGTCTACCAGCAGTTCCCTCTCCTGCTCGTCTATACCTGCGTCGATCAACGCAATTGCGATGTTCTTTTTTAGCCGCGGCGAGAACACCGTTTCTGACATCGTCCCGACGACTTCGCCCGCCAGGCGCACGGAGTACGGATGTGCGTTCTGGTCTATTCGGTCGCCGGACAAAATCAGGCCAACGCGCTGCCGCCTTATTCCATCGCTCACGATTCGCTGCAAGGCCGCCTTGCCGACAAATTCGTCGTCGCAATCCAGATTGACGTATTTCCCCAGACCGACCTCGAAGGGATTGCTTCGTTCGTCAACGTCGGCGCCGTAAGACAGCAGCCCGCTTTCAATTCGTTCTACGTCGTTTGGAGCGCCCGGACCGATGCCGTAGCTCGCGCCTGCGTCCTTGACACGCTTCCACAGCTCGGTACCGCGCGTACCATCTCGAAGAAACAACTCGAACCCTCCCTGCTTTGACCACCCGGAACGAACCACCAAAAGCGGTATCCCCCCCAGGTCAGTTTCCCTGAACCAGAAATACTTCAGTTCACGCACCCAATCGCCGAACAGGTCGGCAATCACTTCGACGGCTTTCGGCCCCTGTACGGCAAGCGGCGATACGTCCGGTTCCGTAATGTCGACATCCAGCTTACGCTCGGCAGCGATACCTTTCGCCCACAGGCGAATGTCGCTGTCAGCGATCGACAACCAGTAGCGGTGTTCAGAAAGTTTGAGTAACACCGGGTCGTTAATGAGCGTGCCATCGTGACTGCACAGAGGAACGTACTTGCCCTGCCCGACTACCGCCCTCGAGATATCGCGAGCTGTGAGATATTGCGCCAGAACTCCGGCATCGGGTCCGGCTAGTTCAACCTGACGCTCACCGGCCACGTCCCACATAGCGACGCCGTTCATCAAACGATCGTATTCGCCGTCAGGGTCACCGAAATTCGCGGGCATGTACATGTGATTGTAAATCGAGAACGCGGCAACTCCGTCCGCAACGGTTGCATCGAAGTAGGGAGATTTGTTTACGTTAGGACCAATGGCTATTTGAAATGACATCGTCGTTCTTTCCTGATATTAGTGACTGCGGTTGCCACCAGGCCCGTTGTTTTACTCGAGTATCATCTGACAAAAAAATCGGGATGGCCTCCGAACGAGCGACACCTTATAGTAAATAGAAGCCACAAGGGAACCCCCAGGGTTGTTGAATTAGTTCTAACAAGAATCACCTTGCCATCAATATAGGTCGATCAATGGACATTGGAATACGCCTCCAGGAATTAGGTGACGTGCCGGTTGCTTCTCTTAGAGATGCGATCCTGGCTCAGGATGGTGACGCCTGGGCAGAAAACAACTTCCGCCAGCAAAACTACGATGTGCACAACAGCACGGAGTCAATCGTACTCATATTTTGTAGCGGTGATTGGCCGACCCTGAGTATCTCGAAAGAGCCCGGCTGGAATCGACTGGCGGAGCAGGCCGAACCCCTGATGGCCGAAATTATCAAGCAGCACTATTCGCCCGGCGGCACGGTTATTCGGGCCGTGGCCGCGAAGCTTCTGGCCGGTGGACGTATCAATCCTCATTTTGACTCGGATGCCTCGTTTGAGTACGGTCACCGAATTCACGTACCCATCACCACCAACAGCGGAGTGCGTTTTGTTATCGATGGGCGACCGTATCAATTTGAAACCGGCAACGCCTACGAAATAAATAACCGTCTGCATCACAGCGTCATTAACCGAGGTAAAGAAGATCGGATCACTTTCATTTTCGACTATGTTCCGGCGGAGCACGTTCAGACCGCGACGTTCACCCATACGATCTAGGCCGAGATGAACAGCGAATTTGGCTACGCGCTGCAACGTCGACTATGCGCAAGAAAGTGCGAGGCGCTGATTAATGAATAGAACATCGGGCTTACTGTTATCGACGGTATTAGTCGGGCTTTCTGTCGTGGCAAACGCTGACGAGGCGCGACGACCGTTGTCGTCCGCGGATCTTTTTTCAATGCGGGCCGTATCCGACGTGCAATTCTCGCCGGACGGCGATTCTGTTGCCTTTACCGTCGCGACCGTCAACGAAGCTGAGGACAGTCGGGAATGGAGCGTCTGGATTCTGGACTGGAGTTCCGGAAAGTCGCGCGAGATTTCGGCACAACACCCCAGCGCTTTTTTCGCACGCTGGAGCAAGAACGGACAATACCTGGCATTCCTTTCCGGCGGCCCTGAGCAAGGAACCGCCAGCCAACTGTGGTTGTACCGGCCAAAAACCGGCGAGCTGCAGCAGGTAACGGAAATCACCAATGGCGTAACGGACTTCGACTGGGCGCCCGATGCCAAACACCTGGTGCTCGTTGTCGAAGGCGGCAGCAACGATAGTCAGTCCTGGGATCGGGCGGCGCCGATCGTTATCGACAGATTTCGTTTTAAGCGTGACGGTGTCGGCTACCTGGGCGACTCGCGCAACCACTTGCAGATTGTCGAGCTTGCGTCGGGAGCTCTTACGCCGCTCACCGACGGTCTCTACGACGAAATTTTTCCAGCCTGGTCGCCGGACGGCTCGCGAATCGCGTTTGTGAGCAAGCGTGGCGCGGACCCGGATCGTCACCAGAACTGGGACGTGTATACGATCGACCCAACGGCAGTGGTTGATGACGGGGTCGCGGCAAACTCCACCCGCCTGACTCAAACAGGCTATGCCGAGTCAAACCCGGAAGGCTGGGGCGGACGGCCCGTGTGGAGTCCCGACAGCAAACACCTCGTGTACACCATTGATCGGGAACCCAACCTGAGCTACTACAGCCTGGCACAGTTGGGCGCTGTATCGGTCACCGAAGAATCCGACAGAATTCTGACCGCAGAGCTGGACCGCAACGCCATGTCGCCGCAATGGTCGGCGGACGGCAGTGCCGTGTACTTCCTGGTTGAAGACGAGATGGGTGTGCACGTTGCGACTGTCCCGGCGGATGGCGGCAAACCGTCCCGGCTGACGGGCGACGCGGTTACCGTTCGCTCTTTCGACGTCAGCGAATCCGGACAGATCGTTGTTGTTTACGGGTCGGCGGATCAACCCTACGAAATCGGCAAGGTCGACAATGGAAGTGTCCGCCGGCTCAGCGAACAAAACGACGGTTGGCTTGAAAATATCCGCCTTGGGACTGCAGAAACTTTCGAAGTATCGAGTCCGGACGGCACTCAAATACGAGGGCTCATGGTGAAGCCGCCTGGATTCGAACAAGGTCGAAGATACCCGACGATTTTGCGAATTCACGGTGGCCCTGTCGGCCAGTTCAGGAAGGAATTCAATTTCGAGTGGCAACTGTTCGCGGCGAACGGCTACGTCGTCCTCGGCGTCAACCCGCGCGGCAGCTCGGGCAGAGGTGAAGCGTTTCAATTGGCAATAAAAGGCAACCTCGGCCACGGTGATGTTCCAGACGTGCTGGCGGCGATAGACTACGTGGTCGACGAAGGCATCGCCGATCCCGACCGACTGGGCATCGGCGGCTGGAGCTACGGAGCAATGTTGACCAACTATACGATCGCCTCCGACCCACGTTTCAAAGCTGCAACCAGCGGCGCTGGCGTTTCGAATATGCTGGCGGTTTACGGCTCTGATGAGTGGGTGCAACACTGGGAACTGGAACTCGGCCAGCCGTGGGAAAACCCCGAAAACTGGTTGCGGTTGTCTTATCCGTTCCTCAAAGCGAACAAGATTTCAACGCCCACTTTGTTTCTCTGCGGCGCGCTGGACATTAATGTTCCGGCGGCACACTCCGAGCAAATGTACCAGGCGCTGCGAAGTCTCGGCGTTGACTCCACGTTGATCATCTACCCAGACGAATACCACCAGATCAGCCGCCCGAGTTTCCGGCGGGACATGCTGGACCGATACCTCGGCTGGTACCAAAAGTATCTGTTGTACTGAAATGAGAGAAGTGAAGTAATGCGAAAACTACCCGGAAAACCCACAGGGCTCGTTACCTTTGTGTTGCTAATGAGCAGTCTTGCTTTGACGGAAACCGCGAATGCAGCAGATGCTGCTCCGACCGCACTCGAGCTGCTGGGCGAGTTGATTGCAATTCCAAGCACCGAAGAAACCGGACGCTCCAGAGAATCCGCCGAGTTGTTGGCCGAACATCTGCTCGCAGCAGGATTTCCTGAAGAAGACGTGCAACTGCTGGGGCCGGAAGATACGGTCGGCGGCCTGGTAGCGCGCCTGCGTGGAAGTGGCGAGAAGCGGCCGGTCCTGCTGATGGCCCACCTGGACGTCGTACCGTCGGTCGCAGAGTACTGGTCTTCTGACCCGTACGAACTCGTCGCTCGTGACAAGTATCTGTACGGCCGTGGTACGTCGGATAATAAAACCGGTGCCGCAACACTCGTCGCCAATCTTATTCGGATGAAAAAAGCAGGCTTCGTTCCGGAGCGGGATCTTGTCGTCGTTCTGACCCTTGACGAAGAATCCAACATGCTCAGCATTCGATGGCTGCTTGAGAACCACCCGCCGCTGCTGGACGCCGAGTTCGCGCTGAACACCGATGGTGGCGGTGTGGAATTGATCGATGGAACAGCCGTGACGTTTAGTGTTCAGGCCGCTGAGAAGGTATACATGACGCTCGAAATTCAGGCCAACAATCCCGGTGGCCACAGTTCTGTGCCGCCGTCGGAGAATGCGATCTACGCGCTGGCCAAAGCGCTCAATCACGTCGGCGAACACCGTTTTCCGGTGAATCTGAACGATGTGACCCGTGCCTACTTTGCTGCATCGGCAGCTTCAGTTGACGAACCACTCGCCTCTGCGATGCGCGACCTTGCCGACGACAAGGCCACCGAGGAGCAGCTCGAACTCCTTGCGAGCACACCGTTTTATAACGCCCAAATGCGAACGACCTGCGTTGCCACGCAGCTTTTTGGCGGGCATGCCGAGAATGCGTTACCCACTTACGCGAAGGCGGTCATCAATTGCCGAATTCTGCCCCAGGAAAAGGCCGAGGATGTCGAAGCCGAATTGTTGCGAGTCATCGCCGACGACACTATCCAGATGCGCCGTACGTATGAACCGGAAATAAGTCCGCCCTCTCCGCTGATTCCGGAAGTTCTCGACCGCATTACAGAACTGGCCACCGACCGGTATCCGGGCATTCGAATCCAGGCCGGAATGTCTACCGGCGCGACGGATGGCTTGTATACACGAAGTGCCGGTATTCCGACCTACGGCGTTTCCGCGATCGCACAGTCGGCTGAGGGCAACAGCGAACACGGAATCGACGAGAGAATCGCGATTTCCGCGTTCAATGACAGCGTAGAATTCTGGTATCGAATCATGTCAACGTTATAGCGAAGCACATAGTGAAGCAGGCTAATTCCGACAAGCACACCAGTATCAGCGCAGCCGTGCAGGCGATGCGTGACAATCGCCCGCTACGCACAGAGGAAATCTGCCGAAACTATCTCGTCCTCAATCCCGGGTGCAATGACCACTTGAGGTTGCTGGGCAATGCGCTGATGAAACAGGGTCGGCTGCCCGAAGCCGAGGAACAGTTGCGTTTTGCCTTGTCTTTGCATCCTGACATACCGCAATTGCACGAAGACCTTGGCAGCGCCCTCGCGTTGCAGGCTCGCTTCGAAGATGCCATTCCGTCGTTTGAAAAAGCGATTCAACTCGAACCCCGTCTGCCACTGGCGCACAAGAAACTGGGGCAAGCACTGGCTGCGATTGGCCGTGGCACAGAAGCGGACGAGCAGTTCGAAGAGTTTTTCGAAAAAGACCCTGAAGCCGGTGCAATCGCCGCGGGAATGGATCACCTCAAAGCCGGTAGAAAGGACGAAGCGATTGCCGCGTTTCGTGACGTTCTGAAGAGCAGTCCGGACAACGTCGATGCGATGCGTCATCTGGCCATCGCGTATTGGCGCGAGGACAAGAACCTGCCCGATGCCGAGGCACTGCTAAGGCGTGCAACAACACTCGCCCCGGACTTCACTGCCGCGTGGCTGGTGCTCGGTACGGTGTTACTGGAAGCCAACAAGTACACCGATGCCGTCGAATGCTACCAAACCGCGGTCAAACTCGACGTGGACAACCCGGCCACCTGGGCCGGATTAGGCAATGCCTATGCGCAGGCGAGTTATCCTGAAAAAGGCGTGGAGGCGTTCGCAAAATCGATCGAGATCAACCCCGATTCACCGGGTACACAGCTGGGGTTCGCACACGTGTTGAAGACCGTCGGCAACCAGGCCGGCGCCCTGCAAGCCTATCGGGCGGCAATCACCGGCAAACCGAATTTCGGCGAAGCGTACTGGAGCATGGCCAATCTGAAAATCTTCCGCTTTGAGGAAAACGAAGTCGATGCCATGGAGCAGCAAGTAAGTCAGGGCGGGCTAACCGACAGTGAGGAGGTTCATTTCCGGTTCTCACTCGGCAAGGCGTATGAAGACAGGAAGGACTACGACAAGGCCTGGCATTATTACGACACCGGGAATCGCAAGCAAAGACCACTCGAGTCCTATGATCCACTGGAAATGGAGATGCGCCACGAGCAAATCCTTAAAGTGTTCGATGACGACTTTCTGTACAAACACAGCGGCAACGGACTCAAAACCCCGGACCCCATTTTCATTGTCGGTCTGCCCCGCTCCGGCTCAACATTGGTGGAACAAGTTCTCGCCAGTCACAGCCAGGTCGAAGGAACTTCCGAGCTACCGATTCTGAGCAAGATCGCAGCGTCTTTCGGTCGCTATCGGCAAGATGGCATGCAGTTTCCGGATGCGGCGACGGAACTGCGCCGAAAAGACTGGCGAGCCTACGGAAAAGAATACATGGATACCGTTCAACGGCATCGGGAAACCAAGCGGCCATTCTTTACGGATAAACTGCCGAACAATTTCCCGTTGATTGGCCTGTTGCACCTGATACTGCCGAACGCCAAAGTTATCAACGCCCGACGCCATCCGCTCGACAGTTGCCTGGGAAGTTACAAACAATTGTTCGCGAGAGGGCAGAGCTTTACCTACGACACCATCGATCTGTCGCACTACTACCGCAGTTACGACGCGGTGATGAAACACTGGCACCGTGTATTACCCGGGAAAATTCTCGATGTTCACTACGAGGAAACGGTGACGGATCTGGAGGGGCAAGTGCGGCGGATCCTCGATCATTGCGGGCTACCTTTCGAAGAGTCTTGCGTTCGATTCCATGAGACAAAGCGAGCAGTCCGGACCGCGAGCTCCGAGCAGGTACGACAGCCCATTTACACCGGCGCTCTGGGCACGTGGCGAAAGTACGAAAAACACCTCGACTTGTGGATTGAGGACTTCGAATCCATCATCAGCGAACTACCGAACAGCGTTAGAAACGCCGGCGCTTAAGCCTCACCACGACGCGACCGGCTTACGAGGTTTCCCGAAGCGCGGTGAGGAATCCGTTTCGCCATTCTTCAGTGGTCTC
>VAPM010779967.1_pt1 | contig 11127 bp, 6 predicted proteins | sample 3395091 | NCBI WGS metagenome assembly VAPM01 (sample SAMN08290445, study PRJNA428436) | hydrothermal vent metagenome | isolation source: Deep-sea hydrothermal vent chimney 3 | place: Pacific Ocean: Juan De Fuca Ridge | reverse complement strand
TGTGTCCTCTGTGGTTAAGTCTTTTGTTTTTTTGGTGCGAATGAATTCACACCTAGATATTAACTAATCGTATCCTCTTCAGTTGGCTGGTTAATAACTCAAACATGGTCGTCATTCCTGCGAAGGCAGAAATCCAGTGTCTCTGAAAGGCGCGAAAGGCGCATGAAGATCACGCGCCATAAAAGATGTCAGTTAATGGGTTGTTCTCTGACGCTTTTAAAAAAATAATAATTTGATAACTATTTTTCAACTTGCATACACTTACTATGCGAGCATTAACATGTGCGCATTATTATCTGTTTTTAGCAATGTAGTTTATATCACTACAGAAATAACTATGCAGATACATTTCGCGTTAATGTAAAGTACTGGCCGAATATTCCTGTCAGGGTAATGGGGGTAGATGCTCCCGAAATGCGGGCCAAATGCCAGCGCGAAAAAGTTGCTGTCCGAGTCGCCCGACAGTTTAGCGTGCGTTTACTGCGTATGGCCAGTGTCATAGAGCTTAAAAATATTAAGCGAGGTAAGTATTTTCGGTTGCTGGCGGATGTATATATTGATGGAAAGAGTCTGGCTGAAAATTTGATTGGCACCAATCATGGCAGGGTTTATAGAGGCGGTAAACGATTATGCTGGTGTGATGAGTTATATGTTTAGAGTCACTGCTAATGGAATGGTTAGAGTTTAAAATTATAACCGTGCATTGGTTGTAGAGCGAGTGACTGGTGACAGGTTAATTGTCACCAGTTCTCTTTCATTGTTGAGGTTAGTTGAAATTTACTTCAGGTCAAAGCGATCAAGCTTCATGACTTTGCTCCAGGCGCTTACAAAATCTTTTATGAATTTTGCTTCGCCGTCGTTTGATGCATAGACTTCAGCAATGGCACGCAGTTCAGAATTCGATCCGAATATTAAATCAACCGTGGTTGCGGTCCATTTTAACTTTCCTGATTTGCGGTCATGGCCTTCGTAGATTGCATTCGACTTTTTAGACTTGTTCCATTTAGTCGACATATCCAGCAGGTTAACGAAAAAGTCGTTGCTTAGTGTGCCTGGTTTTTTAGTGAGCACGCCGTGTTTGTTGTTACCGGTATTGGTATCAAGCACGCGCATGCCACCTACCAACACTGTCATTTCTGGTACCGTTAGCGTTAACAGGTTGGCACGATCAATGAGGGCTTTTGCCGGGGCATAAAAACTATCTTTGCTGTAATAGTTTCGAAAACCGTCGGCTTCTGGCTCAAGCATGGCAAATGATTTAACATCCGTTTGCTGCTGCGTTGCATCGTTACGACCGGCTGAAAAAGGCACGTCGATTTTATAGCCGGCTTTTTTGGCCGCCTGTTCTATACCCGCTGCGCCACCCACAACAATTACATCTGCCAGGGATACTTTTTTGCCACCGCTTAAAGACCGGTTAAAGTTTTTCTGAATCTTTTCCAGTGTTTTTATAGCTTTACCAAGTGCTTTGGGATTGTTAGCCGCCCAGTCTTTTTGCGGTGCCAGTCGAACACGGGATCCGTTTGCGCCACCTCGCATATCGGTTCCGCGATAGGAGGCTGCTGATGCCCATGCGGTCTTCACCAGCTCGGTATTAGATAGTCCCGATTTATGAATTATCTTTTTCAGACTGGCCACATCTTTGGCGTCGATAAGTTTGTGTTTAACGGTGGGAATATAATCCTGCCACAGTAACACTTCAGTCGGAATTTCAGCACCAACATAGCGTGCGCGTGGTCCCATGTCACGATGCGTTAATTTAAACCAGGCTTTGCCAAACGCCAGATCAAAGGCTTTGGGGTTTTTCAGAAAACGCTGAGAAATTTTTCGAAACTCAGGGTCTTTCTTTAGCGCCATGTCGGTTGTGAACATAATAGGTGCATGGCGTTTTTTGGGTATGTGCGCATCCGGCACCAGCGTAGCGGCGGTTTTATCTGTAGGAATCCATTGCGTTGCACCGGCCGGGCTTTTGGTTTTTTTCCAGTCAAAGCGGAACAGATTATCGAGGTAGAGAATAGACCATGCGGTGGGGGTCGATGTCCAGGCGCCTTCCAGGCCACTGGTTGTTGTATCTTCGGCATTGCCTTTTCCGCATTTATTGCTCCAGCCAAACCCCTGTTCTTCGATGGCAGCTGCAGCTGGCTCGGGTCCAGTACAGTCTTTGGGCTTTTTAGCTCCGTGGGCTTTACCTAGAGTATGGCCACCGGCAATCAGTGCGACAATTTCTTCATCATTCATAGCCATTCTGCCAAACGATAAGCGGATATCTCTGGCCGCAGCTAAAGGGTCGTGATTGCCACCCGGGCCTTCCGGGTTAACGTAAATTAAGCCCATTTGTACCGCTGCTAAATCACCTTTTAATTTGCCTTTTTTAGTACGGCGCTTATCGGCGAGAAATTGTTTTTCGGGGCCCCAGTAAACTAAATCGGCTTCCCAGTCATCTTCACGGCCACCGGCAAAACCAAAGGTTTCAAAGCCCATCGATTCTAGTGACACGTTACCGGCCAGTACGATTAAATCGGCCCATGATAATTTGCGACCGTACTTTTGTTTTACTGGCCACAATAAGCGGCGCGCTTTATCGAGGTTGGCATTGTCGGGCCAGCTGTTTAAGGGGTTGAAACGTTGCTGGCCACCACCGGCACCGCCGCGACCATCACCTGTGCGATAGGTGCCGGCACTGTGCCAGGCCATTCGAATCATAAACGGACCATAATGACCATAATCTGCCGGCCACCAGTCTTGTGAGGTGGTCAGTGATAATTCAATGTCTTTTTTTACTTCGGACAGGTTAAGGGTATTAAAGGCTTTGGCGTAGTTAAACTTTGCGCCGTACGGGTTGGATTCAATATTGTGTGCCCGTAGTGGATTGAGGTTAAGTTGCTCTGGCCACCAGAACTGGTTTGATTTGGCATCGCCAACGGCAACTGCGGTACTGGCTGTTGCTAATGTCGCCATAGTGAGTGCAGCGGCTGCGAGTATTGATAATGGTTTTTGTTTCATAAGGTGTCTCCCAATAGTTAACGATTTGCATATCGTTAGTCAGTTATAAGCGTGTAGCTAACAGGAGTACATTTGAAAAACTAGAATACGATGATCTAAAAATTTGAAGCTGAGTGTGAGCGAGCGCGGTGTCGCCTCTATAAGCATAAAAATTATACGTTTAGTGGCGTTGTTAATTTTAGTTGCTGACGAAATAGCTGTATTAATAATTCGACATTGTTAACTCGCGGATAATTTGCTCGAGTGATAAAAGCAATTTTTCTATGCGGGCCGGGTTCATTCAGGTGCACGGCTTTCAATTCTGCATTTCCAGATAGTAATTGCTTTAGCGCCATGGCCGGTATGAATGTGGTTCCCATATGCCCGGCAACCATTTGTATCAGCATGTTGAGGCTGGTGGAGGAAAGTGATGAGTCGATTTCACTGGAGGGTAATTTACAGGCTGCTAGCGCATGTTCTTTCAGGCAGTGTCCGTCTTTCAGTAACATCAGGTGAGAGTGCTTCAGTTGGTTGCTGGTCACTTCTTTTTGCTGCGCCAGTTTATCTTTGTTGTGGGTTATCCAGTAAAAGTCCTCTTCCCAGAACTCAAATGCGAGCAGGCCTTCAATATCAAATGGCAGGGCCAGAATCGCAGCATCCAGTTCACCGTTTTTTACTTTATTAACTAACTCATGTGATTGATCTTCGGTGATACGCAGCTGAAAGTCGGGATATTGCTGACGCACTGCGGGTAGCACGTGGGGTAAAAGGTAAGGGCCAATTGTGGGAATCGTACCGATGGACATCGGGTAGCTTAAGGGGGCTTTCAGGGATTGGCCAAGCTGATATATATCATCCATCTGTAGTTTAATGCTGTGGGCTTTTTGCAAGCACTGAGCCCCTACCGGCGTGATGAATACCTTTTTATTGTCACGCTCAAACACCTGAAAACCCAGTTGCTTCTCCATTTCGGTGATGGCAGTACTTAGGGCCGATTGAGATACTGAACACAGTTCAGCCGCTTTTTTGAAATGCAGGGTTTTCTCTACAGCCAGGATATAGGTGATTTGCTTTAATGAGATCATAGTTTATGTTCTATTTAATAGAATAGTGTCAACGATATTAAACCGGTTTTTAGATTAAAGTAAACACTGATGGGTCTATTCTTATCAGGACACCCATGTTAAAAATATCAAAAATATAATATTAATCAACAAGTTAGTTAATTTATTGGTGTGGGTGTCCGTATAAGGGATCCGTATAAGGGACTCGTATAAGGAACTGTAAATGTATATGTCAGTGGCTGTTACAGCATGAAAGAAGTGGGCAATTATCCTAAATTACATTACTCTCGTGTTAGTAGATTATAAAGACAAAAGGCAAGACTTGACCCCATGATTTGTAGCAAAAGTCATTTCAATATGGTGTGATTTGAACGCAGAACTAAAAATTTCCGACCTAAATAATAATTAGGATAATCACCGCCAACCTGCTCAAAGGTGATTTTTGCAGACGCCTTACCTTCAGCTTCTGAAATATAACAGGCCATAATGAGCGTAAGCGCTTCGGGGTTATTTACGCTTCCTGTGGGCAGGGTTATCACTATAAAGTGCCCATCAATATTCTGTTGTTCCTTTCCTCTAAATTTTATTTTTCTGCTTTTCATCAACTTACGTAAATCACGATTAGTACTGGAAGCTTTTAATGAAAACTCCCTTAAAAGTGTTGCCTGATACATAATCAATGACGAGTGAATTTTATTTTTACGGTGTTGTTGTCTGTCATCAAACGAAATAATGGCATGAAACCATTGTTTACGTTCTTTTCTTACGCGATCTGAGACACCTGCATTTATTTTTTCATCAATGTGGCTAAGAAGCTTTAGCCGCACAGAGTTTAATAATTTTTCATCAAGAATATTTGATGCTAATGTCGAGCCCTGAGTTTGATATAATGCTTGCTGATATTTTAACCATAACATGATTGATGCCGTTCCTTGCATCACACTATTAGTAAGAACAGTTTCCATCTCAATATCGATGCTTTGATTATTTAGCAGGTCAAAGACTCTGTCGATATAGCTTATAAGTTCATCAACCTCATGTTCAATAGTTGCAAGATCAGTTTGTGTTTGTTTAGAAGGGTAAACAATGCGGCCCTGATCCAGTACCTGATAGTCTGATATCAATTGTGTAATGTTTTCTTCTGTAGCACTGTACTGAAAAAACCAGTATGCAGTTGTTAACAGTATGGTTATAGCTAATGTTTTTTTAGCAAGGCCAGAGCGTGCTGTTTCAGAGGGGTTTAATAATAAAATAAGGGCCAGGCCAAAAAATGACAATAGACTGAGTGCCCGGAAAGCTACAGGTAATTTTTTTTCTACTGCGAAAAAATAACTCCCTAAAGCCATAAGAATATACCCTGTCATATAAGGTATGTACCCGAGACTAAAACCAATTGTATCCAGAAAAACCAGGTCGCGAAGCTTGTCACTTGCAATCATTGAAATGGCAAAAATAAGCGCACCATACTTAAGTAATATGCCGGAAACTGGTTTTTTATTTAAGGGGGGTGTGCCCTGTGTATCAAGGCTGGTTTTGGGTGGGGCCTCTTTGGTTGATTGTGACGAGATATTTTTGTTTTTATTCGGGTTAATGTGCTCAATGCTAGCAATTAAACCAAGACCAATTAATGTCTTGTAATATTGTTGTGCTGTGAATTTATCGAGATTGTCTTTTATAAAGCTTTTATTGCCTGCCACCAGCGAGCCTGCAGTAGCAGCACTAACACCAAACTTGTGTTGTATGTTCTGAATCACATCAGATGGATGCAATCCCTGCTTTATAGTGCCATTGCTTGTTACGCTGTATTTTTCACTCAAAACTACTTAACACCTATGCTCGACAAAGCAAGAAATAGTACTTTTACTTCTTCCTCTTCATTTAATTTTGTTTTTGTAAAATTAATGGCCAGCTGACTAGATAAATATAGTTTTGCAATTAGCTCATTATTACCATTGTACACATAGGCGTATTGATCCATATTCTCAAGGGTTTCATCAACTCCTGAACGAGTAGATGTTTTAAAAAAATTGAATATTTTTTTAAATTGCTGCCAGTAGTCCAGGTATTCCATTAGTCCAAAATCTGCAAGGTCCATTGAGACATCTTTAGCGCTTTCACCTGCCAGCTCAGAAGCGGGTAGCTCATTCTTTAGTATATAATATTCAATTTTCCCTGTGTTAGATACACATCTGGCACTATACCTGTTAAATCGACTACGCACTATTAAACAGTTTTGTACGGCATTAATAGAGAGTCTGAATTTTTTACTAATTAAATTTACACCCGAATCTTCATTCAAGGTATAGCAGTTTTTATCTTTAGATGATAACTCCATCCGTCCCAATGGAGACAAAAGAACAGGCAGAAATACCAGCCCTCCAATTAACACAAGCAACGATGTTATTGTTGATAGCAAGGAAAAGCCATAATTTAAAGTCAATAACTTGACGATGTAAGACTCCAGCTCAAGCGAGGCAAATACAACCGCCGCCAATAATGCTAATGTGCCTATTGTCAGGCTGTTATTATTTAATACATATTCTTTACGATTGTCTTTACATGCGATATCAATTTTTGATTTTCCTGCAAATACTGTGGGTTTTATTTTACTAAGATGACGAATAAAAAAAGTTGTATCTATTTTATTTGATGATTCATCAACTAAAAAACTTTCAGTCTCTGATGTGTCAACTAGTGCAGAATTAAAAGCTGCGTCATCCATAATAAGCTGAGCAGTAATATCCAGACCCGATGTCTCGAACGCTTTGTAGTATTTTTTCAGCTCGTGCAAACTTAAATCTTTTTTTATGATTTTAGCCTTTCCCTGAATCAACGACTGTGCTTTTGATAGGTCAATATCAAGTTTGATTTTTAGAGATTCGATAAACTGCTTTTTATCAACGGCGGGTTTCAGCCGGCCTTTTGATATTAACTGGTAACGTTCACAATACATATTAGGCGTTACTGCGAAACCGGTAGATGACAAGAAGAGTAATACCTGAAATAATCAGAAGTAATGGCAGGCTTGATACCTGACCATTTATTTGGCTATAAAGTGATGATTTGTGGGCAAACAGGAAACCAGACCAGAATAATATATTGCCTGGTAAATATAAGCATTTGAAATGAATGTTTTTAATTTGTAAACGACCTTATACTGAATTAATTTAATGCTGGCATAGTCACTACTGACTCATGCTGTATCAGTATACGCCCCAAAGATTAACCACTCAATGTTTACTATTTATCAGGGGCTTTATTTAACGGGCAACTCTTCGTGAGTGCAAAACGTAAAGCCTGTCCCTGAGGGCTTTATTTTTGATGTTTTAAAACCAAATTTTTACTTTAACATTATTGTATCGAGATTATGGTGCCCAGATAAAACATTAAAAGACCCCCATCTTAATGTTTTCAAGAAACTTTCTGGCATTGGGGACTGACCAGAATAAATTGTATTATAGTTGATTATAACTCTTATAAAGAGGCCGATTTTTTTAAATCCCCTCTTATCACCATTTTTGAAAGGGGGGGGGGAGACAGTGCTTGTCTTCGTCCTTTTCCTGAAGTGATATTATTGTTAATATTGGGTATTACTCGCGGAAGACTGTATTTTTTATTGTTTACCTGGATTTGCAAATTTGCAATACTTATTGTGACACCCATTCTAAGAAAGAAAAAATGATTGATTAGTCAGTAGCTTAGTGGGATTGTTAGTATGGGTGTCCACATAAGAATAATACCCTTGTCGATAATATCGATGTTCAGTCTGTCTCCCGGTTTAATCTGTACCCGGTTTACGTAATGCGTCATAATTCTTACATAGACAGTCATTTTAACAATATGAAAAACAAAAGCTAATCAGTAGATTATAAATTAACATCGCCGAAATAAGTAAATTAAGGCTCATATTTACAAGGAAATAAAGTATATGTATGAAGTTATAGAAACAACTGCCTATAAATTCGATGAAAAAATTAATGACAAAAAACGTGATAAGCCCGTCGAAATCATCATTGAGACAATGGGGTGGTTTTATGCGCGTATCCCGGTGTTTGAACGTCCTGTTTATATTGAAGGTGTGATTGAAGTGACTGAGGTTGATGCCGGCTCAAACACACCTGATCCTATTAGCCAGTTTTCAGTTTCAGCATCAGTTAAAAGTCGAAATTTCATGAAGGGTAATGTAAGGAACTCAGGGCGTCCAGATATGCATAAGGATTACCTTATGGCATTGGCGCTGGGAGGGCCTGATGTTCCGTTTAATATTATTCCCCTATGGGCAAATCTTCAAACCAGTGCCGGCTGGTTAAAATTTGAAACTAATGCAAAGAACCTTGCAATGAATAGCCAGGAAGAACTGATATTTCAGGCATATGCCATCTATCTCGATTCTGAAACCGTATTCGAAAGAGCCTCTATCCCTGTCGGTATTTACGTTGAAATCATCGAAGGAGAAAGTGTGGTTAGTTCATTTAAGTTTGAACAAAGACCATCCGCTAATTTATCTTCTTCAGATAAAGGTAATGCGGTTTCTGAGAGCGAGAAGCAACTGGAAAGACAGTCAATAAATAAACCTAAAAAACCATCAGCTATTCTTCAGGGCGGAATTTTTAAGGAAAAATTAACCCAGAAAGTTCAGAATAGAAGAGTGAAGCAAGGTTTACTTAAATTGAGTAAACGAATTTAAAAGAACAGGTTAGTCATTAGCTGTTTTAGTCTCTGGTTTTGTTGATGAACAGGCTGCTAGAATTTCATGCTTCTTTGTTTATTTTCATTATTGTTAATCTAATATAATCAATAAAATAACGCTTTTTAGGACATCCATGTTAATAAAATTAAAATAATATTAGTAATCAGTAGGTTAGCTGTATTGTTAGTGTGGGTGTCCGTCTAAGGAATTCAGTGGTTTGACAGTATTCAGATCGCTGGATCTCTGACATTAGCATTCGGAGATGACGGAGTTGCGGGTTGTTACTTTTATGTCCGTTTTATTGAGACAGCCATTTTAAAGAAGAAAAAAGGATTGATTAATCAGTGGCTTAGTGGGTTTGTTAGTATGAGCGTCCACGTAGGAATGGAATAAACTACCGGCTGTAAATTAAAACCACGGTGAGCCAATAAACAGGTAAAGACTTTTTTCACCACTTTCAGTCGCACCAAAGGCGATATAAAGAGGTCCGACAGGTGTGTCTGCACCTACAAATATACTGCCGGCGGTTAGTGTGTTGTTCATGTTTATTTCGTTGGTATCCTGCCAGGCATTTCCCAGTTCTATGGATGCACCAACATAGGTGCTGAAAAATTGTGACTGATTCAGTTTGTGCATATATGCGGCAAGTACTATTCCGGAGTGCTGAGCGGCTAGTTGATTTTGTTGTAACCCGGACAAGTTAAAGAAGCCACCGATTTGATACAGGCTATCAATTGTGCCTTTATCTTTAAGGGTGGTATTAAAGCCGCCACGAAGTAGCATGGTACCGCTACCGAGGGGGTAGGCTGCCAGTGCTTGAATACTGGCCTGATCATAATCTGCATCTGCACCGATAGCTTCGCGTGATACGCTATAGATTAACTCCGCGGCACTGCCGGTTGTGGGAAAAGATACCGTGTCGAGGCTGTCATATCGAAGTTCAGCGGAAAACGATCCGGCATTAAAGTCGTCAAACTGCAATATCGGGTCTGTTGGGTCGCCGGTTAGCAGGTCCACACTACCACTTCCACGAATCACACCAATTCTCAAGCGGGCGACCTGTTCGGCAAAATTTCGACCGATCCAGAGTTCGGCTGCTGTTTGTTCTATCCGGTGTTTAGAAAAAATGTTGCTACCGGAATAAACATTGAATGACTGATGCCTAATGCTGAGTATGGGGTTAATAAAATAGTATTCTCGATTATCCAGAGGTTGGTACCATTCAGTTAACAGTGTCGGGTTTTCACCGATTACTGCAATCGAGCGCCACTCTCCATTCAGTCCATTGATGGGTTTTTGGGTGTAGGCAACAGAAAAGTCAAAAGAGCTGGCACCATCCAGATCGGAGGATAAATCAAGCCCGAATTGAATGCCGCTGGTCCCCCATTCTTTTTCTGTGGCGGTTACTTTCAAACCGGTTTTGTTGTTTTCTTTAACAATGGTATAGCCGACATGAGAGTAGTTACCGAGGGTGTAAATTTCATTGATACCTTTGTCGATAATATCGGTGTCTAGTCTGTCTCCCGGTTTAATTTGTATCCGGTCACGCAATACATCATCATTGACGATTGAGTTGTTATCAATATGTATAAACTCAATCACCGGTCGCTGGAAATAATCGGTATTATGGTTTGCCATGTGTTGAGCATATTCGTCTGCAGAGATGGCCAAAGGTTTAAGTTGTGCCAGTTGTTTTGTTGCGGCGGCGGTGCCCGCAGAAATGGCTTCTTCGTAGCGATTAAAATCAGATGCGGTTAAATTACCCAGCTCAGGTATGATCAGAATATCCTGATCCATCATATGATTAATCTGTTGCTCTGTATTGTCCCGTGTTAGCAGTCCGGTTAGCTGGTCGATTATGCTCAGGGCATCATTTAACTGGTCGCGTTTAAGTAGGGGGGTGCTGATATCAATGGCTATCACGATGTCAGCCCCCATATTACGAACAACACTTACCGGCAAATTATTTGCCATGCCGCCATCAACCAGTAACTGGCCATCTATTTCTACCGCAGCAAATGCACCGGGAACCGCCATGCTGGCGCGAATAGCAACACCAAGGTCGCCCTTGCCCAGCACGACTTCATTACCGGTGGTGATGTCAGTTGCGATAGCACGGAAGGGAATGGGTAAATTATCAAAATTCTGCACCATACTGGCCTGCAAGGTAAGTTTGCGGATGACTTGCTCAAAACGTTGGCCTTGTACTAATGCGGTAGGCAAGTGAATGCTGCCGTCTTTAACACCAATTTGTTGATTGACCTGATACAGGCGATCATCGGCCTTGTCGCGGGCGGTTTTATCGATGCGCGGGCCGCTGTCATTAAATACTTCCTGCCAGTCGATTTGTGTCAGGGCGCGGGTTATTTCATCCGGGGTCATGCCGGATGC
>VAPM010092772.1_pt1 | contig 11131 bp, 6 predicted proteins | sample 3395091 | NCBI WGS metagenome assembly VAPM01 (sample SAMN08290445, study PRJNA428436) | hydrothermal vent metagenome | isolation source: Deep-sea hydrothermal vent chimney 3 | place: Pacific Ocean: Juan De Fuca Ridge | reverse complement strand
TTTCTCCCCTGATTGGACATCATAGAAAGTATCATATTCTTATTTTCCAGTGGCGTGAAGGAACACTGTTATCAGAGCATTGGCAAACAGCCCATTTTGATGTGGCATTGTTGAAAAAATTGGCTCATCAATTAGTCGACTTTCATCAGGGAACATGGCAACAAATTGCTGAACCACGAAAAAATGACCTGTCCGAAATTTTGCAAGGACTGGCACACCTTACCCCGTATTTGCAGGAAAAAGCACAATTTTTGAGGGACTGCTTACAAATACAGTTGCAACAAATTTCAGACAGAAAGGTACGCTGTCACGGTGATTTTTATGCCAAACAAATTCTTTGCCAGAAAGATAAAATCTATTGGTTGGACCTGGATGATATTTGTTTGGCACACCCAGGTCGAGATCTGGCGACCTTTGTTGCTCACCTGGAATGGGATGTTGTTCGTGGGCGTCTAAATGCGCAACAGGCGAGTCATTACGAACAGGTTTTTGTGGAAGCCTATCAGCAATATGCTGAACAATCCCTGGAACCTCATCATCTGGAAAGTTTGATTGCCTTGCATTTGTTTCAATTAATTCATCACCCTTTCCGAAACTGCGAAACCAACTGGGTTCAACAAACAGAAATGCTACTAGGACGTATTGAGCACCGCCTGCAAAAAAATAATAATAAAGCGGCGCGTCGAAAAACGATCGTGATCTCTTCTTTCCGAACAACGCCAACGGTCATCCAGAACCCTTTCACGCTCAAAGGGGATATTCTACTCAAATCATTGCTGGAGCAGGCCATCGACCCTGAACAGAGTCAACGTGGGTTCAAGCGGTATTTGTTTGACTATGAAGTGTTCAAAATAGAAAGTATTCGGGTGCTTCGCTATAAGCCGGGCAAACGGTTATTAGTCGAATATCGTCTATTGACAGACAGAGGCAAGTTAACTTTGCTGGGGAAAATTCGCGCCAAAGGTCTGCATCGCTCGGTTTACCGCATCAATCAACAACTTTATGATCAACGAGACACACTCATGACAGAGGCGGGCTGGCAAGTACCCCAACCGCTCTGCATGATCCCCGAGTGCCAGATGTGGTTACAACAGCATGTACCCGGCGATCAATTCACTCAACTGCTGAATAATGTGAAGCAAGGGCAGACTCTCGCACAACGTATCGCGCAAATGAGCCATAGCCTACATAACAGCGGCATTGTGGTTGAAAAATCGCATAGCGTGGTACAGGAACTGGATATTTTAAAAAAACAGCTTTATACCGTTGCCGAGAAATGTCCTCAATTGAAGCTTGGAATTCATGAGTTATATGAGCAATTAAGTCCGTATATAACATCGTTATTAACTCGCCCTTACCACTGTATTCATCGGGATTTTTATCCTGATCAGGTTATTGTTAACAAAGATCGACTCTACTTGCTAGATCTGGATTTGTTCTGTATGGGAGACCCCTGCTTAGATATTGGTAATTTTATTGCGCATATTCAGGAACAGGCATTACGGGAAAAAGGAAATTTATTTGCCTACCAATTGGTAACCGACAAGCTGATGCAACATTATCTACAACTTTCCAAAGGGCATCAGGAGGATGCTGAGGCAATAGAAAAATATCGTTTGCTCAGCTTAGCTCGACATATTGCAATCAGTCAACGACTGACGGATCGATCGCACCTTTCTCCGATATTACTCAAACTTTCTCTTGATCAGGTGAAATCACAATGATGAGGGTGAATCTAATTTTCACAGCGGTATGCTGTATACCTATTACGACATTTGGCGCATCGGATTATTTTTTTTCTGGTAATCAAAACATTCTGTTTGAAAATACTGATCCTATTATTATTTATCAGATTGAAGCAACGCAGCGATTAGCCGATACTTCTCTGATAACAAGCAACAGAACCAACAAGATAAGGACTGAAGAGGCTGACATTACCACGCATGCGAAAAAAGCGAATACCACATTGGCTCAAAAGCCTAAAAAAAATGTAAAACCCCGCAAGACCCGTAAAAAAATAGTAAGTAATCCCGATGATAAACGTCCGGACGATCAATTTACTACCCAGATTTTCGGGCGTAAACTGACCATTGGTGGCGAGTATGAGCTGCGCGCAGCACAACGACGTAACTATGCCCTGAGCGATATGGATAATAACCGGGAATCGTACCGGCAAAAATTGGAACTAGAGTTCAAATATGATATCAGTAAGAAGATCAAAGCTTTGGTTGAAACCAAGTTAACCTCTATTGCTGATCACAGAGCCGATCGGCGTAATCATATGGAGAGTCTGGAACGGGGTGAAAGTTGGATAGATTTCAATCAACCGCTCAACAACGAAACGAGTATAGGGCTACGTATTGGACGCCAAAATTTTGCTGAAAAACGCGAATGGTGGTGGGATGAAGACCTTGATGGAATACGTATCTATTATGCCTCTCCAAAGCTCAGTTATGAAGTGGGTTTTACCGAAGCGCTGGGAGGAATAGCCCATAACCAACCTCTTTCTGAAGATAAAAATGACATTCAGCGTATATTAGGACGTATTGAGTGGGAATACATCAAAGGACATAAACTAGAACTTTTTGCCCTAAATCATAATGATCAATCATCAACTCCTGCAATTGAAAACGTGTTATCTACTGATAAAGAAGACGTATCCGACGCCCAAATAAATTGGTACGGCATGCGCGCCAGTGGTAAAGACAAAATAAAAGACTTAGGAAAAATTCGCTATTGGGCTGATTTTGCGATCGTGAGAGGCCAAGAAGTGTTGCTGGATTTTGATGATATAAATGACGAGCAAATTGAAGTGATGGATATCACCGAACAATCTATCAGAGGGACAGCTTTTGATGTCGGCGTGACATTGAAAAGCAAGTTAAGAGGGCATCCCTCGTTTACGCTTGGGCTGGCTCAAGGCTCAGGTGACCGTAACCCTGATGACAATCTGGATCGCTCCTTTAGACAGACTGGTATTAATGATAATAATGGCAAATTTAGCGGGGTAGACAGCTTCCGCTATTATGGAGAATTACTCAGACCTGAGCTTTCCAATTTGCGCATCAGCACCGCCAGTATAGGTTATCCACTGCGCTATTCCAGCTCAATAGAAATTCTTTATCATCGCTATGATCAGCTGGAAGCAAGTAAAAAATTAAGCAGCCGTTTGCGTATTCGACCCAGCGGACAGAAAACCCATATTGGTGATGAAATTGATATTGTAGTTGGGCTTGAAGAATGGGAAAAAATAGAACTGGAATTTGTAGGCTCCATGTTCCGTGCTGGGTCTGCCTTTGCAGACCAGGAAGGCAAGCGCTCCTACTTCATTGGAGCTAAAGCTAACTATAATTTCTAGTGTTTTGCCAATATAGCTTGGTCGCAGTAAGTCAATCTGTTCTTGGACAGCCTCCTAGAGCTCTACGCCCGTAACGGTCACGATGACAGGTAATGGCGGGGGCGGTTGAAAGGGCTGTACGAATCCCGTGCCTTTTTTATTTGGCTTGGGCTTCCATTGATGTAACAAACCCGATTCATCGCAAGAATATCTTCGTCCATCATCATAATATACCCGTAGAATTTGAGATTGAGGTGTTAAGTGTGCGTCCTAATACGAGTCATTAGACCCGTTATTCTTTAGCTCTATAGATAATCCTGTGTGATCAGCCCCCCTACCCATGGAGTCATCAGATTTATTTTGTTCGTTCTGATTGAATAAAAGTGCAAAAAATTCAGAAAACCCAACATTCGTTACAAAAAGATACATTTCAACACACTCTACCAACAGACTTATTCCGTTTTTTTTTCTAAAATACGTAACTTCCAATCATCTTGAAAATAAAAAAATATGAAAACAATTCTCTCTCGGCTGGCTATTGTTACCACCCTGATACTGAGCGCCTGCACGATCAGTCCACAACGCCCTGCTCAAACCAAGGGCGATGACTACGTCTACACCCGAGATTATCTACGGTGGATGATCGATAAAAAAATGAAAAAAAATGACATTGTCGGCCTGAGTATTGCGTTAATCGATGATCAAAAAATTATTTGGACTGAGGGTTTTGGTTTTACTGATAAAAAAAACAATATAGCAGCAACGCCTGATACAATCTATCGCGTTGGTTCCATCACCAAGCTTTTCACCGCCATGGCGGCAATGCAACTGGCGGAACAAGGCAAGTTAGATATCGATCAACCTCTGCAACGCTATTTGCCACAGTTCACTATCAAGAGTCGCTTCGACGATAGCGAGCCAATTACACCCCGCACGCTCATGACTCACCACTCGGGTCTGCCATCGGATCGGATCAACGGCATGTGGGGGGACGAGACAGCACACTTCACCGATATAAGCATGGCATTGAAGGATGAGTACGTCGCTGATCCACCCAACACGATTTTTTCCTATTCCAATCTCGGTTTTACGCTGCTAGGCCATTTGGTCGAAGAAGTGAGTGGCACACCCTACGCCGAGTACATTGAACAACAGATACTCCGCCCTGCAGGCATGAAGCACGCTTATATTGACGGCAACTTGCGTAATGATAATCGCAGTTCAATGGGGTATTTCAAGAAGGAAAAGCACACAACACCCCATCTACGTGATACGCCTGCAGGTTCTCTCAACAGCAGCGCCGTGGATCTGGCCCACTTTGCCCAAACGCTCTTTGCGGGTGGACGCAATAACGATACGCAGATTCTCAAGCCTGAAACATTAGCACAGATGCAGCAATACCAGGATGGTGACGCCCCTTTTGATTTGCAGCGTTTCATCGGCCTGGCGTGGATTTTGGATGATCGTTTGGGTGATGAGGCCGGTCTGATAGCCAGTCACAATGGCGGTACGCTGATGTTTAGAAGTGCGTTTATGACCTTGCCAAAACATAAGCTGGCGGTGGTCGTACTGGCCAACAGTAATACCGCGAACGAAGTGGTTAGTCAAATTGCTGAAAAGGCACTGAAGCTGGCGCTGGAAAGTAAAACAGGTATAACCAGCCAGCCAGTAACCAAACTCAAACAAAAACGGCCAACATTGGCGAAAGATCTTGAGCGACTGCTGGGCATCTGGTCTTCATCGATAGGTTTAGTGAAAGTACATCGCCAAGGCGATCAACTCAAAGTTGAACTTGACGGTAAGCAACTCAACCTGGTACGCCGAGAGGATGGCTATTATCACCTGCAATATAAATTATTTGGACTGCTACCTATTGATTTAAAAGAACTGGAAAAACCCGGCTTTGGTTATATGGAAATCGCTGGACGTAAAGTCATTGTGGTCTATATCGACGGTCAACCCTTCTCCGTCGTTGCGGAGAAAGCAAACCCCCAAGCTTTGCAGCCCATCTGGAAACAGCGTCTAGGCCGCTATGAAAGCATTAACGCCAAGGGCGGCGTGTTATTATTGGATAGTGTCAACCTGATCTACAGAGAGGGTTTATTGCAAGCGGAATCCAAGATTACAGTCGTACCGGGTGGTGAAGAAAATTCCACCGTTATTTTGCTGCCAATGAGTGAAAATGAAGCCGTGATCCACGGCCTGGGTCGAAGCAAAGGTGACACTGTACGCTTTTTCGAACGCGATGGCGAATCGCTGGCAAGCTACTCTGGTTTTCTGCTACGCCGGGTCAAATAATTGAGGGGAAATAAATGAACACCGTTCCACGTTATATTGGCCTTCTGTTAGTAGGGGGGCTACTGGGTATGAACAGTGCCCTTGCCGCCAATATTACCATCATAGTCAAAACAAAAGGCAGTGGTACCCCCATTGAAGGCGCAACCGTTGTTCTTGATGAAGGTAACGACTATGACGAAACAGGAAACACCGGGCGTATCGAATTTTCCGATATAACCTGGCCCAGCAAGATCAAAGTATTGGCGACAGGATTTGAGACGCTGGTGACACCTGTTCCACAAGGCTCAACGGAGTTCACCTTCTATTTAGAACCGCAAGTCATGGAAAGTGAAGGTTTGGAAGTCACAGCAGAGCGGTTGGTGGAGAAAGCATCAAAGTTAACGCTTTCTACCCCTGAGCTGATCAAGGCGGCGGGCAGTGGTGGCGATCCACTCAAGGCAATTACGGCGCTACCGGGCATTATCGCCACCAGTGAAGGTTCGGCAGAGGTCTACATGCGGGGCAGCAACGGTAACGAAAACATCATCTGGGTTAATAATGCACCAGTCGGTTATCTTTACCACTTTGGCGGTTTTCAATCAACAATCAACTCCGCGTTGATTGAAGATATTAATGTCTTTTTAGGGGGCTTTCCCGTTCAGTATGGTGATGCGTTGGGCGGCGTGATCGATGTTAAATTGCGCACACCCAAAAATGATCGCATGCGCTATAAATTTGACATTTCCACCATCACCAGTTCATTTTTGGTAGAAGGCCCTGCGGGGAAATCGGGTGGCGACAGCTTTTTTGTAGCCGGGCGACGTAGCTATCTTGATCTGATTTTTTCACCCAGCGATGCCACTGATGCATTTGCCGAGGATGACGAAGATGATCCCGACCAAATAGTTTTGGTTCCTCGCTTCTACGACTTCCAGGCGCTCTATCGCCACCAGCTTGATGACGGATATCTGGACAGTTATTTGTTCACCGCCGGTGATGAGATGGAAATGGAGTTGCGCAGCTCGGCCAAGTCCGATCCCCAGCTTGCCGGTGAAGCACGCGAGAAAAAAGAATATCAAACCGCGGGCCTGACTTGGCAACAACGTTGGAATGAGAAATGGGACAGCATTGCAACACTGGCTTATATTCGCGAAAAGGGTGTCAATCGCCTGGGCCGTGATGAGCAGGGAGACTCTTTTTTTTCTCGTGTTGAAGAGAAAACATTTTATCTAAAGCCCGAGTTGCTCTGGCGTCCTCAAGCTGATTTACAGTTTAGCTTTGGTTTTGAAAGTGGTTACGCAAACATCCCCGTTGACGTCTATCGACCTCGAAGTTACCGGGAGGATGATCCCAATTTTGATTTTACAACACAAAAAAAATATCGTCTTAAAAAAATGCTTAAAGCGAGTGAAATCTCTCCTTACATAAAATACCGCCAACAGTGGACCGACCGGTTCAGCACACAGTTGGGACTGCGCCATACTAATATCGAATTAACGGGCGGATTCCATGCCCACAAATTTTCACCCCGTGCCACCCTGGAATATAAGCTGACCGCCGATACCTTACTAACGGCGACCTGGGGACAGTACATCCAGATGCCAGCAGGTGAGGAGGTGGTTGAGTCTTTTGGTAATCCTTCGCTATTGATGACCGAAGCGGAACATCGCATTCTTGGTATTGAACATCAGCTCAATTCACTTTACAGTATTAAGGCGGAGGTTTACCATAAACCAATGAAGAACCTGGTCATTTCCCTTGATGAGAATGATCCACCCGATAACTTTGTAAATCGGGGTACAGGTAAGGCGTACGGCTTTGATCTGTTCATCAAACGCAAACCCAGCCAAGGCAAAATCGGCTGGTTGTCACTCTCCTGGGCCAAGTCGCGCCGCACCAATGAAATCACCAGCATCACCCGCGACTTCTCAGGTGATCAACCGCTCACCGTTACTGCAGTATGGGGGCAACCCTTTGGTGGAAGCTGGAAACGTTGGGACTGGAGCATCAAAGCCTTGGCACACTCAGGAAAACCCTATACTGCGGTGACCAGCCGTAGCCGGGATGTGGCGAATAATCGCTGGATCGCCGAGTATGGTGAGCACAATACCGAGCGCCTGCCTACCTACTACAAGGTGGATTTACGCATTGGTCGCGAGGTGCTATTTAATGAATCCAAGTTGAAATTTTATCTTGATTTGCAAAACATCACCTTCGCTGAAAATATTATCGAATACGACTACGGCAATGAATATGAAAAAATAGACAACCCCACCGAAATTACCGGCATGTCATTTTTTCCTTTTTTTGGCGTAGAAATGGAGTTTTAAGATGAAGTCTATTCAGCAGGAATTTTTATCACTGATGAGCAGCGGTGGCCCCATCATGTGGGTGATATTTTTCGTCGCCAGCATCGCCCTGGTGTTGTTGATATGGGAAGGCTTGCGAGGCATCACCCTGATAAAAAGCGCACATCAAGATTACCAGCAGCTACGCACTGATAATAGCAACTTGCCCACGGTCATAACCAGCGCGAGCCCTATCGCTAAATTGCTGGCAGCGACTCATTGGCCAGACGTTGAATCGAAAGAGGATATGGCCAAAGAATTTAATATTCATCTGGCAGAGATTACACCCAAAATGGAGGGCAGCCTTGCGACCATCGCCATTCTTGGCTCGCTGCTGCCAATGCTCGGATTACTCGGGACGGTAACAGGAATGATCAACGTTTTTGAAGTGATTGCTTTGCAAGGCAACGGCAAACCGAATGAGATGGCCGACGGTATTTCTCAGGCCCTGCTCACCACGGCCAGTGGACTGATCATCGCCATTCCTGTGATCTTCCTTCACCATTTGCTGTCGCGCCGCGTCAACGCCTTGATGACGATTACCCATCAAGCGGTTCAGTTGATTCTTCACCGCGATATCGCGGTATTGAAAGAGGCGTATCACCATGAGCACCAATAACCTCTGCCCCATGCCTACGCTGAACACGGGCAAACCTGAAATCAGTATGGCTCCACTGGTGGATATCGTCTTCCTGCTGCTGATTTTTTTTATGGTCACCACCGTTTTTCCAGAAAACGATGGCCTGGTAATAGAAAAACCCAGCTCGGAAAATGCAGCGGCGCTGAGTGATGAGAAAATCATCATCAAATTGAGCCAGCAGGGTATTGCTTACCTAGATAATCGCGCTGTGACGGCGGATGATATAGAGCGACTACTGAAAATCAAACTGGTCAGAAAACCGCAACAGATGGTCACCGTTCATGCTGATCGTCGCGCCACCACCGAAGCGCTTATCAACGTTATCGATGCAGCCAAAGCGGGAGGAGCCAGACAGTTGGGTATTGCCACCGATGCTAAGTAAGATAACTGTTTTTAGTTTTAGCCTAACCGCTGGTATAATCGCAACATTGACTTTGTTGCTCGCTATTGATTTTTTGGCAAGCTATCGTGCACCCGCCAAAGAACAACGCCCATTGCTGGTAGTCGATCTGGCGACCTGGCCTATACCCGAGCAGCAACAAAAAAAAGAAAAGCCAAGCAAACCCAAGCCCGCTTCTTTACCCCAGGCTGAACCGCAAAAAAAAGTGACAAACAAGACACCGCCCCTACCTGAACAGAAACGCCCCTCCCTTACCAAAAAAAATATACCGAAAAAACCACTAGAACCTGTAAAAGCAGACCCTGTTCAGGAAAGAACAAAAACGGCGGTAAAAGCGGTCAAGGAAACACCTACACGCCCTACCCTGCCCATCCCCGTACCCTTCTTTCAACTCACACAAGCGCCACGTTTTTTGCATAGAGAAACCCCTGTCTATCCTGATAACATGCGAGTTAAAGGTGCCAGTGGTATCGTCAAGCTGGAAGCCTTGATTGATAAAAAAGGGCAAGTACAAAAAGTGAATATATTACAATCCGCCGGCGAACATTTTGATGAAGCAGCCAAACGCGCTATTTTCGCTTCAAGTTTTTACCCCGCCAAAATAAAACACGAACCCGTAGCGGTGTTATTACGCCTACCCGTCAAATTTAACTTGTTATAGATATAGAGTTAAAGTAATTACATAAACGTAGCGTCTGTGACCTGGTTGAGTTGAAAAACCATGATCTAGCGGGCGTTCCCAATTGAGCCAACCAAATTACCGATGCCATCAAACTTGGCATCGCTCTTGATGCTCAAGCACCTCTTGCGCCCAACTTATTGGTGCTTTACCCGCGCCAATCTCCTTCGAAGCGTAATGAATTTAATATTGTCTTTGCTAATTTCACCTCCCTCTTTTTTTTGTGATCCTGCACTTCTGAGAAAAATGCGGGATAGCTGCATCATATCCACGAGGATAGTCCCAGCCAAATCCCCAACGCCATGGGGTCGGCAAATATGGGCTTCCACCAACCCGTACACCGTAATAGTAGATATCGGCTAGTATTCGATGGTTTGAGTTGCGAATACACTGCCGAAACTCGAGATCAGCCGTCTTGCGTTCTGATGCGGTGCCGCCCGCCCAGTAACGGATATCATGGTCGTTACAGCACTGCGTAAAATCGAAATCTGGTACCATGCTGCAACCATCGAACCGACAATCATTTATTGGCTCCCGCAAGCCTGTAGCGGCAGTTTCAGGGATCGGTTCACAGGGAGTAATAGTTGCGCAACCACCAATCAGCAAAACGGCTAATAACAACAGAGCAAACCGGAATTCCCAACAGCTACTTTTCAAAATGGCTTTACCGCATATTTATTCAATCACATATTTACATATTGGGTCACTAACAGACTGATTGTCAACGAGTAGCTCCTTGATTGAGCGGAGACACCGATTCTTTGCTGTAAATAGTGCTGCTGCCTCATCAAGAATTTCAGTGTTTTTTTTGCTTATTTTAAAGTTTGTTTTAATCTGCGTGAGCTCATTCGCCAGATCACTATGTCCTTTTAGATCTGTAAACTGAATATGATAAAAGAGCGCCTTACCCGATTTGGGAATTTTTTTATTATCAATCTCACGAAATAATTTTTTGAAATTCTTCAACATTTTTTGCCGGTTGGCTGCTAGCAAGCTGCTGGTTGCATCGATGAAGTTGGTATCAATAATAAAATCGAATATTTCTCTTGAATCCGGACTTGCACTACTTACTCCACTATCACCGTTATATGAATCAACAAGGATAACAACCAGCTTTTCATAGCTTGTACCATTTTCATTGAGTGTATCCAGGATACGTTGAACACCATTTAATCCGAGGTTATCTACATTCCCGCCATCAAAGACGTGAGTATAATTGGAACCACCTCCATCAACCGCGAAGTTTTTGAGTGTCATATAGTTGAATACAGCGGGAAAGCTGGCTGTTGCCATCACTGCACGGGCAAGTTCGTAATCGTTGATATCAGAATTAATCGTGTGGAAATCCTGCTCCGTAAAAGTGAACGGTTCAGCAAACTGTCCATTAGTACCATTTGTCGCGTTGAGAATAAGGTAGGGTCGCTCCTTATTAAGGTCACCAAGTGTCAGA
>VAPM010389294.1_pt1 | contig 11132 bp, 9 predicted proteins | sample 3395091 | NCBI WGS metagenome assembly VAPM01 (sample SAMN08290445, study PRJNA428436) | hydrothermal vent metagenome | isolation source: Deep-sea hydrothermal vent chimney 3 | place: Pacific Ocean: Juan De Fuca Ridge | reverse complement strand
GGTGTCATCAAAATCGTATTCGCAACATGTCTCTAATAAGCCTCGTGGGGCGTTGATTGAATTATAAATATGCATGGCTTCGAATTCTTTTGGCTCGCGCACATCGATAAGAAGAGGTTTTTCATCTTGCTTGAGCATTTCTTCTAAATCCCAGGGGAATATTTCATTTACGCGTTCGAGACATTCTTCGATTAATTGGCTGAATTTTTTCATAATATTTTTAACTTTGTTCGTCAGTTTTTTTATTGAGTCCATGTTGGACGGCCATAACAGCTGCTTCGACACGGGAATGGACTTCTAATTTTCTTAAAATAGCTTTTACGTGTAGCTTAACAGTACCATCGGATATACCAAGGTTTCTGGCAATCCCTTTGTTGCTTAAACCTTCTGCTAACAGGCCGAGTATTTCTGTTTCTCTTGGTGTGAGTTCAGAAAAAGGACTGTCTTTTATTTCTTTTGCCTGTTCGGTTTTGCCTTGTACTGCTTTTGCAAGTATAGGTGCAAGATCGGGGGCGACGACGGTTTTACCATTAACAATATCACGTAGTGCAATAACCAGTTCGTCTGGTTCCATATCTTTAAGCAGGTAGCCCTGTGCGCCACCTTTTAATGATTCAACCAGATCCTTTTCTTCGGTGCTGGTTGTTAACATTACGACAGGCAAACTTTCATAAGCGCTGCGTAGGAGCTTAAGTACGCCAAGGCCGTCGATGCCGGGCATTCGCATGTCGAGTAAAACAATATCGGGGTTGAGCTTTTTGACTAACTCAATACTATCAATACCAGTATTAACGGATGCGAGTATCTCGATGCCACGTGTTGTCAGCAAACCTTCCAGGCCAACGCGGAAGAGAGTGTGATCATCAATTAGTAATACTTTTATGCTCATGGATTAAACCTTAATATCTTTAGAGATCACAGGGGGTGGGACAAGGACTTTTCCCGAACTTAAATCACCCTCCATTTTGTTTTGATGTTTAAATGTTAGAGTAGTTCGTGTTCCTTCCCCAAGCTCACTTTCAATAACAAAGTGGCCTCCAATTCTTTTGGCACGTTCATCCATAATGCTTAAGCCAAGGTGGTCACCCGAAACTCGGTCAGCCTCTGGTGGGATTTCCATACCAACACCATCGTCTTCTATTAATATACTGCAGTCACCTTGTACGGTGCTGCGCATTATTAATCTTACAGTATGTGCCTGACTATGTTTACTGATATTATTAAGTGATTCCTGAATAATTCTGAGTGCCTGTACTTCAATATTTGGAGACAGGCTAAGGACGTCCCATTCTTTTTGTAGGAAAATGGCTATATCATTCTTATAACTAAATCGCTCGATAAGATGTTCAACCGCCGGTATTAGGCCTCGTTTATCGATGGGCGCTCTAAAGTGAGTGATTAATTCACGAAGTTCAGAATAGGCTTCATCGAGGTTGTTTTCGATTTTTTCCAGTTCATGCCAAATGGAGGGCTCTTCACCAAGACGGATTTTTTCGTCCAGTACACGTACCTGAAAACGCAAGCTGGCAAGCGTTTGCGCAAGTGAGTCGTGAAGTTCGTGAGCAAGCCGGTTGCGCTCTTCCATAATGGCGAAGCGATTGGCTTCATCATCGGTACGTGCCTTATCGATAGCCATGCCAAGATGACGACCAATACTGGTTAGCAAGTCTTCTATGTCGTCGGGGTCGGCAAAATTCTCATCGTCAACAAATAAATTATATACGCCGAGGGTTTTGTCTCGATATTGCAATGGAACCGCTATCATATGTACATTTTTAACATCAAAAAATTCACGGCCAATAATTTTGTCACATTCTGATATGTTCTTTTGAAATAAAACACTGCCATCTCTAAAGGCAGTACCACATAGGCAATGTTCTGAGGGTATAAGCTTTTCTCGCTCCATTAAGTCTTCATCGAATCCTAAACTTGAGACGAGGCGCATTTGGTTATCATCTGTTACTAGCCTAACCACGGCTGCACGGGCGTGTACCACTTCTTTCAGGCTGTGGAGGAATCGAGTCAGAAGGTCATCCAGGTTACGTGAAACATTAATACTGGCAGCAACATCGTAGACAATTTCCAGCGAGTTTGATTTACGTTCAATATGGGCTGTTTGTTTTTTTACCTGGCTTTGCATGTCCAGGCTAAGGCTTTCTACTTTATCGCTAAGGGTGTTAATATTTTTTGCTAAGGCATTAAAGTCACCGGGTAGGTATTTTGGTAAACGTGTTGCCAGGTTACCTTCACTGATTTCAATTGCCCAGGATTTAAGTTGAGATAAGGGTTGCAGTAAACGTTCCTGAATACGTCGAAACAGGATGATAAGTGTCGTCAGTGAAATAATAATAAGCGTTAAAACACTAATTAATTCTATTGTGCTAATGGGTCTCATAGCCCACAAGCTGACACCGGCTAACGTAAGGATGATAGTCGCCAAGATAAGAATTGGTGAACATAATGGGCTTTTCCAGAAACGTATCTTTTTTATAGATGAACAATATTCCTCAGTGTCATTAAAACACCGTACAGATTCATCTGATGTTGTTTTTGGCTTAGTCATTTATTTAGAGTGTTATAAATTGTGACCCGTGTCATTATCATCGGATGTGTAACTTGGGTCGTTAGGGTTTTTGAAGATGAACTGCATTTCACCGTTATCCATCGCAACGTAATCCATTTCGGTGCCATTTAGTAACTGAATACTTTGTGGTGCTATGACTATTGTGATGTCATGCGATTTAAAGGCTAAATCATCTTCTTTAGTGGTTTCTTCGAAACCAACGCCGTAGTGAAAACTACCGTCAACATTTTTCTTTGCGGCAATCCTTAAAGCAAAACCTTCGCTTTGATTTTGTTTGGCTGACTCTTTAATTTGTTCTGCAGCTGCTGCGCTTAGTGTAAACATAAATACCTCTAATTAAATTGATTTGCTTGTGATACAAAGGCTACAAACCTTTTTGTCCAATGGTTGCATGCTGTATCACGTAAATGCGTGTAGTTTGCGAGTAGATTTTTATAAATTAATCCATCTTTTTTGTTTGATATACCCGTGCCGCGTTTTACGTCGTAGACATATTCTAAATTCTTATCAATATTTTCAAGTGAAGAATAATGAAATTCGTGTGCCGGGATAATATCATTTGAATCTGAAATTGTGGCTGCAGATAGTCTTGGCCAGGGATGGTTTGATGCTTCTTTTAGTTGCACGTAACCACGTCCCTGAGGACGCGTATGCATAACGCAATCAGCCTGGATGCTACCGACCATCTCAAATTCTTTGTCATTCCATCTTATTGAGCGTGATAAGTACATTAAACCGCCGCATTCAGCATAAGTTGGTAAACCGTTATTAATTGCATTTTTGATTGATGCTTTTAATGTTTGATTTTGACTGAGTTGCTGTAAATGTTCTTCAGGAAAACCACCACCAATAAACAGGCCATCAATTTCAGGTAATTCAGAGTAGCTTAGTGAGTTAATTGTAACAAGTTCAGCACCATATTTCTCTAATGAAGCGATATCATCCGGGTAATAAAAGCCAAATGCAGCATCATGAATAATACCAATTCTAATTTTTGAGGCCGATTTAGCCTTGTTGATAGTAATGGGGCTTGCAGAAGTTAATTCAATATCGCTCAATTTAGACGCATTGTTTGCGATGCTGATAATAGCGTTTATATCAACCTGGTCGCTAATTTGAGAACGGATCTGTTCAATTTTTTGTTCTGCAATTTTGCTTTCATTACTTGGGACGAGCCCTAGATGACGTTCGGTAATTTCCAGTGCGTTATTGTGTTGTACCGCACCTATAACGGGGACATCGGTATAATGTTCAATAACAGCCTTTAGTTTCTGTTCATGTCGCAAACCACGGTATTGATTTAAGATAACACCGGCAATATTAATGTCTTTTTGAAAAGCTTGATAGCCCAGGATTAAGGGTGCAATACCGCGTGTCATTCCTTGTACATTAATAACAAGCACCACAGGGGTGTGGGTGAGTGTTGCTAATGCGGCATTACTATTAGCGCCATCAAGGTCAAGACCGTCATATAAGCCCTTATTACCTTCTATAAGGGTAATATCAGAACAAGCTTCAGCGTTAGCAACATACTGCAAGATTTCACTATGCTGCATGGTGTAAAAATCAAGATTATAACAAGAGTTATTTGCTGCGCGTGACAACCACATTGGGTCGATATAGTCGGGGCCCTTTTTAAAAGGCGAAACGTTTAATCCTTTAGCATGCAGTGCGGCACAAATACCAATGGATAGAGTAGTTTTACCGGATGACTTGTGAGCCGCTGAGATAAATAATCGACTCATTTTTTAAACCCTGTCGTAGGTTATATGACTAAGCATGAAAGGAAAAAACCAAACTGGTAAAGCCTATGATAGCCTTCCAGTTTGGTTGTAAGCAAATTAATTTGCTTTGTAGTGAGGGTCAACGTCTTTATCAGCGAGGCTTGCTGGTAAAAATTCCATAATTTTCACACAAAAGGCAACAAGGAAAAGGGCAACAGCGAGACCACCTAAGCCAAGTAACGTTTCGGCAAGTGTTGGAACGTAGCTTGCGATTGCGCCATCAGCAAACGTTGTTTCAATAACTTCTTTGCCAGGGAATAACGCCATTGGATAAGCCTGACCACCAATGATAATGCCGTAGACCTGAGCAAGACCACCGACAACAACCAGCAGCGCGCCAAGGCCAACAAGACCGCGTGACTTTGATAATGGAGAGAAAAAGATAAGCAAAGGTATTACGCCACCAATGATAACTTGTCCAAGCCAAAAAATTTGAGTGATAACGCCACCACTAACCAGAATAAAAGCTTCAAAACCCTGATGCTGAACTTCATAAAGATTTGTTAAATGGTAAATAGTTACAATGAATAGAACGGAGGCAACAAAAATACCGAGCAGGTTTTTTAAACGATTAAAGATTGCATCGCCAAGCTCACGTCCAGTCCAGTTATAAGATGCCATAAGCACCAGTAAGAAAATAGCCAGACCAAATGAAAAAGACATTAAAATAAACATGGGCGCCATGATGGCAGCATCATATCCCTGACGTGCGACAAGAAAACCAAAGATTGAGCCTGTACCGGTTGTTAATGCAAGGCGCCAGATGAACGCTGCAATACCTGCGGCACGTGTGTATTTGCCAAGGTTGCGTTGCATCATGGTCCAGATGTAGACGATAACAATGGCAAAGAAGCCATTATATAAAAGCATATTCCAGGCAAAGATTGATTTCAGGTTGTAGTAGGTCATTGCGATAACGAGACGCTCTGGGCGACCCAGGTCTAAAACTAATACCATCAACCCACCAGCGAGTAAGGCTAAGGCTAATAGGCCTGATAAACGAGCCAGTGGTTTATAGGCTTTCTTTTGAAAAGCAGATGAAATGGAAGCAACGTTTAAAGCACCTGATGCAGCGACAATAAGGAATACCGCGAATACATGTGGGATACCCCAAACGATTTGATTCGACATGCCGGTAACATAATGGCCATGATGTTCCATGTAGTAAAAAGAACCTAGCGAGGCGAGTATAAATCCAATAAGTAATGCGAGCAGTGCGTAATAACCACTGCTACGACCTTCAATTACGAGAAACGGTATATTTTTTTTCATCTTTATAAACAACTTTAAATTAATTAAAAGTTAATATTATTTTTACGAACAGTTACTTTAGCGGTTACTTTAAACCTTGATAACGAACGCCAGTGTTTAACGCGAGGTCAGGACGTAACTGCTGGCCACCGTTTTTAGCTAATTCTTGAGAAATAGCGCTGTTGCTATCTTTTAAATCACCAAAGTACATTGCTTTATCGCCTTTGGAATTACAGGCTTCAACACAAGCGGGTGTACCATCGTTGTCAACACGGTGTACACACATCGTGCAAGATTCAACGGTACCTTTTCCGCGAGGTGCATAAACTTTCTGGTTTTGTATGGTTTCATGTATAAACGAACGTGCTTTATACGGGCAGGCCATCATGCAGTAACGGCAACCAATGCAAATATGTTTATCGACTAATACAATGCCATCTTCACGTTTAAATGATGCGCCAGTCGGGCAAACATCAACGCAAGGTGGGTTTTCGCAATGTTGACATAACAAGGGTAACGATTGTACGTGGCCAGTTTGTTTATCTTTAAGTTTTACTTTTCGGATCCACACAGCTTTTTGTGAAGCACGTGAATGCTCTTCAGAATTGTTAACGTCGCCCCAACCATTTTCAGTTTTACAGGCTGTAACACATTCAGTGCAGCCAGCACCACATTTGTTGGTATTAATTAACAGACCCCAGCGGTTTTTATTACTAACCGCTTCGCCAGCAGGTTTTGCATGCGCAACTTGCGTTAAAATAAAACCAGGTGCAAGAGCAAGACCTGCCGCTGCAGCTGTTTTACCTAAAAAATTCCGACGGTATAAATCAGTTTTTGTTTCTGTTGTTTTTATTGGGTTGGCTGATTGTGTCATTTAACGGTGCTCCCAGTTCTACTTGCTTTTGTTGGCTGGTCGTTGTGACAGTCAAAGCAATCAATACTTACCGCTGCGTAGTTATGACATGAACTACAAAAGTGTTTGTCATCGCCAACATGTGGGAAGTTGCCGTTATCGTCTTTTGAAACGTGGCAGCTAATGCATTCGGCTAAACTATCTTTTTTGGTGCGGATGCCCTTGCGCATTGTCTCATCACGTTGATGCATGATGTAATTCATATGGTGCAAACGCATATCTTTAACATCTCGAACACAGAGTGTTTCTGGATTTGCTTTCGCTTTCGCTTTAGGCACAGTTGGCATTATATTTTCTGCCTGTGCTAACACAGGTAGAAGCAATAATACGCTGAGCAAAGTGCTTATTATAGTTTTATGGCTTAACACAGTCATACCTCAGTTTTAATTAGTCGCCCATTGCCATGTCGATGTAACCCGTTGGGCATACATCTGCACAGATGTGACAACCGATGCAACGGTCATAGTCAGTTGCAACATAACGTCCCATAGTCGCCTGGTCTTTCTTAACACGGTAAACCGCATCTTGTGGGCAGTAAATTACGCAGTTATCACATTCGAAGCACATGCCACAGCTCATGCAACGATCCGACTCTTCTACTGCTTCTTCTTCGGTTAAACCAAACATACGTTCTTTAAAGTGGCCTAAAACCTGTTCTGAATCAGGCACGTCCTCTTTACGTATGTGACGTGGCGTGTATTCGAAATGCCCAAGGAATAATTGATCAGATGCAATGATTTCATGTGCTGCACGATCTTCATAGTTATGAACAGCGAAGTTACTTGACTCAGTTGCCCATGCGCTAGTGTGATCGTACTCAGTAGGTTCGGTTCCTGTTTCTTTTAGTTTTTGCATTAAGCTGAAATGATGTTTATCTACTTTTGGACGACGTCCCATTTCTTCAGCAGCAAAGTAATGTTGAATACTTTCAACGGCAACAGATGCTTGACCAATGGCTGTTGTCAGTAAGTGAGGACGAACAACGTCACCGGCAACGAAGTGACCTTCTTTGCCTGAAACCTGGAAGTGAGCGTCTGCGTCGATAAAACCGCGGTCGTTACCGATACCATCAAGGCCAGTTAAATCTGCACCCTGACCAATTGCAGCAACAATTAAGTCACACTCGATATCATATTCTGAACCTTCAATAGGTGTTTTACCGTCTTCTTCAAGTTTTTGAACACGCAGTGCAGTTGCACGGCCATCGGCATCACGAACAACTTCAAGTGGGCTAATGCAACCAAGAATGTTAACACCTTCGCGTGTTGCATCATCAATTTCATGTTGTGCTGCAGGCATGTTTTCTATTGCAGAACGTGAGCATAAGGTTACTGTAGCACCTTGACGTGTAGCACTTGATGCAACGTCATGCGCAGTGTGACCAAGTACAACATTTTCTGGACGATCTTTTTCATGTATTTCTGTGATATGACCTAAACGACGTGCAACCGATACAACATCGATAGATGTATCACCACCGCCGATAACAACAACACGTTCTGATACGAGTTGTAATTTACCCATATTGAAGGCTTCAAGGAAATCTACACCGGTTAAGCAGTTTATAGCTTCTGCACCAGGGATTGGAAGAGGGCGACCTTTTTTCGCGCCTAATGCCCATAAAACAGCATCAAATTCTTTTTCAACATCAGCCATGCTGACATCTTTACCAACACGGGTGTTTAATTTAACTTCAACACCCATATCAATGATTCGTTTAATTTCACCGTCGAGTACTTCACGTGGCGTACGATAGCCAGGAATACCGTAACGCATCATGCCACCTAAATCTTCATGATCATCAAAGATGGTGCAAGCGTGTCCTTTAAGACGTAACTGGTATGCAGCAGCAAGACCGGCTGGGCCACCGCCGATGATAGCTACTTTTTTACCTGTATCTTTTGTAGCAGTTTCAAATGCGAAACTTTGGTCTAAAGCTGAGTCACCGATAAATTGTTCTACAGCATTAATACCAACATAATCTTCAACCTGATTACGGTTGCAACCATCTTGGCAAGGTGCTGGACATACGCGACCCATAATAGAAGGGAAAGGGTTGGCTTCTGTTAATCGACGGAATGCATATTCCTGCATACCCATATCAGCAGAAGGTTTTTCAATACCACGAACGATATCTAACCAGCCACGAATGTCTTCACCAGAAGGGCAGCTACCCTGACATGGTGGAGTACGATGTACATAAGTAGGGCATTTGTAAGAAGTATCTTCTACAAATATTTTTTTCGAAAAGTCAGTGACTTCATGGTCACCATCTTTGTATAAACGGAAATTAAGCTTTGTATTGATATCTTCGCTTGATGTTGCCATTTCTATGTCTCCAATACGTGTATTACTAGGTATAAGTTAAAAGTTATTTATTAAGTTTAAGCGGCATCTGTTTCGTCAGAGTCTTCATCATCTTTAGGCGCATCGCTTAAGATAATGGCATCGCCGACGAGTTGATGCACACTTATAATCTGGTCCATTGTGAATCCATAATAAGGAAGCACTTTGGTAAACTGGCTTTTACAGATAGCGCATATTGCTGCCATATGTGTTACGCCATAATTTTCAGTAACGCTTTTAAGAGCCGTTGCACGGGGCAAGGCACCTTTTACGCGTACTTCCATTAATTCGTCTGATAATAAGCCACCACCACCACCACAGCAGAAAGTTGCTTCACCGATAGTATCGGATGGCATATCAACATAGTTATTACAGGCTGCTTTAATAACAGCACGTGGAATTTTAAATTGACCACCAGGCTGGTCACCCATTCTTGACGCTCGTGCAACGTTGCATGAGTCGTGGAAGGTGAGAGTCATATGATCGTTTTGAGACTTATCAAATTTGATTTCATCATTCTGGATCATGTCATAGGTGAACTCACAGATATGCTGTGGAACAGGGTAGTTAGGATCCAGGAAGTCAAACGGACCGGCTAAGGTATTTAAGAAACTATAAGCAACACGCCAGGCATGGCCACACTCACCGAATACAATTCGCTTAACGCCTAATTCAATAGCCGCTTCTCTTATGCGTAAAGAAAGGTTACGCATATTTTCGTAACTGCCAATAAACATACCAAAGTTACCGGCTTCAGCAGCGTGGGAACTCATTGTCCAGCTTATGCCCGATTCATGGAATACTTTTGCATAACCCATTAAGCCATCAACATGGGGTTCTGCAAAGAAGTCAGCAGAAGGGGTGACTAACAAAATATCAACACCTTTAACATCAAGAGGCATTTTAACAGCGACGCCGGTATCCTCTTCCATTTCTTCTTCTAAACCCTCTAAGGTATCGATTAGAGCTGGCTTAGGTAAACCGAGGTTATTACCCAGGCGGCCTGCTTTTTCAATGATCTGGTTACAGTACTTATGGCCAATACCAATTTGGCCCAGAATTTCACGTGCAGCCATCGAAATTTCTGCGGTATCAATACCAATTGGGCAGTAAACAGAGCAGCGGCGACATTGTGAACACTGATGAAAATAAACAAACCATTCATCGATTACTTCTTTGGTTAATTCTTTTGCACCCACAAAACCTGGAATGCCTAATTTTGCAAAAAGACGACCAGTGAAAGTGTGGTAGTAACGGTAGACTTGTCGTAGTAAATCCTGACGCGCAACCGGCATGTTTTTAGGATCTTGTGTGCCTAAAAAGTAATGGCACTTATCAGTACATGCACCACATTTTATACATGAGTCTAAAAATACCTTTAGTGAACGGTACTTACCTGTAAGTTCTTTAAGCTTATCAATAACGACTTCTTTCCAGTTATCAATTAACTCACCCGGGTAACCAAGGGGTTCATTAAACTCAAGTTTAGAAATAAAAGGCAGGCTTTTCGCCATTGTGCCTTCTTTAACGTCAGGGACACTGGTGTACTCTTTTGTTATTTCTGGTACTTCAAAATCTGCCACAGTAGATTCCTCAAAAAATTCGTTGTGTTATTTATTTTCTATTAGCTTCAAGTTTTGCAGCCCATTCAACGATATGTCGTTGTTCACGTGGGTTGTCTACCTGATTACGTGTAGGACTAAAGAAAATACCTGGAGCATGTAACAATTTAGAAATTGGGAAAATAATCATTAACGATGCAACAAGTGCTAAATGAGTCAGTACCAGTAAGTCAGCAGGTAAGTCCTGAGGATTAAATGTTACTAAACCAAACGCAAAGGCTTTGAGTTGTACGATGTCGGTATGATTAACAAACGACATCATCATGCCTGTTGCAGCGATGCTGAAAATAAGTATAAGCATTAAGTAATCTGATGGTGCCGAAATGTAACGCACACGGTCAACAAAGATTCGGCGACCGAATAGACCCAGTAAACCGATTAGCATTAAGAAGCCACCGTATTTACCGGCAAAAAGAACAAGCCAGTTATTAATTAAGGGCCAGAAAATTGAATCGGGCGATAATACATAGCGTAAGTGGCGGAAGAAGGCGAGTACTAAAGAAAGATGAAACATCCAGCCAAAAAGCCAAGTCCACTTTGTTGCCTTAAATAAACTATTAAAAAGCGCAACTTCTGTAAACATACGGAACACAACACCAGCTTGCGTCGTCGGAGCAGGGGTTGTAGGAATT
>VAPM010416651.1_pt1 | contig 11135 bp, 10 predicted proteins | sample 3395091 | NCBI WGS metagenome assembly VAPM01 (sample SAMN08290445, study PRJNA428436) | hydrothermal vent metagenome | isolation source: Deep-sea hydrothermal vent chimney 3 | place: Pacific Ocean: Juan De Fuca Ridge | reverse complement strand
GGGCATCATCACGTCCAGGAGAATGATGTCCGGCTCGTACTCCCGCACCTGCTGGAGGGCCTCTTCGCCGTCATAGGCGGCCGCGGTGTCATACCCTTCGGCCCGGAACCTTTTGGTCAGCAGTTCAACGGTGTCGATGGTATCGTCGACGATCAGGATTTTTGCCTTTTTTTCCACAGTTGCTGCTCCGCCGGCGGTCAATCCAGAAAGGGCTTGATCCGGTCGTAAAGCTCATGGACATTGATGGGCTTGGTGATATAGCCTTCACAGCCGGCGGCTATCGCCTTCTCCCTGTCACCTTTCATGGCATGGGCGGTGAGGGCGATAACCGGGATTGCGGCAAAGGCCTGGTCGCTTTTCAGCCGCCGGGTCACCTCGTGGCCGTCGATCTTGGGCAGTGAAATGTCCATCAGGATCAAATCCGGCATCTCTGCCGCGACTTTTTTAATGGCGTCTTCGCCGTCGACTGCTTCAACAAGCTGTAATCCTTTGTTTTTCAGGATTTTAATCACCAGCTCCCGGCTGTCCAGGTTGTCGTCCACAACCAGGATTTTTTTGGGTGGTTTGTTTTGTTCTTCCATCGGATAGCTCCATATTACCTTCGTGTTCCGTGTCTGCGAGATTACGAAGGGTTTCTTTCCCTGAATCTGTGACGGTTTGAGGTGATGCTCCATGCAATAATTTCCGGCTTGTCCCGAAGGCCCTGCTACATCTTGCTGATTATCTCTTTGAGTTCCGCCAGCAGGACGTTCTCTTCCAGCAGGCCCCGGTTCAGGATCGCCTGGATGCCGCCGTTTAGTTTCATAACCTGTTCGCCGCTCAAATCCTTCTCGGTAATGAGGATAAAGGGGATATTTTTTGTTTTTTCTTCCGCCTTGACATGTTTGACGAGATCGAGCCCGGACCCGGAATCAGGCATGATCAGGTTGACGATAATAAGGTCCGGTTTCGTCCGGTTCAGGGCGTCCTGGGCTTCCCGGCTGTTCGCCGCGGCCGTCAGTTCCACGTTGGCCTCTCTCAGAAAGCCGGCCATGAGCTCCCTGGTCGCCGGGTCCGGGTCAACGATGAGTACCTTCTTGATCCGGGTCAGTTTCTCCAGGTTTTTCAATTTATTCAGCAAGACCTTTTTATTGATCGGTTTGACAATGTATTCCGCGGCCCCCAGGCTGAAGCCCCTGTTCTTGTCGTCGACGATCGACAGGATGATGACCGGGATATCCTGGGTCGCCGGGTTGCTTTTCAGCTCCTGCAGGACCTGCCAGCCGTCCTTGCCCGGCATCATGATATCCAGGGTAATGGCGACCGGCCGTACTTCAAGGGCTTTGTCGACCGCATTTTCGCTGTTTACCAGGCCGATAACGTTGTAGGCGGTGCCGATATTTTTCCGGATCAGCTCGATGACCTCGGGGTTGTCGTCAATGACCAGTATTGTTTTGCGGGCCGTTTCGCTGCCGGCCGGATTCGCCGCCGGGACCTCCTGGTCCCCGTTGCCGTTGTCCCCGGCCGGCTTGTTGTTTTTGCTGAGCACCAGCTTTTCAAGCACTTCGCAGGCCTTGCAGAATTCCACTTTTTCAGGGTACTTGGCCACCTGGATCCCTTTGCAGTGCGTGCCGGCAATAAGCCAGCAACGGTGTTCCTTGCTGCCGTAAGCCGGGCAGCTGGTCTGGCCGCAGTGGGTATATTCCCAGCACCTGATGACCTTGCCGCCGTAGGTCGGTTCCTTGAGAAAGGTCTCGGGCGGCTTATTGAAATATTCGGCGAATTTTTTCGCCATGATCGGTTCAAGCACCGGCTCCGACGGCTTGTCAAACACCTTTTTCTGGGCCGGCAGGGTGAAGATCAGCTTGGTGCCCTTGCCGAATTCGCTTTCCGCCCAGATGACTCCTTTGTGCAGGACAACCAGGCCCCGGGCAATACTGAGGCCGAGGCCGGTACCCTCGTACTGGCGGATGGTGGAGACGTCGATCTGGCTGAATTTGTCAAAGAGCTTGCCCATGTCGTCTTTCTTGATGCCGATGCCGGTGTCTTCCACGCAGATTTCAACAAAAAGCGGCTTCTCGCCCGGCTGGATGCCGATGCTCGAAGGGCGGGCATGGATGGTGATCCCGCCCCGTTCGGTGAACTTGACGGCATTTGACAGGAGATTGTTCAGGATCTGCCTGGTCTTGTCATCGTCGATAAAGACCGGCGGCAGGTCAGGGGCGAAATCAAAGGCGATCGTCAGGTTTTTTTCCTCAAGGGCGGGCTTGAAAGTGGAGGCGGTCGTTTTGATGAGCTCCTTGATGTCCGTTTCCTCGGGGGCGAGTTCGACCTTGCCGGATTCGATTTTCGACATATCGAGGATGTCATTGATGAGTTGCAGGAGGTGCTTGGCGTTGTTGGCCACCTTTTGCAGACTCTTTTCCTGCTCCTCGTTGATCTCGCCATCCACCCGGTCGAGGAGGAGGGCGGTATAGCCGATGATGGAATTCATCGGGGTTCGCAGTTCGTGGGACATGTTGGCCAGAAAGGATGATTTGAGCCGGTCAAGTTCCCGCAGCTCGCGGTTGGCCTGTTCCAGAAGGAGAGTGCGGTCCCTGAGCATCATGGTGCGCCGGGCGACCTCATGCTCCAGTTCCCGGCTGAAAGAGGATATCTTGTTATAGAGTTTTTCCAGGTTGTCGAGCATCTGGTTGGTATGGGCGGCGATTTTGTCCATAACGCATTTGTCATTGTCGCATTCTTCGCCGGACAAGGCCGCCCGGACCTTCAGGTTGCCCTCGGAAGCCTGGGCCAGGACTTCTAAAAGATTTTCCGCCCTGAGTTCGAGGTATTGGCGCTGTTCTTCCTCGCGCTTGGCCATCTTCTTGATATACTGCAGCCTCTCGACCTCGATAACGTCGGAGATGTCCTTGAACACCTCCACCGCACCGACAATTCGGCCATGGGCATCTTTCAGGGCGCTGGCGCTGGTCATGATGGGGATCCTTTCCCCTGTTTTGCTGACGATGTTCGTCCTGATGCCCTTGACGGGGAGTCCTTCCGTGAAGGTCCTTTGCACGGGGCAGTTGGCCTTGTCGCAGATGTCGCTGTGTAAAATTTCGCGGCAGGTGAGTTTGCCTTCCGTCTCCTCCCTGCTGTAGCCGGTGATCAGGGCGCATGCCTCGTTCATGTAGGTCACGATCATGTCGAGGTCGACCATGAACAGGGGGTCGGCGATGACTTTTTTCAGGCTGCGGGCCACCTCGATCTGTTCCTTGATGCTGGTGACCATGGAGTTGAAGGACTTGCCGAGGACGCCGATGGAATCCTCGCTCAGGACCGGCACGGACACGGTAAGGTCCCCCTGGGCCAGTTGTTCCGCTTTGGCGGCCAGTTCGCTGACGGGCCTGGTGACCAGCTTGGTCAGCAGGAAAGAGATCAGCGCGATGATGACCCCGATGCCGAGGACACTGATGGCGATGGTTTTGTTGCGCAGCGAGGCTATGGCCGCATAGGTGGCATCGGTGGAGCGCTTGGTCAGCAGGCTGCCCAGCACTTTCCTGGTGGCGCCGTGGCAATGATGGCATTCTTTTTCATTGAGAATGCGATGGATGGTAATCAGGTATTTTTTGCCGTTTTGTTCCTCTTCAAATGATACCTGGTGGCCCGGGGCGTCGTTGTGCAGGAGTTTCCCGAGGGCCGCCAGGGCCTGCGGGCTGTGGACGAACCGGGCGACGGAGGTGTTGATTCTCTTCGTATCGGTGGCAAAGACAATTCGCTGGTCGAAATCACAGATCACGATTTCCGTACCGTGCAACTGGTTCCTGATGTCGAAAAACTGTTTTTCAATCGAGGCGCTGTCGCCGACCGACATGGGATGCTTGATCCCGGCATAGGCCAGGGATTTCATCTCCTGGCCGAATTCGGTCATCCGCGCCCGGATCTGTTCCCGCTGGTTTTTAACGCTGATGCTGATGACCGCCCCCATAACCAGGGCCACGCTGATGGTGAGGACGATCAGGATTTTCAGGGCCAGCCGTTTCCTGATGGGATCGAGGACGCTGAACATGTCAATGACCCCCGCCGTGAATAAGCGGCGTGTACCTGAAGGCCTTGATCCGGGCCGAGATATGGCAGACGTCGCAATCTTTCCTGGTCAGGTGACTTTTGATGGCGGCGGGGTCCTTGGTCCTGGCGTGGATCGAGCCCGGCCCGTGACAGACCTCGCAGCCGTCGTTTTTCAGCCCTGGAGTCTTTTCGACGCTGATAAAGCCGCCGGGCTTGCCGTAACCCGTGGTATGGCAGCCGTAACACTTTTTCAGATCATTTTTGCTCAGGCCCTTTTTTAGTCGTTCAATAGCCTGGTATGATTTGCTTTTTTGGGCATACTTGGTAAAGCTGGCATATTCTTTTTTGTGGCAGGGCCGGCAGGCCTTGGAGCCGATATATCTTGCTTCCTGTCCCTTCTGTCCGGCAAATGATGGAGTCGAAATCAGGACCGCAAGGCAGAAGAACGCGGCGGTTGGAGTGAAAAAGAGGCCGTGGTGTCTGAGAGTCAGCATCAACCCGCCGGTCATAGTCATACCTGCTGGAAAAGATGACGGAAAAAGAGTGCCGGCAACGGGGACGCCGATTGCCGAACACTGAAAGTTACCTTTGCTTAATTTATACCTGCTCCAGGCGTGTATGTCAATTTTACCAGCCCGTTGCGACTCGGTTTTTCGGAAATAAAGAAATTGACTTGATCTCCGTTTTATTGTACTCAGCAAAGCATTATACTTAACAAACTTACAGAGTTTTTCAGGTTCCGCCGAGACGGATGAAAAGGGAACCCCGTGCGAATCGGGGACGGGCCCGCCGCTGTAATCCCTCTTTCTTCGGGAAAGAAAAGACCTTGTCGGCATGGAGTGCCACTGTTGCGCCGAGGCGCAACGGGAAGGCTGCTGTCAGGGTGGGAAAGTCAGAAGACCTGCCTGAAAAAAATTATAGCAGAACTCCGTGGATCAGGGACTGCTGACGACGAATCTGCGGGAAAATCAGGGACCCCGGATCGATTATTATCGATCCGGGGTTTTTTTATTTCCGCTAAACGGACAATTTTATCATGCGAATCTGGGAAGTGTTTCAGAGCGGCGGTCCGGTGATGTGGCCGCTGCTGGCCTGTTCTTTTCTCGCCCTGGTTGTCATCCTGGAGCGGACCATGTTCTGGCTGGGCGCCTTTTGGCAGCGCAGCCGCGATTTACCCGGAGAGATTCTGGGGCTGGCCGCCCGGGGACAGTGGGAACGGATCAGGCAGCGGACGGAGGGCAGCCGTAATTATGTGATCCGGGTGCTGGTCTCCGGCATCCTGCACCGGAACTTTGACATGGGCAAGGCCATGGAGGCCGAAGCCGAGCAGCAGATCAGGGAGATGCAGCGGTTTATGGTGGTACTCGACACCATGATCACCGTGTCGCCGCTGCTCGGCATTTTCGGCACGGTACTCGGCATCATCATCTCGTTCAAGGTCCTGGGGATGTCCGGCCTGCAAGACCCCAGGGCGGTGACCGGCGGCATAGCCCAGGCGCTGATCACGACGGCGGCCGGGCTCGGCATTGCCATTATCTCGGTTTTTCCCTACAATTATTTCAACAGCCGTATCGACCATGCCTGTCATGAGATGGAAAAGTACGCTACCGGCCTTGAGCTGGCCTGTGAGCGCGCAGTCGCCGAAAACGGCAAAACAGGGCGGGACGCGGCATGAAAATCGGCAAGCGCGTCATAACCCGGCCGGTGCGTATCGAGATGGTGCCGCTTATTGATATCGTCTTCCTGCTGCTGGTTTTCTTTATCTACGCCATGCTGTCCATGGCGGTGCAGCGGGGAATGAATGTGGACCTGCCGGTTTCGAGCCGTACCGTCCGGGCCCCGGAATCGTCTTTGTCCGTATCGGTAGTAGACCGGGGGGGCAGGGCGGTCGTGTACCTGAACAAGGAAAAAATGACGCTTGCCGGCTTGGAAACCAGGCTGCGGCAGGAGGCCGGCCAAGGTGCCGTCAAACCGGAAGTCTTGATTTTTGTCGACAAGACCGTTCCCTACCAGCAACTCTATCGGGTGCTTGACCGGATCAACGCTGCCGGTATCTCCGCCCTGTCCCTGCAGGCGGAGCAGAAGAGGTAGGCCGTGCGGCGGTTGCTCCCGGCCCTGGTGCTGGCCCTGGCCTGCCATGTCCTGTTTTTTCGCCTGCGGCTGCCGTCCGGGCCGGATTCGCCGCCGCGGCTACCGGCGGTGCGGGAGGTGACCGTAAGCCTTGTCCGGGCCGCGCCGGAACGGGAGACCGACCCTGCCGAGGTCAAGGTCCCGACCCCGGCGGTGATAAAAAAATCGGAAAAACCGGAAAAACCGGTGAAGCCGCCGCCGGTGAAACCCCCTGAACCGGTGAAGCCGCTGCGGCCGAAGGCGGCGGATAAACGGAAAAAAGTGATTCCGGAACCGGTCAAAAAAGAGATCGCGTCAAGGTCCGCCGCAGCAAGACCGTTGCGCCGGCGGGAGAAACAAAAGACGGCGGCGCACAAGTCCATTCCGGGGACCGGGACGGGCGCCGATCTCGCGGCGCGGCAGTCGGCGGCCGGCGTTGTCCGCCGGGCCGAACCCGCTTATGATTTGAATCCGGCGCCTGAATATCCCCGCCTGGCCCGCCGCCGGGGCTGGCAGGGAACGGTGCTCCTGGCCGTCGAGGTAAAAGAAGACGGTTCGGTGGGAGCCGTGTCCGTCCGGACCGGCAGCCCCTATCCTATCCTGGACGAGTCTGCCCTGGAAGCGGTTAAAAAATGGCGTTTTACGCCGGGAACCAAGGACGGCCTGCCGGTGGCGATGGAGGTCCTGGTACCGGTACATTTTGTTTTGCGGAGAGCGCCATGAACAACGGATCACTGCCGGCCCGCCTCCTCCTGTTTTTTTCGTTCTTTCGCTTACGTCCCCGGCAGCGGTCCGGGTGAGCCTCGGCGCCGGCAATGATCATTCCCTTTGTAAACCCGTATTGAGACACCTGTTGATTGATCTGGATTTTATTGAATCTTTTCAAGGCTGCGACAATTTGCCACATGTGCAAAGATCTACAACGTGGTAATATTATATAAATGTTTCCCTTGTCCAGGGAGGGGCGGTCGTGGTCTTGCCGGTTTCTTTGGCTGAGGAAAAAGGGCAACAAAGAAAACATCATCAGGAGGAGCAATGAGGATGAACAAAAAGAACAAATTGGCTCTGTTAGCGGCATCTCTGCTGGGTTTCGTCTGCATTATGAGCCCCGGAGGTAATCTTAATGCTCAGGAGGCGACTTCGAGTAGCGCCTGTATTAAGTGTCATACAGACCTGGAGGCAATGGACAGGTACGGAGCGGCTTCTGCCAGCAGTGCCGCCGCTATAGCTGGTTGAGGCGTTTCTGCTCCTCAGGTGAGGGGCCGGGATACGTATGGCGTTTCCAAGAATTTTGTCAACTCGGTTCACGGCGAGATAGGTTGTATCAACTGTCACAAGGGAACTAATGTCAGCGACAAGGACAAGGCCCATAAGGGCATGGTCAAGGATCCTTCTGAAAAAAACGGAAGCGGGGTCTGCGGGGAGTGTCATGACGGCATAGCCGCTTCTTACAAGGATTCCATGCACTACAAGTTGAACGGGATTATGGACATTGTCGGTACCATAACCAAACCTCATAAAATGGGTGACACCCTGTTGCCGGCAGCCTGGGGTCTTGACTGTGCAAACTGTCATGCCAGTTGCGGCAGCTGTCATGTTGCCTGGCCGGCCGTTGCGGAAGGTGGCCTGCTCAACCGTCACGAGTTCATGAAAACCCCGCCAATGGACAAAACGTGTTATGCCTGCCATGGTTCCCGCTTCGCCGGTGAATATATGGGTAAATTGGGCGCCACCGCCGATGTCCATTATGAAAAGGGACAGATGGGTTGTGTCGATTGCCATAAGGCCGCCGAGCTCCACAAGACCGAGCCGAAGGGCGTCAATCGCTACTATGCGGTCAAGACCGTCCGCTGTACCCAATGTCATCCCGATGCCGCCAAGCCCGGCCGCTCCAAAATCGCCATGCACAACGCCCATAAGGCCGGTACTATCGCCTGTGCGGTCTGTCATGCCAACAAGTATTTCAACTGTGCAAATTGCCACGTTTCTCTCGATATAAAACAACCTGGAAAAATTAAGGTTATTTTTCCGTCAGATCCGCTGTTCACCTTCAAAATCGGTAGAAATATCGATCGCGGTCCCAACAACCCCTATGAATATAACCTGGTCCGCCATACTCCTATGAAAAAGGATTCCCTGGCTTCCTTCCGTTATTTTCAGGCAGTGTTGAAAGGAGCGCCTGGTCCCAAGGATCTCGTTTCTAATTATGACGCCCTGCCTACATGGAACTCGGCCTCGGTTCACAGTATCCAGCTGGATACACCGCAGAACCGTTCCTGTAATGCGTGTCATGGACACAAGGAATTATTCCTGACAAAAGACGATTTGGTTCCGGGTGATCCGGCTGCCAATCTGAAAGTCATTGTTAAGAAAATCCCTGCCAAACTAAAGCGGTAAGACAACGGCAGATAATGTGAAGTCCATAACATTCGTGCTAACGAGAATAAAAGGAGTACGTTCATGATTAGAAAACGATTGCAATTAACGATAATCACGCTGTTGTTGATCCTGACCGGAGGTTTCTCCGGAACGGCGACAGCCGCCGGGGTCAATCCCCTGGTCACCACTAAATGGCTTGCCGGACATCTTGGCGACAAGAATCTTGTCCTCATCGATGTCAGAACAGTGACGAATTACGGTGTCGGTCACCTCCCCGGTGCCGTCAATATGCCCTATGCGAAGTTTGAGCCCATGAGTGAAGACGACTCATGCCGGTTGATGCCGAGCGCTGCCGATTTGACTGCGTTGCTGCGGGGTATGGGGGTAAACGCATCCAGTCATGTTGTTGTTTACGACCAAGGCAATACGGCCTCCGATGCGACCAAGGGTGCAGCCTCCTGCTGGATCCTGGACGCCATGGGGATGAACAATGTTTCATACCTGGACGGCGGTTTTACCAAGTGGACCTTTGAAGGAAGGATCATTGACAATAAAAAGCCTGCCCCCAAGGCCGGCAATTTTACCGCCAAGCTGGATCCCGCCAGGGTGGCGACGCTGAAGGAAGTCCGGGCTGCTGTCAAGGCCAAGAATGTAATCCTGCTTGATGCCCGTAGCGCCGACCAGCATTTCGGTGCGACCAAAAGCGGCGAGGTGGAACGATTCGGTCATATTCCGGGTTCGCTCGACATGCCTGCCCCTTATCTCACCAATGCCGGGATCAACCGCGCTCCGGCCTATCTCAAGGCTAAAAAGGTCCTCGCCGCCATTGTAAGCGGGATCGGCCTGACCAAAAACAAGAACGCTGAAATCATTGTCTATTGCAACTCCGGACAGTTTGCCGGCCTGGACTATTTCGTTCTCCATCGTATCTTGGGTTATAAGAACGTCAGTGTCTTTGACGGATCCATGATGGAGTACGCGGGTCACGATAAGCTGCCCCTGGTTCGGTTCGCATGGGGACATGTCAATAAGTAATCAAGATTACATGACTGTTTGGAGGATAATGATGAAAGCTATGAACAGAATACGGGCGTCACTTATTGGCGCAATTTTATTCCTTTTCTGTGTTCCGGCCCTGTCTTTTGCAGGCTCGGCCAATCTGGTCAGCGTCAGCTGGCTGGCCAGTCACATGCAGCAGAAAAATCTTGTTGTTCTGGATGTGAGTGATTTTACTCATTATGAACAGCATCACATTCCGGGGGCGGTTCGGGCCTTCGGCCCGTGGCAGGTCATGGATGCCGATTTTGTCGGCTTCATGATGCCCAGCCAGGATCAACTGGTCAAGATGCTGCGGACCTTTGGTGTGAATAACGGTTCCTTTATCGTGGTGTATGACGAAGGGAATACGGCCAGTGACACCGCGAAGAGCGCCCGGGCACTTTGGACGCTTCATGTCCTGGGGCACTCTAAGGTTGCTATTCTCGACGGCGGATTCTCCGCTTGGGACAGGGCGGGGAAAAAGGTTACCACGCAAGATAGTGCGCCTGTATATGGTAACTTCACGGCCAAGCCGGTTCCGTCCCTGGTTGCAACCTTAAAGGAAGTGAAGAAAAAGATCGGATCAAAAAAGGTCGTTTTTCTCGACAACCGCGGTGCGGACGAATATTTTGGCCAGGAAAAAAGAAGCTACATCAAGCGATTCGGTCACCTGCCGGGGGCACTGCTCTGGCCGGCCAAGTACATGACCAATGCCGGTATCGACTTTTCCCCGTCATTTTTCAGAAATCTGAAAGAGTTGCGCAAGATGGCCAAAGGCGTGGGCATCCCCGCGAACAAGAACGTCGAGATCATCACCTACAGTAATCAGGGCCTGTCTGCGGCCATGGGGTATTATGTCCTGCATGATCTTCTTGGTTACCGCAACGTCAAGCTCTACGACGGATCCATCCTGCAAGCCGCAGCCGTTAAGGCTGTACCCATGAGCATGAATGGCTGGGGGTTTGTCAGCAAGTAGTCCCCCTCTTCATATCTCAACAACCAAAGGAGTCTGCCCAGCCGGGCAGACTCCTTTTTTTTTGCATGTTTTCTCCTCAAGCTTTCCGGTAAATGCGGCAAGATTCTCTACTCTCGTCCGTATAAACTTGTGTTTATGGCAAAAAAACAGCTATTCCCGGACGGCACTATAACGCCGTCTGAGAGTTGATTTTCTGAGTGCCAGGGCGCCCACGGCGGGGGAATCGTCTCTCTGGCATGGCATATGTTACTAAGTTTGCCAATAATCGGTAAAATATCCTGTTTTGTGGGCGAAGTCATCCCGCCGCCCTTGCCTGATTTTTCAGACAAGGAACCTGAGGGAGCATTACGCGTTTCTTGCAGGCCAAAATTATATCTTGATTGAACCCGCAAAAACAATGGAGAATGTAGCCCAAAGTGGTATAAAAACTGACAAGTGGCCCGAAATTTTAGCGCCAAGTAACACATTGTGGGACCAGATGCTTTCGCTGCAAGAAATGCGTAATGCTCCCGTTGCGACCTTGTTCCCGAACGAAGATTCTTTGCTACGATTGGTCAGCGCCGTGCCGGCAGAGATAAGTGAAGATGGGGAAACCGGAAAGGTC
>VAPM010444071.1_pt1 | contig 11137 bp, 9 predicted proteins | sample 3395091 | NCBI WGS metagenome assembly VAPM01 (sample SAMN08290445, study PRJNA428436) | hydrothermal vent metagenome | isolation source: Deep-sea hydrothermal vent chimney 3 | place: Pacific Ocean: Juan De Fuca Ridge | reverse complement strand
GTGGGTCACCGATTTTTTCAAGCACGGTTTTATCCAGCTCGGTAGCTTCGCCGGTCATAACCAGTTCTATTTTTTTATCAAAGGTAGAGCTTAAATCATGTACCAGTCTGGGAAAACGCTGAAATGCAAAGCTAATTGGCATCATCCGGATTCGCATCACACTTTCCTGTAATTCCCGGGTATGACCTTCGAGTTGAGCCAGTCCATCTTTAAGACGTTCGATAGTGGCAGGGTTAAACTCTTCAGCTTCTCCGAAACGACTTAACATTGACTGGGTAATAACCAGCTCACCTACCATATTAATCAATTCATCAACTTTACTAATATTGACACGAATTGAGGATGACTCTGCAGGCTTACTTGTGCGTCTTTCGGTTTTTCTTCTCTCAGGTGACTTCTGACGACGGTCATCATCACGTCGCTCAGGACCTATATAATTTTCCTCATCAGCTAATGATTCAATTGTTAAATCACATTCATCGTCAACCCAGGCAAACACTTCACGAATATCATCTTCAGTGACTTCACCACCAATTAAATTTATACTCCACGACTGATAGCATTCCTCAGGCTCAAGCTCACTCAGTGGAGGAAGCGAATCATTATCAATACTAACTTCTGCAGTATCAGCTAATGAATTTAGCTCACGTAACAGGCGCACCGTATCATTGCCGGTTTTCATAATATCTACGTGCGGCTTGAAGTGCACCAGCCAGCCTTTTGCTGCAACTTTTTTTTCAGTTTCTTCAGGTTCCGGCTCAGAGACTTCCTCACCTAGTATTTGTTTTATAGCTACCGTTGTATCGGCAACACTATCAACATCTATATCAGACCCATCTCTAATTGCGTTAAGCATATTACGCAACACATCAACACTATTTAGCAATACCTCGACGACAGGAACACTTACCTGTCGCTCTCCATTTCGCATCTGGTCCAGTAGCGTTTCCATGTCATGAGTAAATTCAGCAACTGCGGTAAATCCAAATGTACCACTGCCACCTTTAATTGAATGTGCTGAACGAAATATAGTATTAATATTTTCTAAATCGACTTCACCCTGTTCCAGCTCCAGCAGACCGGACTCCATAATATCCAGACCTTCAAAACTTTCTTCAAAAAAGGTTTCGTGAAACTGCTCCAGATCGATTGACATTTTTTGCTCCGCAGGTCTTTTAACCTAATACTTTTTTAACCGTATTTAATAACTGGTCCGGATTAAATGGCTTAACAATCCATCCAGTTGCACCGGCAGCTTTACCCTGTGCCTTTTTATCACCCGATGACTCAGTTGTGAGCATTAACATGGGGGTAAACTTATAATTAGCTTCGCCGCGTAAATTTTTAATGAAGGTAATACCGTCCATTACCGGCATATTGACGTCGGTTATTATCAAATCAAACTGCTGTGACTTTGCTTTAGTCAATGCTTCCTGACCATCTGCAGCCTCAGTAACCTGATAACCAGCACCTTTAAGTGTAAACGTCACCATTTGTCTCATTGACGCTGAATCATCAACCGCTAATATTGTTGCCATTATTATCCCCCTGAATTTCGATCACAAATTAAGCTTATTAAGGCACCGCAACGTAACTTAAAAATCTGTATATCGTAGGTAATATATAGACCATGTATATTCAATTACCCAATTTTATAACTATATATTTTTTTAATTTTTTATGGACAGATTAATCAGGAAAAACTTTTAGATAAATGGCAGATAATTATTTTCACCGCTAAATGAACCTGTTGTCACACACACTGTGTAGAGATAAGGCAATTGATTTATATAGAAATTTCATACCTATCACCCCATACACAATAAATCATGCCAACTAATATATATGCGAGTTTATTAGCGACAACTTACTTGCAAAAGACATTTCAACGTCTATGCTTTAAAACAAGACAGGACAACTGTAACAGGCTGAAGTCAGTCTGATGACAATCAAATGGGTATGCTTCAATGAATGGACTCAATAGATGTAATATCTATAACTACCGTTTTCTATCAATAATAATAAAAGTAATGATAGATACTATTCATAGTCTTTGGTTATTTTTAGTTTTATCTAATCGTTTCCCAATTGCCCGCACACTACAACATGTATTAACTCAAAATATACCTCGAGTTAATTTTTAATGATGCAACCTCATACTCAGCCTGTAATTTTTATTATTACCGGAATCCTGTGTTTAATTATCTATAGCCTTTATCCACAGTCATGGCTGGTTTATAGCAGTTTTACAATTATCATAATAATCAGCGCGATATTGTTAATAGTCTCGCGCACCAGCAAACATACGGCTAACACATCAATTAAAGATTCAGAATTTATTCAGCAAAAAAACCAGCTAATCAGTCTCTTTAATCAGCTGCACCAGACCACTAAAGATGAAATGGATATTTTGCAGGATGAGAACATGCAAATTCAAAGTATTCTGCATAATGCCATTAGCGGCCTGGTTGCAAGTTTCCAGGGTCTGGAGCAGGAATCCACACAACAGAAAGACATGATATTTAATCTTCTTGATGATACATCTAATGAATCTGAAGACCATCACACAATTAAAGACATTGCCAGTGATGCTGCAAACTCATTAAAAGAAATGGTTGAGAACATCACCCTGATGAGTTCTCAAAGCATGGCTCTGGTCAAATCGTTAACGCTGATCAAAGATGACTACGAAAAAGTTATTAAGCTACTGGATGAAATGGACTCTATTAGCTCACAAACTAACTTACTCGCATTAAATGCAGCCATTGAGGCCGCCCGTGCAGGAGAACAGGGACGAGGATTTGCCGTTGTCGCAGATGAGGTAAGGTCTTTATCTCAACGCAGCAAAAGTTTTAGCGACCAGATTCGCGAGCAGTTTAGTAGTACCGTAAACACCATTGAAACCGCAAACAATCAAGTTGGAAAAATGGCATCAACTGACATGAACATGACCATGTCTAATAAAAACCACCTTGATGAGATGATGCATGAAATAGAATCGAAAAACGAGGAAACAGCAAATCAACTTTCAGATATTTCAAACATTTCAGAACTATTAAATAAACATGTTGGTAATGCCGTTCAGTCATTACAGTTTGAAGACATGATTACTCAACTTACTGACCATATTGACAAACGCATCGTTAAGATAATTTCACTTGGTAATGCAAGTGAAACAATAGCGGAATCAATAGAAAACGAACAAGACTACAAGCTAATTACTGAAAAAACCATAGCTGCATTAGAAACCACCATTGCAAAATCTCAAACTGAATTCCAACAGACAGAGAATAGCCCTATCCAGCAAAAACCTATGGATAACGGCGGTGATATTGAGTTATTTTAAAAATCATGGAGAACAGCATGAGCAATATACTTGTTGTTGATGACGACACTGCAATTTTAGTTGTTATCAAGGAAGCATTGAGCAAGACACATCAGGTTTTTACCTCAGAGACAGTTGATGAAGCAGAAACAATTTCCAGTGAACACACAATAAACCTGTTAATTGCTGACCTGGTTATACCTGGTAAAAATGGCATAGATATGATTATGGAATTCAGAAAAAAACATCCGAAAATAAAAATACTGGCTATTTCCGGTGGCGGAGGAATCACCGGCCGTTTTGACTACCTGCCCATTGCACAACTAATTGGGGCTAAAGACACATTAAAAAAACCTTTTTCAATAACTGAACTTAGAGACAAGGTTGATAAAGTACTCGAAACCTGTCATTAAAAACAACAGCACAATGACTCTTGACACACCATTAAATCAGCAACTATTAGAACAAATTGTAGAGTCTTCGATCACCTGTATTTTTAATCATGATTTTTCCATACATTATGCCAGTAAGTGTTTTTGCTTATTAAGTGGTTATTCCAAAAAGCAATTAGCAAATCTGGATTTATTGCAAATAATGCGCAATCATCAGGATAATTTAAATTCATCCTATCATTTTTTGACAGGCATACTAAAAAAAAATGAAATATGGAAAGGCGAATTTCCACTTACTCATAAGAATAACTCAAAAATTTATTTTGATACCACTATCAAACCTTTTGCAATACAAAACCGCCAACAGTTCTATATAGCCACTTTCATTGACACTCACAATCGAAAACAGCTTATTGACAGCTTAAAGCAGCGCGCTCATCAACAGGGCCTGATTGCCATTCTTGGCCAACTATCACTTAACAACATACCTATCAGTGACCTTCTGGAACAAACATTATCTGTTATTTGCGGATCACTTAATATTGAATCAGGTATGATACTGGAGATATCCAGAGACCGTAGCAATGCCTCGATTAGCACAAAATATAACATCCCTGCATTAATTTCAGACGATCTTATAATCGCCATCACTAAAGGTGATTTGCTGAACCATACACTACAAAATAAACACCCGGTAATTTGTAAGTCATTCAAAGAGAGTTTCAGCTATAACATTCCTGATGTATTCACATCAAACCACTTTAAATCAGCCATCTGCTGTTTAATTGGAGACAAAACCCGGCCTTTTGGAATTGTTACACTACTGTCTAATAACAACCTATCACTGAATATAGATGAAATAAATTTCATCCAGTCAATATGTAACATTCTTTCCGAAGCTATTAATCGCAACAGCATGGAAAAAGCATTAAGACATGAACAGAAACTATCCAGAAAGTATCTGAATGTTGCTGAAGTTATATTTATCGTAATTGATATAAATGAAAAAATAATACTTGCTAATCATCATGCAGCTTCGGTTCTGGGTGTTTCGCAGACTAAGCTTATCGGACTTAATTTTTTCAATACCTTTGTGGCCGATACAGACAGAAACAATGAAAAAAATAATTTTCATCTATTATTAAAAAACAGAAAAGACACCACTATTAATTCACATACTCATGACAATACGTCGCCCATTATTAACAACAAAAAAGATATACGTTTTGTAAAATGGAAAACTTCGGTTATTTATGACGATGACTCTACTGTTAGCTCAGTGTTATATTCAGGAGAAGACATTACTGATTTACTAGCTTATGAGAAAGAACAGAAACAACTTGAAAAGCAATTAAACCAGGCACAAAAAATGGAAGCTGTGGGCATGTTAGCAGGCGGCATTGCTCATGACTTTAATAACATTCTCGCCAGTATTCTCGGATTTTCTGACCTCGCAATAGAGGCCATATCTAGTAATAAGACCGGTAATAACAATGAAAAGCTCGATGAATACTTATTACAGATAAAGACATCCGGCATTAAAGCCCGAGATATCATTGCACAAATGCAAAGCATTAATCTTCAGGATGATACGCCAGACAATGCTATTTTACTGCCTTCATTGCTGAAAGGCACGCTGCAAATGCTACGTTCTGCTTTACCGTCATCAATCAATATGAAATTGAATATTCGAAACAATGTTCCGGCCGTGCATATTAATGCATCCAGGTTTAATCAGATTGTAATGCACTTACTAACCAATGCCAGAAATGCACTCGACGGCAAAGGACAAATCGATATTGGTCTTTACCAACAAGACTTTATCAATGTCAGGTGTTCCGCGTGTAATGCCGTTATTAATGAAAAATATGTGGTTTTTTATATACACGACAATGGCCCGGGATTTAAAAACACCAGCATACCTAAGCTGTTGAATTCTACTGCCACAAAACACTCGGGCTTATCTCTGGTCAATCAGCTTGTTCATGAGACAGCTGGTCATGTTTTGTTAAGTGATCATGAAAAAAAATCACCAGGCACCCACGTGCAGCTATTATTTAAAATACCAGATCTACCGCTAGCCGAAGCAGATGAATCTGTGCATAGCAATATTGAAAAACTAGATGTAACGAATAAACATATTATGATTGTTGACGATGAAAATAGCGTAGCAACTTATATGGGAGAGTTATTTAGAAATGCTGGCTTTAATGTCAGTGTATTCTGTGAGGCACAACAGGCATTAGATATATTCAGAAAAACTCCTGATAGATTTGATCTGATTATTACAGATCAGACCATGCCAATTTTAACCGGCGATATACTCGCTACAAAAATGTTACAGATAAAACCACTTATACCCATTATTATCTGCTCCGGCCATAATGACATATTTGATAAAACAACGGCACTCGATCTAAACGTCTGCAAGTTTCTTAAAAAACCGGTTGATTCTGCTCAACTACTTCACACTGTGGTTAATATTCTGTCTTAAGCCGCTTTCAACAGCACAACCAAAAAGATATTATGCGAAGATACTAAGGCCTGACTGCGTGCCCAGATTCACCGTTATTTTTTCACTCGTGGCTTCCTCACCAAATTCATTTTCAATGGTATTAATATCGTCTGCTTGTGCATTACCCTGTTGTGCCTCGGCGCTACTCTGCTGCTCAGACTGAGTAGATACATCAGCACCAGCCAGATTCAGCCCCTGCTGCTCGAGCATTTCTTTCAAGCGTGGTAAAGCGGCATCCAGAGCATCACGTACCGCAGCATGTTGAGTAACAAAATTAACTGTCGCCTGATCGTCATTCATTGATAACTTTATTTCCATTGGCCCGAGATGCGCAGGGTTCAGCTTAATTTCAGCTTGCTGTATATTTCCACTCACCATATAAGAGACCTGCTGAGTCATTTGTTGAGACCAGTTAGGATTTTGTACATTAGCCGTAATCGACAAACCCGCAGAACCTATCGGTGACTGACTCAGTGGAGCTAAATTAGCTGATAAAGGATTACTGATTATGCTGGTTGTCTCACTTGATGCTGAAGTTGCATTCTGTATTAACGCCAAACTTGAAGAGTACTGACTTGATGATAATACAGCCGCTGTAGTCATCGGTACCTGCTGTAATTTAGATGCCTGTGAAATAATATCCGTTGTCGGCATTTCACTCACTACCTTAGCCGATTTTACATCCTGAAAATTAGCCTTTTCCGTAAAATTGCCTGACGTATTTAAAGGTGTAACCGATGGCCTCGCTACCGCCGTTTCAGTTGAAACATTTTCGCCTTTGATTAAGGCAGATTGTGTCATAACTTTATTCAAAATATCAGACGATAACTGAAGCGTATTATCCGCCTCAGCGGATGAAAGCGAATCAATAGCCGGTGAGTTTACAGAGGTACCAGTAACCTGATTCGCTCCGGCAATGCTTGCTAGCTGAGCATTCATTTTACCTGTCAGCGATGTTAAAAGCGGCAATTCAATGCCTGTCACTGGCAAACCTGCACCGATCACCGGCAAAGACGTATCATCATCCTGTAGAAGATTTTTATCTGTCTGCACACTATCTATCTGTTGTGTTTGCTGACTGTCATCTGTTAGCGTATCAGCTTCGACTATTGATTCAGCCTCACTTGCGGATGAAGACTCCATTGAATCCCTATCTGCTTGATTAGCATTGGATTTCCCCACATCAGAAGTAGAACGGAGTTGATCGACCTGCTCATTTAACTGCTGCTCAAAAGGCTTATTTTGTTTTAAATTCATGCTATCAGAAGGTTTTTTACCTGCACGCATATCAAGTTTTTCAGCTCGACTATCAGAGGTTTTAATGTCAATATTTTGAAGTAAATCCATGCAACACCTGTCTCAGAGTTTAACGTTTTTGAATACTACTTAGACAAATGCAATTGACGGGCCAATTTGGTTAATCGACCCTAACGTTTAATACGGCTGGCAAACTCATCCTGCTCTTTCTGTTCAATACGGGCTTCAATTCTGGCTTCTTCTACTTTATACTTCACGATCACCGCATCCAGCGCTTTACTACGTGAGCGAGTTTTCAACCAGCTGAGCTTTTGTTGCTCACAGATTTGCTTTTTTTGCAGAATATTCATCCGTGCCTGCTCAATACTCTGATTTAATTTATTTAAAAAGCACTGATAATCTTTTAGCTGCATCGCATTTAAATGAGCACTCACCCGCCCACTATTATATTCACTACGGTACTCGATTAGCTGTTCCAGCTGCAATTGTGCATCTACCACCGCTTGTTGGGCTGCCACAAAAATTTGCACTGCCTGTTGTTGCAGCTGGTCGGCGTGCCTGGCAATTGGTTGAATTCGTTTTGAACGCATTTAAAAAATACTTTTATAAGTCACTCACGCAACATCATTATTTTCAGCTTTTGCCAGCAGCTCAGTTAACATCTGCTGACTCTGCTGAAACGAAACAGACTGATTCATAGACTGGCGCATAAACTGTTGAATATGCGGCTGCATTGCAATCGCCCGGTCAATTTCTGGATTACTTCCCTGTTGATAGGCACCCACGTTAATCAGATCTTTATTCTGCTCGTAGATTGAGTATAGTTGTTTTATCTGCTGGCTGGATTGTTGCTGCGCTTCACTGGTTACCATCGGCATCACCCGACTTACTGAAGACTCTAAATCAATCGCCGGATACTGTCCCATATCGGCAAGCTGTCTCGACAATACAATATGACCATCTAATATTCCCCGCGCCGCATCAGCAATCGGGTCATTATTATCATCGCCTTCGGTTAGCACCGTATAAAATGCAGTAATCGAACCCTGTCCCGCCTGACCATTTCCCGCACGTTCAACTAATTGCGGAATTCGCGCAAACACCGAAGGTGGATAACCTTTGGTTGCCGGCGGTTCGGAAATTGATAGACCGATTTCGCGTTGTGCCTGTGCAAAACGCGATAAAGAATCCATTAACAATAAAACTTTTTTACCCTGATCACGAAAATACTCCGCTACACTGGTAGCCAACATGGCACCGTGAATTCTCACTAATGGCGATGAGTCGGCAGGTGCTGCAACAACACAGGCACGTTTAATACCATCATCACCTAAAATATCCTGCACAAATTCTTTAACTTCACGACCCCGTTCACCAATCAGCCCGACCACAATCACATCAGCTTCGGTGTATTTTGTCATCATCCCGAGCAAAATACTTTTACCCACATCGGTACCGGCAAATAAACCCATACGCTGGCCACGTCCCACGGTGAGCAGTGAATTAATTGCACGCACCCCCACATCCAGCGGTTGATTAATTGGATCGCGCATTAACGGGTTGATGATTTTACCCGCGAGTGGCATATGCACAGCAAGATCTGAATTATTTTTAATTGGACCTTTACCGTCTAAAGGCCGACCGCGACCATCAATCACCCGGCCCAAAAATCCATCTGAAATTTCTATTGAACTGGAGTGTCCCACTGGAATAACTTTCGCATTGGGAATTAAACCACGACTCTCCCCCATCGCCATTAAATAAGTTTTATCTCCGGAAAAGCCCACCACTTCCGCTTCAATACAATGATTACCCGGTGCAATAATATTACAGCTGGTGCCCACTGCTGCTTCACAACCCACCGCTTCCAGCGTTAATCCCACCATCCGGATTAATCGGCCTTCAACCACCGGTTCTGGTGCACTAATGCGACTTTGTTTTCTGGCGAGGTCATCTATCCAGCGCTGAAAATATTCACTCTGTTGCAACATTATTGTTCTTCGCTTTCATTATGAAAATTAAGCTGATCAACTAACTGCTGTACACGAGTTTCAACCGTCGCATCAATATGCGATGCGGCGGATTCAATAACACAACCACCGGCCGTCACACTGCTATCGGCTATACAGCTCCAGCTTTGCTCACTGATATCAATTTCGGCCTGATTTAATAAAGCAATATCATCAGGATTTAATCGCACCTGTATATCACGTGATTTCACTGGTAAATATTCCAGCGATTCATGCACCAGATTTTGAATATGCTGCGCATCGAGTTTACTTTCTTTTTGCAACAACTGGCTGGCAAGTAAAATCGCCAGCTCGGTGAGTTGCTGCTCGACCTGTTTATCCAGTTCATTTAACGGCTGTTGTAAAAAGTTAAACACCTTCTGTAATTGATCAGCCTTTAACGATATTTCCTGCAACCCCTGCTTTAAACCTTGTGCATGACCGGCTTTAACCGCTTCATCATAAGCCTGTTTTTGCAGGGCTTCAATTTCTTCTACCGTTTGCGGGCGAACCGCTTCATCCTGCAGACCGACAATTTTCCCGGTTAACTCGGGCGGTACATAATGCTGGATATCACTTTCGGAAACTTTGAATCGATTTGTCATAAATTATTACAATTTTAAAAATATTATGCCCCGATATTTGTCATACCTGCAAGACAGGTATCCAGTGTCTGTCGGTGACATTAAGTCACTAGATTCCTGCCTGCACAGGAATGACTAAAATAAGATTATATAAACTAAAAAACTCACTAAACCATCTCCTCACCACCACTACCACCGAGCACAATATCACCCTCTTCCGCTAGACGTCTGGCGGTAGCAATAATTTCTTTTTGCGCGGTTTCCACATCACTCAGGCGCACCGGTCCACGGGCTTCCATATCTTCACGTAACATTTCTGATGCACGCTTCGACATATTTTTAAGTATTTTTTCTTTCAGCCCTTCTTCTGCACCTTTTAATGCCAGAGTTAAACTATCGGTAGATACTTCGCGCAGTAATGCCTGTATGCCACGATCATCCACATCATTTAAATTATCAAAAACAAACATCAATTCAGAAATACCTTCCTGCATTTCCTGATCATGTTCGGCAATCGAATCCATAATCGCGCCTTCGATTGAGGCTTCCATAAAGTTTAGAATATTTGCCGCAGTTTTAAAGCCACCCATCGAGTTCTGACTGACATTTTGCTCACCGGAAAACTGTTTTTCCATAATTTTATCCAGTTCCTGTAACGCTTTTGGCGGTATACCTTCTAGTGCTGCTACCCGCATCAGAATATCCGGACGTGCACGCTCCGGTAACATTTTTAAAACTTCGGCAGACTGATCGGGTTCCAGATAGGACAGGACAATCGAAATAATTTGCGGGTGCTCCAGCCGTATGACCTCTGCCACTGAACGTGCATCCATCCACTTTAATGATTCAAGGCCTTTATTACCGCTACCCAGCAATATGCGGTCAATCATATTATTGGCCTTATCCTGGCCTAATGCATTAACCATCATCTCACGAATATAATCTTCCTGACCTATACCGACCGAAGTCTGGTTACTGACTTCATTAATAAAGTCATCCATCACACCGCCCATTGTGACTTTATTAACATTGTCCATACTTGCCATTGCAGCACC
>VAPM010565474.1_pt1 | contig 11157 bp, 13 predicted proteins | sample 3395091 | NCBI WGS metagenome assembly VAPM01 (sample SAMN08290445, study PRJNA428436) | hydrothermal vent metagenome | isolation source: Deep-sea hydrothermal vent chimney 3 | place: Pacific Ocean: Juan De Fuca Ridge | reverse complement strand
GCTGTTGCCCACACAAAAGCCACAAGCGCTGACCTAGAGATATTGCAGCTCAAATCCAAAAGACGTGAACAGGCAATTGTGCAGCTACGTGACCTCGCGCTCCGTCAAACTGAACTCAGCGAAAATCGCCGCGCGTTGTTGGTCCGGCTTGAAAACCTGACGATACGTTCGCCGATAGAAGGCGTAGTGCTCGGGCTCGGGGCGATTTCTGAACAGACGGTTATAAATCCTGCTGAAACCCTAATGCGAATAGCCCCGCAAGATCGCCGTTATGTGATTGTATCGCGCATTGCACCTAGCCAGGTAGATCAGATCTATCCGAACCAAACTGTGCGACTGAATTTTTCTACACTCGATTTTGGTAGCCGTTCAGAAATCACCGGTCAAGTCAGCCTGATTTCTGCAGACGCACTAACTGACAAGTCGACAGGCGCAATCTATTACAGGACGGAAATAGTACCGTCGGACAACGCTTTGGCACAGCTTTCAATGCGTCAGGATATTTACCCCGGAATGCCCGTTGAATTGTACTTCCGAACCGGCGATCAACCGGCTTGGCACTATTTTTTCGAACCTTTAACGCGCTATTTCAGCAGAGCATTTCGCGAAAGTTAAATTAACAGTTTGCACCCGAGAAAAACCAAGCTAGCGTCTGTGCCGAAACCATATTCGGAGGCTTAGCGATGAGCAGTATAATCGAATCTAAACTGGCAGAACTTGGTGTAACACTACCGGATGCACCGGCACCTGCCGCCAACTATGTTCCTTTCGTCAAAATAGGCGACGTTGTCTACATCTCCGGCCAGATATCAAATGGAACTGACGGGTTAATTACCGGAAAATTGGGTGGCAATATGTCAGTTGAGGACGGCGCTGCAGCAGCTCAAACCTGCGCGATCAGCCTGCTGGCACAAGTCAAAGCTGCCTGTGATGGTGATCTTGATCGGTTGGTTAGGGTCCTCAAGCTGACGGCCTTTGTGAATTCAACAGCTGATTTTACCGATCAACCCAAGGTCGTGAACGGGGCCTCAGATTTTTTGGTCGCAGCTCTTGGTGAAGCGGGCAGGCACGCGCGTTCTGCGGTTAGTGCCGCGTCATTGCCCCTTGGTGTAGCCGTCGAAATCGAAGGTATTTTTCAGATAAAATGACAGCACTTCCCGACTGCTTTCTTAGGCTGCCAATTGCACACCGAGCACTTCACGATGCCTCTCTTGGCCGGCCCGAAAATTCCATCGCTGCGATAAGGGCTGCTGTGGATGCAGGGTATGCCATTGAGATTGACATCCAAATGTCCAGTGACGGCCAGGCTATGGTATTTCATGACTATGACTTGGGACGCCTTACCCCAGAAACTGGTGCAGTGCGCCAACATTCGGCTGCTGAACTGGAAGAAATTCCACTGAAAAACGGGAACGAGACCATCCCAACTTTTGCCAAAGTTCTTGCGGCTGTGGCCGGGCGTGTACCGTTGCTTGTCGAAATTAAAGATCAAGACGGTGCCATGGGCCCGGACACGGGTGAACTGGAAAAAGCGATTGCGCATGACCTACGTGGCTATGAAGGCGACATTGCTGTGATGTCCTTCAATCCACATTCGGTTTACTGGATGAAAGAACTAATGCCCGAAACCCCAAGGGGTCTAGTGACCGGCGCCTTTTTGGTGGATGGTTGGGGAATACTGCCTGCAAATGTTCGTGAACACCTGCGTGGTATCCCGGATATTGAAAGGGTGGAAGCCTCATTCATTTCCCACAGAGCAGACGATCTGGAACGTGACCGTGTTGTTGAAATAAGGTCCGCTGGGATGCCATTGCTTTGCTGGACAATTAAGGACGAAAAGGCAGAAAATTTAGCCAGAAAATACGCTGATAACATCACGTTTGAAGGCTATATGGCTAAACATCTGCCAGCTTGACGGATAGCCCTTTCGGGCCGACACTCAACCCATGAACGACGCCCAAATCGAAATTACTGTTCATCAGGGTGTTGGTGAAATATGCCAGTCCGAATGGGACGCCTGTGCCTGCCCGGAAACTTCGGACGGGGCACGGGCAATTGACCCCTTTACCACACATCGATTTCTATCTGCACTGGAAAACTCCGGCTCTGTTGGTCCCGGAACCGGTTGGTCATCGCGCCCGGTTAGCGCATCACTGGATGGTCAAATTATCGCGGTGGCCCCGCTTTACGCCAAAGGACATAGTCAGGGCGAATACGTTTTCGACCACAGTTGGGCACATGCGTTCGAAAATGCCGGCGGTACTTACTATCCGAAATTTCAGATGACGGTGCCATTTACCCCCGCCACAGGCCGGCGTCTTTTAACACATCCTGATTTCGAAGCAGCCGGTCAGGCCGCACTTGTTCAGGGGGCTATACAGCTTGCAGCGAATAATGAAATTTCATCGCTGCATATGACTTTTTGCACAGAAAATGAGGCCGATATAGGAACCCAAATGGGCCTGATGCACCGCACCGGTCAGCAGTTTCACTGGCAAAACGCCGCGTACAAAGGATTTGACGATTTCCTTACCAGTTTATCCTCTCGCAAACGCAAAAACATCCGCCGCGAACGCGCAACAGCAAATGATTTCGGCGGGCAAGTTACCCGTATTACCGGCGATCAGATCAAACCCCACCACTGGGATGCCTTCTGGCGCTTCTATCAATCTACCGGTGCTCGAAAATGGGGTAGCCCCTATTTGACACGCGCCTTCTTTGACATCGTTCAAGAAGAAATGCGCGAAGAAGTACTGTTGGTGTTGGCCGAACGCGACGGCGATTATATTGCGGGTGCATTGAATTTCATTGGCCGCGATACGCTATTTGGTCGCTATTGGGGGTGTATCGAACACCACCCCTGTTTGCATTTTGAGCTCTGCTATTACCGCGCCATCGACTATGCGATTGAACACAAATTGACCCGTGTTGAAGCCGGCGCACAGGGTGAACACAAACTGGCCAGGGGCTATATGCCAGTGACTACACATTCGCTGCACTGGGTCGCCGACCCCGGATTTAGTCGCGCAATTGAACAATTTCTGGAAGCTGAACGCGAGGCCGTCGAGGAAGAAAATGAGATACTGACCAGTTACGGACCATTTCGAAAAACCGGGCTGGAAGAAGAGTAAACTTAGACCTGAGCCAACATCGTTTCCCCGCCAGAAAGTTCACATCCCCTTTCAACTTCCAAGTTTAATTCGGTTACAGAACCATCTTCCACCAACATCGAATAGCGTTTAGATCGGCCAAAAAAACCCACTACTGGCGCATCAAAATCCATTCCGACTGACTTGGTATATGACCCATCAGCATCCGACAGAAATGTGATCCCGGCTTCGGTTCCGCCGGTTGCCTGGCCCCAGGCTTTCATCACATGCGGGTCATTTACGGAAATGCAAATAATCTCTTCCACACCCTTTTCCCTTAGCTGTTCGGCCACCCCGATAAAGCTTGGAACGTGCGCAGAACTACAGGTCGGCGTGAACGCGCCAGGCAGTGCAAACACTACAACTTTGCGATTCAGCAATAGTTCACCCAGTAAAATCTTCTCTGGCCCGCTATCTCCCATACGAGAAAGTTTCGCGTCCGGAACTTTGTCACCTACTGCGATCACCATTTGCTCATCCAGATTGATTGCCAATTTACTGGTTAAGGATATAGAGTTTGCCTGCAAAGTGAACAGGTATTTCCGGAGTTTCCAATGAGCAAAATAATCGTCGTAGGTGCCGGACAGGCTGGACAATCGCTGGTCACCAAACTACGCACCCTTGGCTTTGACGGCACAATAACACTAATCGGCGCCGAACCAGTGCCACCCTATCAGCGTCCACCTTTGTCCAAGAAGTATCTGCTTGGCGAATTGGAACTGGAGCGCCTGTATTTGCGTCCCGAAAGCTATTACCACGAGCACAACATCACCCTAAGTCTGGGTCAGCCGGTTACAGGAATTGACGCAGTCTCGAAAACTATTGCAGTTGGCGATGACATGTTGTCCTACGATCAGCTTGCCCTGACGACGGGTTCAATCCCGCATCGTCTACCGGCAGCGGTTGGTGGTGATCTGGACGGCGTTTATGTGGTGCGTACGCTTGCAGACGCCGACGCAATGGAGCCCGAATTTCAATCCGGTCGTCGGGTGTTGATTGTCGGTGGTGGCTATATCGGTTTGGAAGCCGCAGCGGTTGCCGCGCGCAAAGGGCTGAATGTAACTCTGGTCGAAATGGCAGATCGGATATTACAAAGGGTAGCAGCGCCTGAGACATCGGAATTTTTCCGCGAGGCGCACAAAGCTGAAGGCGTCGATATTCGTGAAGGTGTCGGGCTAGGGATTCTGACCGGTGGCCCGCGCGTAACCGGTGCAACTTTAACCGACGGTACCGAGTTACAAGTCGATTTTGTGATTGTCGGTGTGGGCATCCGGCCGAATACCGATCTGGCCGAAATGGCTGGAATTGCCCTTGAAAATGGCATCAAAAACAATGCTTTCGGCCAAACCTCGGACCCCGCAATCTGGGCCGCCGGGGATTGCGCTTCGTTTCCCCACAAATCGGAGCGCATCCGGCTTGAGAGCGTAGGAAACGCTATTGATCAGGCCGAAATAGTTGCTGAAAATATGCTGGGTGCGGGCAAAGAATACGCCGCTCGCCCATGGTTCTGGTCGGATCAGTTTGACATAAAATTACAAATCGCCGGCCTGAACACCGGCTATGACCGGGTAGTAACGCGCATCGGCGAGCACGCGCATTCGCCGTCTTTTTGGTACTATAGGGATTCCAGGTTACTGGCCGTCGACGCCATAAACGACCCCCGTGCCTATATGGTTGGCAAGCGGTTGATTGAGGCCGGGAAATCCCCTGAACCTACAGCTGTGGCCGACCCGGCCACGGACCTGAAATCACTGTTGAAACCCTGATGCGGATCATCGCCGGCAAGAAGCGCGGCCTAAGGCTGGCGTCGGTTGGCAAAGGCGACATGGCCGCCCATCTGCGCCCTACAACCGATCGGGTGCGAGAGAGTATTTTTAATTTGCTCATGGGCGGAGCATATGGTGATCCAATCACTGGCGCACGCGTGCTGGACCTTTTCGCTGGCACCGGCGCACTTGGGCTGGAAGCGTGGTCGCGTGGCGCCGCGCAGGTTATTTTTGTCGATGACGGGAAAAAGGCCCAAAACCTGATCCGGCAGAATATCGATGTTTGCGAGGCTGCCGAGAATACCGCCACTCTGCACCGTAACGCTACCCGGCTTGGAGATTGGCAAAGCGAACCTTTTAATCTGATCTTTCTCGACCCGCCATATGGTAAGGGCCTTGGTGAGAAATCACTGATCTCAGCGGTCAACGGCGGCTGGGTAGCCAACGGCGCATTGATCGTTTTCGAAGAAGGCCAAGCCCTGCCGCCACCCCCTGGCTTTCACCAGCTCGACCAGCGCAGATACGGCGATACTCACCTGAGAATTCTGGAACTGGAGCCAAAAACTTGACCCCTCCAAAGCTGATAATATTCGATTGCGATGGTGTTCTTGTGGACAGCGAACCAATTACAAATGCATTTCTGCTGGAAGAGCTCGCACGATACGGGTTGCATCTGACCATGGCCGATACCGACAGGCTGTTCGTTGGTGGAACACTGAAAGGTGCGGCAGATATTGCCCGTTCAATGGGCGCGGACCTGCCCGACGATTGGGTCGCGGATTATTACCGCCGAGTCCATGCGCATTTACGAAAAGGTGTTCCGTTGATCGCAGGCGTTCTTGATGTGCTTATCCGGGTCGAATTTCTCTGTATTCCGCATTGCGTTGTTTCCAATGGCCCAGTTGAAAAGATGCAAATAACGCTTGGCTTAAATGGGCTTTGGGACAGATTCGAGAAACGCATATTCTCGGCCCATACCTTTGGCACTGCAAAGCCAGACCCAGAACTACTGTGGATTGCCGCTCGTCAATTCAATGTGGCCCCAGCCGATTGCATAGTGATTGATGACAGCCCGTCCGGTTGTCAGGGTGCCGCCAATGCGGGAATGCCCTGTATCGGCTTTGCCGAGCATAGCGATCCTGAAAAATTGGCCGCAACCGGGGCCACCGTCATCAGATCAATGGCAGAATTGCCGCCTCTTCTAGGCCTGACTTAATAAGTTTTCTCAAACCTACCGGTTGGTGACAGGGTAAATATCTCGACTCCGCCCGCTACAACACCTACCGAATGCTCAAACTGCGCGGTCAGAGATTTATCCCGTGTCACCGCAGTCCAGTCATCCGCCAGCACCTTGGTTTCAGGACGCCCCAGATTTACCATCGGCTCGATGGTAAAAAACATACCCTCTTCCAAAACCGCGCCCGTGCCAGCCCGCCCATAATGCAGCACATTTGGCGGCGCGTGAAACACCCGACCCAGCCCATGCCCGCAAAAATCGCGCACAACCGACATCCGGTGGCTTTCAACATATTGCTGAATAGCCGCGCCAATATCGCCAAAAGTATTGCCTGGCTTCACTGCTTCAACTCCCAGCATCAGCGCGTCGTGGGTCACCTGAATTAGGCGTTCGGATTTACGCGATAGTTTGCCTGCCACATACATCCGGCTTGTATCGCCATACCAGCCGTCAACAATTACCGTCACATCAATGTTCAGAATATCGCCGTCTTTCAGAACCTTTGGCCCGGGAATGCCATGGCAAACAACATGGTTAATGCTGATGCAACTTGCGTGTTGATAACCCTTATAGCCAATGGTCGCCGAAACCGCCCCCGCCGTTTCGATCTTGTTCTGAATGATCTCATCCAGACGTCCGGTGGTAACACCCGGCACGACAAATTCCGCTATTTCATCAAGAATTTCAGCCGCCAAAAGACCAGCCGCCTGCATCCCGCCAAAAGCGTGAGGCTCGTAAATTCGGATGCCATCTTTTGTCAATCGACCACGGTTGGGTTCGTCCATGGAAAGCTCCAGTTTAACCTTATGCCACTACATAGGTGACGTATGGGCTGAGGGCCAGAGGGTGCTAGATTACAACTTTCATTGGCTTACCCAACACCACGCCATTGACGTCAATCACCGTATCATAGCAGAACACTTCAACACCGGCATTTCGCGCGTGTTCGAAAGCCTCTGCGTAATTCTGGTCCACATCATCCGCCAGCCGGAATTGCGTACAATCGGTGCGTTGCACCAGATAGAACATTACCGCCCGATGCCCTTGCCCTGCCATTTCAGCTAGTTCAGCCAGATGCTTTGCTCCACGTACTGTGGCCGCGTCAGGAAATTCAGCCCATCCGGCTTCCCTGCTTAAATGCACATTTTTTACTTCAACATACGCATCTGCCAGCCCCGGCTCGCTCAGTAAAAAGTCAATCCGCGATGCCTGACCATAAGGTACCTCGGCACGAATACCATTATAAGCTGCCAGCTCAACTATCTGGTTCTGTTCCAGTGCCTCCCGCACCACCCGGTTCGGCACCATCGTATCTATCCCCGCCCAATGGCCATTGGGCAGTTCCAGCAATCGCCAGCCGTAATTAAGCTTTTTCTTGGGATCATCATTCGGTTCCAACCAGACCCGAGCACCGGCACCATCCAGCCCCGTCATCGCCCCTGTATTCGGACAATGGGCCACCACTTCGCGCCCACCTTCCAATTTTACATCCGCTAAAAAACGCTTGTAACGCCGAATCAACGTGCCAGGGATAAGGGGGGTTGGAAACTGCATGTCAGGCGACCTATACCCGGCATGAAGCCTCTGCAAGGATCAACCGAATGCCTAACCCTACAGCCGCCATACTGGTGATCGGCGATGAAATCCTGTCGGGACGCACCCAGGACACCAATACTCATTTTCTAGCGGGAGAACTAACTGCCAGGGGCATCGACCTGTTGGAAGTTCGCGTGGTTTCGGACAACAAGCAGATGATTGTGGATGCCCTAAATGCTATGCGCCGTTCCTATGACACTGTATTCACTTCCGGTGGTATCGGCCCAACCCATGACGACATCACCGCGGATGCAATAGCCGCCACCTTTAGGGTTGGCATTGAAATACGCGCAGATGCCCGCGCAATCCTTGAGGCTCGCTACAAAGAAATGGGTACCCAGATAAACGCCGCCCGCCTACGCATGGCGCGCATTCCAGACGGAGCGACCCTGATAGAAAACCCAGTTTCGGGTGCGCCCGGATTCTCTCTAAATAATGTGCATGTAATGGCGGGTGTTCCGTCGGTCTTTCGGGCGATGGTCGCTTCGGTGCTGCCAACTCTGACAGGCGGCGTACCCCTGCAAAGCAAATCCGTTCGCATCGACCGGGGCGAAGGCGATATCGCCGGGCCATTGGCAGAACTCGCCGCCAATTTCCCTGACTTATCTATTGGCTCATACCCTTACCAGCACGAAGGCGTATATGGCGCAAGCATCGTGATCCGCGGCGGCGAAGGCGAACGGGTTGACGCAGCAATGGCCCGACTGAAAACGCTGTTCCCGGAGGATCAACAATGAACTTGCCATCGGCGCTCGAGGTTCTAGAGGCGATTGAGCACACATGGCCAGCGGCAGCACAGCAAACAGTTGATAACTGGGTAATCCGCGATGGTCAGGGTGGCGGAAAACGGGTGTCGGCGACAACAGCCACACATATCAACCCTCAGAACATCGAAACGGCTGAGGTGGCGATGGATTCCATCGGCCAACAGCCGCTATTTATGATCCGCAATGGCGAAGAGGTGCTAGATCAACAATTAGCTGAACACGGCTATCGTGTCACCGATCCGGTGACACTCTATGCCTGCCCGGTTGGCGTACTCACAGCAGGCCCTGTCCCACCAATGAGCGCATTCGCAATCTGGCCACCGCTGGCAATCGCCAAAGAACTATGGGCAGAGGGTGGCATCAACCCAGCAAGAATAGCGGTGATGGAGCGTGCTAAATTGCCGAAAACTGCGATCCTTGCCCGCATTAAAGACCGCGCTGCGGGCGCTGCATTTGTTGCGATTCACCGCGAAATCACAATGATTCATGCAGTTGAAGTCACGCCGACGCTACGTCGTAATGGCGTTGCAATCAACATCATGCGGGCCGCCGCGCACTGGGCACAAAATCAGGGGGCTGCTTACATTTCTATTGCAGTAACAGATGCAAATCTCCCTGCTAATGCGCTATACTGCAAACTGGGACTAACGGCAGTGGGTAACTACCACTACCGGATCAAATAAAAACAATAGACGAACCGAGGCAGTACGTGACGACAAAATCCAACCAGGCCACCGCGCTTGATCTGCCTATGGTAGATCCATTGCCTGCAGCTACGCAGACCTATTTTGATGTCTGCCAAGAAAAACTAGGCCTGGTTCCAAATGTGTTGCAAGCTTATGCCTTTGACATCGATAAACTCAATTCCTTCACAGCGATGTATAACGAAGTCATGCTCGCCGACAGCGGGTTGTCCAAGCTGGAACGCGAAATGATAGCCGTTGTTGTGTCTTCGATAAACCGCTGCTGGTATTGTCAGGTCGCCCATGGGGCCGCTGTGCGGGCACTTTCAGGTGATCCCGCTTTAGGTGAAGCCATGGTGATGAATTACCGTGCCGCAAATCTGGATGCGCGCCAACTGGCGATGCTTGATTTTGCGACAAAGCTAACTAAATCCAGCGCAGAAATCGAAGAAGCCGACAGGGCAACCCTGCGAAGCGCCGGATTCAGTGAACGCGATATTTTCGACATCGCAAACGTCACCGGGTTTTTCAATATGACCAATCGGGTCGCGTCGGCAATCGACATGCGCCCGAATGAAGATTATCACACCCAAGCCAGATGAATATTCGTACCGCCATAATCGCCACATTTGCAGGGTTGGTGCCAATTGGGGCAAACGCGCTGGTGTTAGAATTCCCTGCCGGGGCTGTGCAAACCGTGAAAATATCTGACCCCCATGGCGGCACTTCAGTACCTGTAGACGTGTTTGCGAACGGTTCAGTTCCTATGTTGTCGGTCGAAGGTTCCATAATCTCTGAGGCATGGAAAGTCAGTTCGGCAAACATGTCCACACTGCAAATCATGGCACCACTTCGCAATCAATTGTTGGAAAACGGGTTTGAAATCCTTCTCGACTGTGAAACGGATCAATGTGGTGGGTTTGATTTCAGATATGAAATCAATCTGCTACCAGAACCAGAAATGCACGTTGATCTGGGAGACTTTCGGTATTTGTCCGCCCGTCAAACCAGCGATTCCGACACGACAGAATATATTAGTTTGATCGTTAGTCGAACTGGACAGTCTGGTTTTGTACAAATGACCCGCGTCGGTGATCCCGAAATTCAACCCGCAGTTATTGTTGCCTCAACCAAATCAACTGACCCCGACCAGTCGGTTGCACCATTCCCCGAAGGGGAGCTCGCGACGCTACTTGAAACTGTTGGTCGTGCGCCGCTGGAGGATCTTAGGTTTCAAACTGGTTCTTCAAAATTAGGTGAAGACAGTTTTGGCTCACTGGCTGAATTGGCCGCATATTTGAATTCCAACCCGGATAAATCTGTTGCCCTAGTTGGCCATACTGATGCCGAAGGATCGCTGGCTGGAAATTTGGCTCTGTCAAAAAGACGCGCAACATCAGTCCTTAATCGGCTAGTGACGGTTTTTGATGTATCTGGGGGCCAGTTGGAAGCGGCGGGTGTTGGATATCTTGTACCCCGTGCATCCAACCTTACCGAAACCGGTCGCACCCAAAACAGACGAGTCGAAGTGATACTCACCTCGACCCGCTAAATTGTCAAAACTCGTTACTCTAGTAAAACTCACCAGTTATCTGGGCCCTTGTCAGCAAAAGCGTGAACAAGGAAATCGATAAACGCACGTACTTTAGGTTGCGTAAATCGGCCCGGAGGATAAACAGCATAGATACCTTGCGTCTCGACGGGCAGATCAGGAATGGCTTCTTCAACCAGACCTTGTTGTAATGCATCCGCATAAAGGAACGAGGGTAAATAAGCTATTCCAAGGCCTGAAATGGCAGCATTCAGCAGCGATTGTCCATCATTGACCGTCAGCCAGCCGGCAGTGCGTACCTGACGTTTTTCACCCGAGGGGGCAGTCAATTTCCAGACAGCGCTATTGGCCTGATTGGAATAGTGTAGCAGTTTATGTTCGTTCAGATCGTCGATCTTTGCCGGCCG
>VAPM010483407.1_pt1 | contig 11158 bp, 18 predicted proteins | sample 3395091 | NCBI WGS metagenome assembly VAPM01 (sample SAMN08290445, study PRJNA428436) | hydrothermal vent metagenome | isolation source: Deep-sea hydrothermal vent chimney 3 | place: Pacific Ocean: Juan De Fuca Ridge | reverse complement strand
CCGTTATGTTTCAAATACGGTTACTTTATAAACCATATCTCTATGCTGTTCCTTTGCTTGCTCCCAAGTTGAACAACGATCCATATCTTGGTCAAATTTACCGCCGAAAACCATAGTTTCAAACAAAAGTGGTGGACCATTAAAATGCTGATGATCTATGCCTAAAAAAATAGTAGAAACCTCGGTTTCACCAACAGTTGTCTGTTTTACAATTCTGTCCGAAGTTCCGAACCATTCAGCCCATTGCAGAGTACTATCAACTGCAATGGGTGTTTTGTTTTTTAAAATATAATGTATAGGTCGGGGCATAATCTTTCCTGCTTCCCAAACATAACAATAGGTTCAACCTGAAAGCCTGAAGCTTGCATGTTTTCGAATTGCCTTGCTTTGTTAAAAATCTCTTTGCTTTCTTAGTCTCTTGCTAATATACGGCTTCAGGTTAACCAAAACCGTTATAAATCAAAAGTACTAAAGCGCCCATCGGCTCTTGGCGTTACTCCCATTGGTAATGCGGTTGCAGGGAATGAAGAGTCGACTTCAACCCGTAAGACGGACACGTAGGTTGGATGAGCGTAGCGTTATCCGACATTTTTTTTTCTTTGAAGTTTACTCAAGCTGGCGGAATGCGCTTCGCTTTTGCGCCCTACGATCCACATGCTTGGTAATCCTCAACCAGCGTTTGTTGAACTTCTTGTAGTGCAAATATTGTATTCAGCAGTTCTATCTTTTTTTGCTCCGTTACATCCTTTCCAAGTAATTCATCAACGTCCTTCAGTTTTTCTAATTGCCGTCTAATTTCTAAAATTTTTTCCTTTAAAATTTTATTAAAGTGTGTAAATGCAGAACCATCCATATGCCCCTCCTTACAGCTCTCGCTGCTTTTTAGTTGAATTAGCTTTTATCCATATTCCCATTCTCTTATACCAAAGGTGTCAACAATCACTTAGCACATTATTATTTTTTGTCAAATAACTCAAGATTTTAACGCCCGTTTAAGATATAATAACGCGTGGAACGTGTATTCTACAACCTAATTTATCAATAAGTTACAGGATGAATGCCCTATGAAAGATGAACAGCTAATCAATCTTATGCAGCAGGTTTTTCGCGGTGTTATCGTCGCCACTAGCGTCGCTAATCCTGAAAAAATGCCGTTAATGATTAATGGATTAATGGCTTGTGCAGCCAGTCCAGGAACTGATGAAACAGCGCGTCAGATGCTGGCCGACCTAGCAGCTGGTCTAGAAATTTTCGCACGCGCTGACATCCGTCCGAATTAGCTCCGTCCGAATTGCTTATTTTTGCTTCATTCATGTTGTCTCCTTTGGCTTGATCACTATTTTCACCTTGTTTAACACCTGCACTATCCGATAGATGTTTCTAACGCTCATTTGATGCTGTTTTGCCAGTTTTTGGTGGTTTTTACCGTCAAATTGCTGCCTGATGAGCGCATTTCTATAGTCTATAGCATTGGAGGGCACATAAACCGTACAGCCGCCCATTACCGCTTTTATGCGTATTATCGCTATAGTAGCCGCGAATTTTGCCAAATCAGGCTGTAATCCACAGGTTTTAGCGATTGACTGGGCTATATCGCTCTGAATCTGGTCGAATTCGTTGTGCATGGGGTTGTCCGTTTATTAATTGAAGCAGTTATCCGGAATTTCAGGATAACTGCTTGTTCATTAATAGCATAGACTATTTTTTTTTACCGCAAAGGCTTTATATCAACCCCTGCAAAGCAAATGAATAGGGTTTATCCCCACCGGCAACAATAAAATGGTCTAAAACCCTTACATCAACCAAATCCAGTGCTTTTATCAGTTTTGCTGTCATTGCTTTATCAGCCTGGCTAGCCTCTGCGTTTCCGCTGGGGTGGTTGTGGGCAAAAATGACGGCCGCCGCATTGAGTGCCAGGGCTTTTTTAACCACTTCTCTGGGGTAAACGGAAGCACTACCTATGCTGCCCGTAAACATTTCAACCGTTTTAATCAGCCGGTGCTGGTTGTCCAGGAACAGACAAATAAACACTTCGTGCTCGTGCTTGGCATAATGCAGGGTTAAATAATTTTCAGCCAGATAAAGGTCGTTTAAAGTGGTGCCTTTGATGAATTTTTTCTTTAGCAGGGTTTTGGCGGTATTAATAATCTGTGTTTCAGTTAAAGCTCGCCGAGCTTTGTACTTACCTTGGGTGTCGGCAATAAAGTGAGGAATGTTAAACCCTTGCGGGGAGGCTAGATTAGCCATTTTTACACCTCCAGTTGAAAAAAGCTATCCAGGGATAGGTCGTATTTTTCCTTTAAAATACTGGCTGTTTCAAAAATAGGCATTAAATCCACGGTGTCTATCACCAGCTCACTGGCCGATAACTGCTTGACCAGTTTGGGCTGGTTGTGTTTGATGTGCATATAAACACGGGTTGCGCTGATGCCGATAAACGCGGCTTCTTCCAGGTCATATTTTGTATGCAGGTTGGAGTTCAGGCCGGAAAAATGCACAAAGTCCTGGGCATCCATCACCCGTTCAGTTTTACTTAGATGTTGGGTAAAGTGGGTTTTGCCGTCTTTAATATATAGAAGCACCCGAATATCCACCAGATTTTGAAAATTCTCGTAAAGGAGTTGTTGCAGGCTATCTTCTATTAAGTGAAAACTTTCCAGTTGTAAAGCCTGGGGGAGTGCGTTTTGAGGTTGTGATGTGGTTTGGTTGTCGTAGGCTCGGATGACTTTTAGGCTGAAGGCTGGGCTTATCCACATGGCGTAGGCGTAGACTAGTTCTTTGGCTACGTAGGTGCCCTGCTTTCTACCACCTTGAATTGAATTGACGTTCCTCAGATCTGAGGAACGGTCAATTTCGGCTTGAAGCTCTTTTGTGTTATCGAGCCTTAAAAAATTGGCGGGTTGATGTTTCTTGTCTTTGCCAGCTGCTTCGTGTAAATCATTCAGGCAATAACGACCTTCTAAGTCTTGACGGATGGATGTATTGGATATGATTAGATTGGGCATGAGAGCCTCCTTTGTTGGGTTTTTAACCACCACCAGAAGCTACCAAGCTTTGGGCGGCAGACGTATTGGGTTGGTAGACCGGACAAAGGACCGGCAGGCTTTGCAGCCTCCCATTACGCCCACCATAAAACTGTAGACATAAAAAAAGCCATGAACCTGACCAGTGCATAGCAATTGCACCTTTGTAACCGAGCTACCAAACCCGACTTCTGATTTTTCAGAAGATGCATTTAGCTTATTTTATTGGTTGGGGTTTGTCAAGTTTGGATGGTTCATTTACTCCCCGTTTGGCGAACAAAAAAATCAGGCCGCTTTATTGATCGCTGAAATTCCTCGCTTACTAACAGAAAGCACCTCAACACCCACAACATGGCCTTCTTTATCATAATCTACAATAATACCGGGCTCTATCTCTTTGGTTGATTCAACATCGGTTGCTGAAATTTCAAAATAGGCTGCGTCGGCAACAGGGTCAAATTCTAGTTTCATGGATTGATTACCTCGTTTTCAAAATAAGCCGTAACAATCGCCACTGGACTCACTGTTTCATTATATATGACACGCAAGACTCGATAGCCCTTGTCTGGAACCGGCCAAAAAACATGAACTAAACTGTTATCATCGGGGTCGCCTTTAATGCGCAAGGGGTGTTCGAGTGCATTCTTTATCCATTTATGCTGAATTTTTCGTCTTAAGCAACGTTTTTGTGCGTGTGATGTTAATTTGAACTCCATTAAATAATTAACCAGTTAATGAATAACCCGTTGGCTGGGGTTTGTTAAGTTTCGGTGCGCAGTTCTAACCGTCTTTCAATCACTTGTACTCGCTCAACCAGATTATTAAATTCATTACGTAGCTCCAGTTCTGACACTAGATGACCGTTGAGTTTGTCGTTAAGCGCATAAAATTGCATGTTAAAATCGCTTCTAAGCCTTTGTAATTCCTTGTTTGTGTTGACTTGTTCAGTTTTAATCTCTTGCACTTGCTGCTGTATATTTTTTAAAATGGGTAAAATTATATCGCCTGTCATGTCGGTTTATCCGTCTTAAATTGAGTGCTATTGTCCATAGGAGTGATTGATGAGAATCCACATAATACTCATTATCCACTTTACCACTAGGTTTTCAAGTTAACCCCTTGTCATTTTTTTAAAAGTCTGGGAAAGTTCACCGAGCAAATATTCAATCTGGTCTATCAATATGATTCTGATTTTCTGTTCGTCGTTTTCTGCGGCCAGTTGTGGCGCCAGTACGTCGGGCATGGCTTCCAGCCTGTTGCGAATAATCACATCGCCGTCCATGACTGCCAGCTTGGTGGGTTGTATTTCTAATAGCTCACCCACTTCTTTTTCATAAGCAATCTTGGCTTGCATGGCGGCATACTTTTCTTTCATCGCCCGTGCCTGCTGATAGGCTCCGCCTGCTCTACTGGTTACTTCGTCAAATTCAGACGCAGCGCTTTGCTTTTCTTGTCGTTCCTGTTGGTGCCGGTCTGCCACCCCTTGTTTGCTGGGGTCTTTGGTGGCTGCTATCAGTTGCTTGCTTTCTTCTACCATGATTTTGCCATTTTCATCAAACACCAGGCGGCCTGTATCTTTCAGCTTGTTTATATAACTTTTTTCGGTGCCGATTATGTTGGCAAATTCAGTTTGAGTAACGGCGCTTGGCTGCATAACATCCTCTTGATTTAACTATAGTTTAGCTGAGTATTTTGGACATGCAGGGGTATTCGGCCATTTAATCAGCTTAGGCATGGCATTAATTAAACAGGTGCCTCCACCCATATCATCACCCAGCCTGTCTTTTTCCCATTGGCTGCATTGCTTACAGTAATTGGCCGTTTTTTTCGCCGCCACAGGCTTTTTCTCTGTTTTCTGTACTACCACCCCTGTTTCTAGTTTTACCCCCCTTAAACCTACGATTAAGCCAGCCTCATAAAAAGCTTTAACCAGAACAAAGGCATCAGGTGCTTTTTGTTTTAGCGTCTGACTAAAAAACTTTGCGTTTTCGGGGCCGCAGGTCATTTTTATGTTTTCGCTTTTTCCGGTTTTTTCTTTTTCTTTCATCTATTTATATAACTTCTCTTTCTATTTATTTATAAAAAAAATAGTAGTAGTAAGTAAAGAAAGGCGTGGGTGTGAATACAGATACGCCCCATAGCCCCATGAAATAAAAATTAATAAAAAGAACATGGGGCGTAGCGGAAGCCAGTGAGTGCGCGGCATGCCCCGTAGGTGCAAAACGCCCCAGGGGGGTCTATATGCGCGAGAAGGCGCAAAAAAATATAACAGCCTATGAGAGCTGTTTTAAATGCGCATACGCGCACACGAGAGCCCCCTATGGGGCGCATGGGGCATATTGCCTCCGTCCAGCAAATTCGCTAGCTTCAGCCGCCTACCCCTAAAAATATTAGGATGGGGCTCTGGGGCAACTTGTTGTTTATTTACGTCATTTCATGGTTTTTTGTTGTTTATTTGGTAGGTTTTTAATGTTTCCTGTCAGCTCGCGTTACCACGACAACAAGAAGATGCCCATCTTCGTAACTGGTTTTTTGAATATCAACAACCCGAACCGGCACAGGTTTTTTTGTTTCAGGGTGAACCAGAAAGGGTCGCGTGATAATATCGTTGACATAAGGAAGCGATTCTGTGTGCTTCATGCCTTCTATATAGTTAATACTGCCTTGTTCTTCCGCAATGATTGCCCATTTTGTCATCGGGTTAATTAAGAGTTCCATCGCTATAGCCTGTTTATTTGCCTATCATTTTTCATTTGTTTTCTCCTGCACTTCTTGGCTAAGTTCAATCAAATCTTTTTTGGCTTGCGTCATTGGCGCTTCTGAGTATTCATTAAAATCGCCTAAAGGAAGGTTGAGCAAATGAACGCGTTGAATTCCTTCAGCGTTTTCGATTAAATTATTTTTCATGTGTTGTCTCCTGTTTGTTTTTTTCTTCTTTGGGTTTGTGATCGGGCAATTGATAAAGGTCGATATTATATTTTTCGGTGAGCCGACTGGCTTCCTCCGTAAGCTGCTTGATGGCTGTCATTAAGGGCTGGGTATCCAGACTGTCAATGGCCACCTCGCTATGTTTCAGTTGTTTGACCAGAGTGGCTTCGCCGTTGTCTATGCAGATTAAGGCGCGTACACCCAGCGGCTCTTTATAGCTGCGATAAAGCAGGCTTTCCAGGCTGAATGCGATTTCGGCATCGTCGTCGGGGATGAAGTCGTCCAGGGTGGGTTTGGGTTGGGATACCAGCTTGTCATAGGCATGAATAACTCTTAGATTGAATGCTGGGCTTATCCACGCGGCATAGGCATAGACTAATTCTTTGCATACATACGTTCCGCCCTTGCCCCCGCGAATGGTTTTTACTGAAAGGTACAGATCTGTACCTTTATCAATTTCTTTAATTAATTCTTTAATTTGTTCGCTTCTTAGAAACAATACTGGTTTGTATCTATTTTCTGCACCTGATGCTTTGTGTAAATCATTAAGACAATAACGATTCTGGCTATCTTGGCTGATGGAAATACTGGATATTACTAGGCTGGAATTAGTCATGATTGACTCCGAGTTTTAAATTATTAAACCCGGCGGCACAATGCCAATTATGGCGCCGGACTGAGCAAGTTGGCATACTGGTTACTCGGAACCAGCCAGTCTTACGACTGCCTGCCCAGTCCGACATGATGAAGAACTGAGATTTTGCGCATAAAAAAACCGCATGGAAGCGGCTTGCGCCGAGTAGTTTCAGGATGCCAATCCCGGCCCCTGATTGTGCAGGAGCAAAAAAAGGGTAATCTAATAGCGGTGGATTGTCAAGTTGAAGTTGACCGGCGACACCAATTTTGGATCGCAGGTCTGAAAACTTGATTAAAAGAAGGCTTTGAGAACCAGTGAGATAACGCCTGCAAGCAGTACGCCAATCATCCATTTGAGGACGGCAAAATCGGTATGAATAGGTGCCAGGGCTATTTCTAAATCGGTTTTGGTGATTAATTCGGTCTGTGCTTCGGCAATTGTACGCACAACGGCCTCGGCCTGTTCTTGAGGAATACCGGACGCTTTCAGCTTTTCTACCAGCTGTAGTGTATCGAAAGTTACTGTTGTCATTATGCTTGAAAGTATTACTCATTTTATACACCCAAGTCAAATTATCCATAACCGTTATCCTTATAACGTTCGATACTTTCCCTGAATTGTTCCACACATTCACCCAGCCAGGCGGTTCTGCTTTGCCCTGGATTAAGCTCTATTACACCCGGCGGCAGTAAAAACCGCTGTTTTTTTTGTTTTATCCCAGTCATATAGCGTTCCTGTTTTTTAATCACACCTGGCCGCCTTGCCAGTGTATCAATCACTCGATGCAGCGGTGCTGGCCTTACCCCTTGTCGCCCTGCCCAGATTCTATATAGCTCATATATATCAGCGGATAATGCAGGTTGTAGTTTTACATCATCCAGTTCTCCGTCCCTCCATTGGTCATAAAATCGCAGCACATTATCTTTGCCTAGCTCTATCAAGTCTTTTTTTGCTTCGTTCAAGGGCGGCTTGGTGTGCTCATTAAAGCCTTCCAGCGGAAGATTAAGAAAATAATCATGCAGTGCAGCTATGCCGCCGTTGCTTATCTCTTCCGCCGCATCTTTATAAAACTCATCAGATAATTTTTCAGGTGTCCAGATGACGGCATGACGACGATCATCTTCTTCTATTACATTTGGCATCCCTTCATTCGATAGAAATACCGAATTAACGTGATTACGCTCCTTGTAAGCTATCTTGTTTTTGGTGTTTATTCGTATCCAGGCACCAGTAATAATGCCTTTCAGTTTGTTTTTGACGTGATACAGGTCTGAGCGGGCAACCACTTCATCGGCAATGATGAATAACATGCAGCTCATCCAGTCGGTGAACTTATCTTCTATGGTTGGCTGGTCGATAATCTGTCCATACTGTCCATAAATCGCCATCACTGCTTCGAAAAACAGATTTTTCCCAGTGCCCTGTGGCCCATGCATAACCAGCGCGGTTCTCATTTTTGCGCCGGGGTGTTGGATTGGATAGGCCAGCCATTTTAATACCCAGTTATAAATTTCCTGGTCGTCATTACATAAATATTCAAGCAATTCCAGCAAGCTTCCACAGCTGCCTTTTTTGGGTGTTGTTGGCCATTTGTCCCATAGATTACAGGTGATTTCAGGGGCATTACCTGCCGGGTCAAACCCAACCTCTTTCATTCTGACAATTTTTCGCTCCATAGATTCTTGCCATTGCCGATGTGTATCTCTGTATCGACAGGTATCGCGCATGTCAGTTAGCTTGATTAGCGCGTGTTCCTGATTATCAAAAACCACGCCGCCCTCACCATAGACTAAATAAAATCGTTCCAGCAATTCCTCTGGGTGAGTGAGTGGATTGATATTATTATCGCCATTTTCATCATCCCCGCCCCCCTGTTTTAATTTCGCCCCGTGCTGGAGCGAATCCCGCAGCCCAAATCCATCTATCGCATTATCAATCTCTGTTCTAACCGTGTGAAGCCCGTCAGTCAAATGCAAGTCGTTAAAATCGGTCAACTTACCTTTGTTTTTACAAAAGTGCTCAAAAATGACAGCCGGGTCGTTAAATTCTGGTTTAATCCAATGGCAGTTGTACATCATAGCCGCCAGGCTGGCCGCTTCTACCCCAGTATTTTTCTTGCCATGCGGTTTTTTACAGGCAGGACACTCTGCAGACTGGTTAACATTAACCGGTTCTTTGCATTCTTTGCATTTTGCAAAGGCATCATCATCCGCACAGATAATAATTTTTATCCGGGGATAGCGTTTTTGCAGACCCCCAACAACCGGAGCCAGGTTCCCGGCATCAAAAGCAACCACAACAGGCAGCCCAGTAGCGGCGTGTAAACTGGCTGCAGTGGCATAACCCTCAGCAACCAGCAGAATATTGATTGGGCTGCCGATTAAGTGAAAGTGACCTTTTTTAGCAACACCGGGCGGCCAGAACCGCTTTTCAGGTCGGTTGTGTTCTAATTGTTTCTTATGTTTTTTCCTATCTAGTATGAATTGCAGTCCGTGCATCTTGCCACTAGTATCAAGCACCGGAATAGCAAGCGCCCCTTTCTCGGTAAACCGTACACCGTATGCCTGAATGTTTTTCCGCTCCAGGTATTCATGATCACCAGTTTCTAACAATTTATCCCAGGCAAAAACAGCCCTATGTGCTGCCTCTGTCGCTGCTTTTTTGCGTAAAAATTCAGCCTGCTTTTTATCCGCAGCCATCCGTTGCGCAAAAGCTTTCCTTTGCTCAGCATTCAGCCGGTTACTTTTATCCAGTGTTATTTTCTGACCGCCGTCATCCGTCCCCTGCCAGATTCCATAAGTGCCCACTAGTAAAATATCACCACCTTCCACCGGCATTTCATGAATGGCATACCAGCCTTTCTTCTCACGCTCCCCATCAACGATACACCGAACCAGCCGCCCAGTTTCCAGCGGAAAAACAGGCCGCAAACCATATACCTGCAATTGATTAATAACGTCGTCGTAGTTTTTCATTAATCAATGAGTATTCTGGTTATTGAGGCTTGAAACATCCGAACTCATTTTTACCTGCATTAATGAATCAGCCTGTTTTTCCGTTATGGGACCGTGTAGAGATACACCCAATATGCCATCACCATCAATCTCTACTACTGCTAATACCGATTGATGATTACAATAAATAGCGACATAGAAAAATTCATCTTCCTTGGCATATTCCCTAGCTTGTAAAACTGACTCATTGAATTCTTGGTGACAACAAGAACAGATACTCGGCAATTGAATAGAGTGATTTATTTCCATGCTGTTTTGATAACCTGTTCGATTGCTTCATCCATGAACCTAGGCAAATCTCTTTTTATCGTCCGTTCGGCCACCCCAAAGAAATCAAATTGTCTTTTTTTATATCGAGCTTTCGACACTGAAATAAATATCGGCTTTACTGATCTTCCAAAACGCTCATAAACCCCAGCACGCAACTTACCCCTTTGTTTCTGTACAATAAAAAAACCCTGTTCACCTTTTTTTCTTTTTCTTTTTCTGGTCTTAGCTGTCTCATTATTCAAGGGATCGGACTGTGCAAACAAACCAGACAACACCTTACCGATTTGCCCATAACTAACATTACCAAACTTATTACGCTTAACCCCCTTCCCTGGAACAAGATGTTTTCCAGGAAGACCTTTCCTATTCAATAAAATCTCTAATCTTTTTTTCGGACGATTACCACCAAAAATTTGAGGTTCTAAATAATGGTTTACTCGGAAAGGTCTTACCATATCCCTTAACCAAACTACTGCCGTCAAATTCTTTTTAGTCGCAGCCTTCATAAAAATAGAGTTCTGGGTGAACCTTGTTGGGTTATCAAATACTTTTAATATTTCTTTTTTCTCATTCTCTTTTACCTGCTTCGCAGTTTTAGTAATCCCCAATGCCGTAGCAAAAGGAATTTGCCTTGTCATTTTAGAAAGTGCCTTTTCAACTTTCTGCAAATCTGCGGTTTCAACTTTTACACTAAACATATTATCTAAAATATAAAAATATCAATAAGTTCACTAACTTACAACCCCACTAACTACATAGGAAACGGGCTTCGAATTACCCGCAGGGGGGGGTGTTGTGGAAGTACCTTTTACGGTTTGCTTTTGTATTTTTGTTTTGTTTTGCATGTTGCTTATAGGGGGCGGGGTGCTAGGGCTTGAATTGCCAGCACGGGGTGGTGCAGTAGGTGATGAATCTTTTCCAGTATTGCTGCTCGGAGTATTCTAATTGCTTAATCAGTTGTAGTTCGTGTATTGCTTTGTCTATGTCTTGCACGCCCTTGCCAGTGGGCTTGTTGTAACGGGTTATTCGCTTTACTACACAGCCAGCCAGGAAGCTTAGTTGATTGGCTGTTATGTATTCAATGGGCTGTATCTTGCAGTCTTTGTAATGACTGCCGCCTATTTGAATGTCTAGTGCGTTGTGTAATTCTTTCCCTAGCACTTGTATCTCCAACTGGGGGTGTTGCAGTATTCAATAAACCTTTGCCACCTTCTCTCTTCTAATAACTCAGATAGCTGATGGTTTAAGCCTGTTAATTGCCTAACCTGTTCATTAAGCTGGGTGTT
>VAPM010186651.1_pt1 | contig 11158 bp, 9 predicted proteins | sample 3395091 | NCBI WGS metagenome assembly VAPM01 (sample SAMN08290445, study PRJNA428436) | hydrothermal vent metagenome | isolation source: Deep-sea hydrothermal vent chimney 3 | place: Pacific Ocean: Juan De Fuca Ridge | reverse complement strand
GGCATCGGAAGATCGCGGACCAGGGCTTCGATATCGATTCCGATATCCGCCCGGTTCCGGCGCACCGCGCCTTCGACGGTAACCAGGGCCGGGCAGAACCCGTCCAGACAGGAAAAATCCTTGTTGCATGATGACTGATTGATGTGGCGCTTGGCGCCGAATTCCGTCTCGACCGGTTCGACGCTAAGACAGTTCGATTGGAAACTGCAATCGCCACAACCTTCGCACACCAGTTCGTTGATCACGGCGAAGCGTTTCGGGTCCGGCAACTGTCCGCGCTTGCGGCGGCGGCGCTTCTCGGTGGCGCACATTTGTTCATATATCAGCACCGAGACGCCCTTGACCCGGCGCAATTCACGCTGTAGCGGGTCGAGGTCGCGGCGATGATGAATGGTCGTTCCCGGGGGGAAGTCGCGGGCCGAAAACTTGTCGGGTTCATCGGATACCAGGGCGATGCGCCCGACCCCTTCGGCGTGGGCGATGTTGGCTACCGCCTGGACGCTGACCGGGCCGTCGATGGGCTGGCCGCCGGTCATGGCGACGGCGCCGTTGTACAGAATTTTATAGGTTATGTTGGTTTTCGCCGCGACCGCCTGACGGATCGCCATCGATCCGGAATGATACCAGGTTCCATCGCCGAGATTCTGGAAGACATGACCGTTTCCGGTGAACCGCGACGAGGCTACCCAGTTGACGCCTTCGCCGCCCATCTGGATCAGCGAGGTAGTGTTCCGGTCCATCCAGGTGACCATGCCGTGGCAGCCGATGCCGGCCATGGCGCGAGATCCTTCGGGCACCCTGGTCGAAGTGTTGTGCGGGCAGCCGGAACAAAAATACGGGGTCCGGGTGGCGCCCTCCACGGAGATGCAGACCGGCGGTGTCCCGGTCAGCTTGGCGGCGCGCTCGATCAGGCCTTCGTCGGGGAACAGGCCGGCCAGGCGTTTGGCGACTATGGGTATCAACATGTGCGGCGATAACTCGCCGGTCCATGGAACCAGCCGTTCGCCAAGCTCGTCGCGCTTGCCGATCATGGCGCCGGGCTTGTCGCCCGGCCAGTCGTAGAAGTATTCCTTGAACTGGCTTTCAATGATGCCGCGCTTTTCCTCGATGACCAGGACCTCGCGCTTGCCGCGCACGAAATCGAGCGCATCGCGGCGGGCCAGCGGCCAGACCATGCCGACTTTATATATGTCGATGCCCAGGCGGCGGCATTCGGCCTCGTCGAGGCCCAGCAAACGCAGCGCTTCCATCAGGTCAAGATGGCCCTTGCCGGTGGTCACGATACCGAATGAGGCATCGGGTATTTCGTAGATGTGGCGGTCGATGGGATTGGCTTCGGCGAAGGCGAAGACGGCGTTCTTCTTGGCTTCCACCCGTTCTTCGATATGCGGACCGGGCAGGTCCGGCCAGCGGTAATGAAGGCCGCCCGGCGGTGTTTCGAATTGCGGCGCGACGAAATGGCGGTCGGGCGCCAGGTCGATGGCGGCGGAGGATTCGACCGTTTCCGATACCGCCTTGAAGCCGACCCACATGCCGGAAAACCGCGACAGCGCGTAACCGTATTCGCCGAAGGCCAGATATTCATCGACGCCGGCCGGGTTCAGCACCGGCATAAACCAGGACAGGAAAGCGGCGTCGGACTGGTGCGGCATGGATGAAGATACACAGCCATGATCGTCTCCGGCGACGACCAAAACGCCGCCATTCGGCGAAGAGCCATAGGCGTTGCCGTGTTTCAGGGCATCGCCGGAACGGTCTATTCCCGGCCCCTTGCCGTACCACATGGCGAATACGCCATCGACGGTGCGGTCCGGGTTGGTCTCGACCTGCTGCGTCCCAAGGACGGCGGTGGCGGCCAGGTCTTCATTGACGGCGGGCAGAAATTCGATGCCGGTATCTTCCAGCCGGCTTGTTGCCCGCCACAGTTCAAGATCGACGCCGCCCAGCGGCGAGCCGCGATAGCCCGATACGAATCCGGCGGTATTGCGACCGGCCTGCCGGTCCCGTCGCGCCTGATCGAACAGGATACGGACCAGCGCCTGGGTCCCGCTGATGAATATGCGACCGGTCGACCGGCCATAGCGGTCATCCAGTTCATAGCTTTCAAGATTATTAGTCTGGTCGTCCATCTGCGGTATTCCTTCGCCAGGAGAATACCATAGAGCCACGGAAAGGATATTCTTGAATAACCGTTTTTCAATCAAGTTATGGTAAATATGACCCGTTTATCCTATAAATTTGGTTATATTGTTCAAATAGGGTGGAATTATGGAAATTGAAGATCAAGACCGCCGCATCCTGCGGGCCTTGCAGGAAGACGGTCGCATGTCCAATCAGGATCTGGCGGCAAAGGCCGCCATGTCGGCCTCGGCCTGTTGGCGGCGGGTGCGGGCGCTGGAAGCGGCCGGCATAATTGAAGGCTACACGGCGCTGGTGAATGCCTCGAAGGCCGGCCTGGGCTTCCATGCCGTCGTCTACATCCATCTTGATCGGCATGATTCCAGTTTCGTCGCGGCCTTTATCGCCGAGGTCGGGCTCAGGCCGGAAGTGCTCGATTGTTTTGCCACGACCGGCGAGGCCGACTATTATATACGGGTCAGGTGCCGCGATCTGGACGCCTATAACACCTTCCTTGACGGTGTCCTGTTTCGCCTGCCGGGTATCGCAAATGTTCGCACCAGTCTGGTTCTCAAGGAAATCAAACACCAGACCACATTGGATATCTAATGACCGACACCATGCACGAACAATTTATCGCCTGGCAGTGCCGGATCAGGCAGTTGTCGATTCGCGATCATCAGGGCCGACCGCTTGACGGCATGCGGGCGCGAATCGAAGACGACCGGGGCGCGGTCGTCGCCGAGGCGGTGACGATGCTGATTTTGCACAAGGATCCGGCGGCGGCGACCGACGCCTTTCGGCACATAGTCAAGAAGACCCATGACCCGAAATCGCGCCGCGATGATGCGCTCAAACTGCTGAGTTCCGTACACTATCAGTATCCGGAAGATTTCGCCGGCGTCCTGACCGCCCTGTTTTCGGAAAACTCGGGCATCGCGGCGCGGCTATTGGCGCTGGGCCGTTGCCGGCTGTCGTTCAGCCAGTTCGGTCAATCGTTCGCCTTCGCCGCCGGAGTTTCGCTGGCGGACAGGGAATCGCCGGCCTGGCGGGCGACATTCTGGCACAATCACATGTTCAGTCCGGCGCTTCCCGATACCGTGTCGATACTGCAATTCAGTCCCGAATGGCCGGGCTAAAATTTCTTGTAGGCCTGTTTTAGCTGGACCAGCGGATGCCGTTCCGACATCTGGAATTTAAGCAGCAGTTCGCGGGCGATCATGTCCCGGTCCTGCTGGTTGTCGGGCAGTTCCATGTCGTCGGGCACCTGGACCCAGCCGTTAATGTTACGATCGAACACGGCGGCCTTGCCTTCTTCGTATCCCAGGTGAATGTCTTCCAGCCAGTTCAGGTCGCGCCAGCCCATGACCGCCATGTATTCTTTCAGATAGGGCGTAAGGCGGTCGTAGTCCGGAACCAGATTAACGTCGTAGCGGTAGCCGATGTGCTGGCCGATTTCCTGTTCGCGGGTGGAATCCAGTCCGTCGGATTTCAGGAACTGATCGATATCATTACTGTCGGTCATTTCTGGGGGCTCCTAGTAGCGGGTCATGTCGGGGCGCCCGACGGTGTGCTGCGATCCGGCCAGCGGCACCTGGGCCAGGGCCGAGGCCTCCATGGTCAGGGCCGCCAGGTCTTCCGGTTCCAGGGAATGGATATTGGTCTTGCCGCAGGCCCGGGCGAACATCTGCGCTTCGATGGTCAGGCAGTGCAGGAAGTTGTAGACCCGTTCGGCGGCTTCGTCCGGATTCAGGCGTTTGCGTAATTCCGGGTCTTGCGTCGCCACCCCGACCGGGCAGCGCCCGGTGTGGCAGTGATAGCAATCGCCGGCCTCGACGCCGATTTCATTTTCGTAATCGGCCTCGGGAATATCCTTGTTGCAGTTCAGCGCCATCATCGCCGAATGGCCGATGGCGATGGCGTCGGCGCCCAGCGCCAGGGCCTTGGCGACGTCGGCGCCGTTGCGGATGCCGCCGGCGTAGATCAGCGTGATATCGCCGGACTTGCCCAGATCGTCCAGCGCCTTGCGGGCCTGGCGGATGGCGGCGATGCCGGGCACGCCGGTTTCCTCGGTGGCCAGATGCGGCCCGGCCCCGGTCGAACCTTCCATGCCGTCGATATAGATACTGTCGGGGTCGCATTTGATGGCCATGCGGACATCGTCATAGACCCGCGCCGCGCCCAGTTTCAACTGGATCGGAATCTGGCCGTCGGTGGCCTGGCGAATTTCCTGAATCTTCAAGGCCAGATCGTCCGGTCCCAGCCAGTCGGGATGGCGGGCCGGCGAACGCTGGTCGATACCGGCCGGCAGCGAGCGCATTTCGGCGACCTGGTCGGTCACCTTCTGGCCCATTAAATGACCGCCCAGACCGACCTTGCAGCCCTGGCCGATGAAGAACTCGCAGCCATCGGCCAGTTGCAGGTGGTGCGGGTTGAAGCCGTAGCGGGACTGGATGCACTGGTAGAACCATTTTTCCGAAAAACGCCGTTCGTCGGGGATCATGCCGCCTTCGCCGGAACAGGTGGCGGTTCCGGCCATGGTGGCGCCGCGGGCCAGCGCCGTCTTGGCCTCGTAGGAAAGGGCGCCGAAGCTCATGCCGGTGATATAGATCGGGATATCCAGTTCCAGCGGGCGCTTGGCCCTGGGGCCGATTACCGTTTTGGTCTCGCACTTTTCCCGGTAGCCTTCGATGACGAACCGGGTCAGCGTTCCGGGCAGGAAGGTCAGGTCGTCCCAGGATGGAATTTTCTTGAACAGCGACATCCCGCGCATACGGTAGCGGCCAAGTTCGGCCTTGATGTGAATGTCGTCTATGACTTCCCGCTTGAATATGAAACTCCTGCCGAGAAGCGACCTGTTGCGTTCTTTTGCCATGATATTTTACACCTTCTCTACAGCACAATTTTCTTTTCGGACGGTTCCAGATTGTCGTAATTCCAGAGCTGTTTGCCGGACACGATTTTTTGCAGATTTTCGACCCCGTTCGGGGCTTCCATGCCGTACAGCGCCAGCTTGCGCCGCAGCCAGTCGATTTCGAACTCGTTCATCTCGCCGGGCACCGCATCGACACCGCACGAGGCGATTTTGCCGCCTACGTAAATGGTGCCGTCGTACATGGAATCGCCCAGGTTAATGCCGGCGTCGCCCAGAATAATCATCCGTCCGCGTTGCATCATGAAACCGGAAAAGGCGCCGCTGGAACCGCCGACAATGATCGTGCCGCCCTTCTGGTCGATGCCGGTGCGCGACCCGACATCACCCTTGCACACCAGATCGCCGCCGCGAATGGCGGCGCCGAAGGTGGAACCGGCGTTCTTTTCGACGACCAGGGTGCCGGACATCATGTTTTCGGCGCAGGACCAGCCGACGCGGCCCCTGATGACGACATTCGGCCCGTCGATCAGGCCGCAGCCGAAGTAGCCCAGGCTGCCTTCGAATTCGAGCCTCAGGCGATTGAGGATACCGACTCCCAGCGAATGCTTGGCGAGTGGATTTCTGACCACGATGTGGCCGTGGCCGCTGGCCATCAGGGCACGGATTTTCAGGTTGATATCGTTGATTTCCATTTCCCGAACATCGATCTCGGCCTTTTTATCCAGATCAACCCGGAAGGCGTCGGGAAGGGTGAAGTTCCCGGAATCCTCATCCACCGAAAAAAACATTTGTTGGGATCGGCCATGCAGTTGCTCGGTGTGCATGCCCATGTCGTAGCTTTTGTGTTGCTGGTCTAGCGTTGCCATACCCGGACCTCCCCTTCGTATGGGTCAAAGGTGTCAATTTCGTCAGGAAAAATACTGCGGATGGCGACTTCCTCGGAGGCCAGAACCACCGTATCGTCATCTTCGTAAAGAACCATCGGCTTGGCCGCCATGGTGTCCTTGGCCATGCCCAGCGTATCCGATGTGGTCACCACATAGGTGAAGACGCCATCCAGTTCGGAAAGCGAATCGGTCATCGCCTGTTCAAGCCCGACGCCGCGGTCCATCTTGTCGGCCAGATAAACGGCGATCAGTTCGGAATCGCAGTTAGACACGAAACGATGGCCGCGATGTTCAAGTTCGCGGCGGCCATTCCAGTAGTTGGTCAACTGGCCATTATGAACCACCGCGACGTCTTTGAAAGGATAGGCCCAGTAGGGATGAGCCGAGCGAATATCGACATCGGATTCGGTGGCCATGCGGGTATGGCCGATGCCGTGGGTGCCGTTGAATGCGCCCAGGCCGTACTGGTCCGACACCACTTCGGCGTCGCCCAGATCCTTGACCAGTTCCAGCGCCTCGCCAATCGACAGGATTTCGGCGCCTTCGATTTCCTCGATAAAATCGGCCATGCGGTGCATGTCGCCGTCGTATTTTATGCAATAGCGAAAGGCGTATTCGGTCGCCGTTTCCTCGGAAATAATTTCGACGCCAAGACCCCGCATACGGTCATCGACGGCGCTCTTGCGGTCCTCGATTTCCTTGTGGATACGGAAACCCCTGGCCAGGTCTTCCTGTTCGGCGACTTTAAAACGCATGACGTATTGGCCCGGCGTGGTTTCGCCGTACAGGGCGAATCCGCTTGAATCCGGCCCCCGATGCTTAAGCGCCTTGAGCATGGCGGTCATTTCCCTGCCCACATTTCCGCTTTTATTGCGGTGAATGATTCCTGCGATTCCACACATTTGCGTGAATTCTCCTAGTTATAAAAAAAATCGGTTATGGCAGGGCGTCCCAGTAGGTTTCCAGGTCCCAGTCGGTTACCGTGGAATTGAAGCTTTCCCATTCGTTGCGTTTGTAGTGTTCGAACACCTTGTACATTTCGTCCGGCATGGCCGACTTGATGATCTCGTCGGCGGCCAGTTCGCTCAGCGCCTCGCCCAGCGACATGGGCAGTTTTTGGACCTTTTTGCCGGCGTCGATGGCCTCGTAGATGTTGCGTTCCTCGGGCTCGCCGGGATCGATATTTTCCGATATGCCGTGATCGAAGGCTTTCAGGAGCCCCGATGACATCAGATACGGGTTGACCATGGAATCGACGGAGCGATATTCGAACCGGCCCGGCGCCGAAATACGCAGGGCGCAGGTGCGGTTCTGGTAGCCCCAGTCGGCAAACACCGGGGCCCAGAAACCGGTGTCCCACAATCGGCGATAGGAATTGACGGTCGACGAGCCAATGGATGTCAGGGCGCCCAGATGGGCGATCACCCCGCCGATGGACTGCAACCCGACCGGCCCCGGCTTCCTGGCGTCGATCTGGGGGTCGGGCATGAACATGTTTTCGCCGCCCTTCAAATAGTGATAGGCGCCGGCCATACCGGGTAGTGAATCGGCGTGGGGGGTGTTGACCAGTTCATCCCGGCCGCCTTTCCACAGCGACATATTGTGATGGCAGCCCGACGCCGAAACACCCATGAACGGCTTGGTCATGAAGCAGGCGACCAGACCCTGTTCGCGTGCTACCTGGGCGCATATCTGGCGGTAGGTGGTCAGGCGGTCGGCGTTGCGCAGGCAATCATCGAACATCCAGTTCAGTTCAAGCTGGCCCGGGGCGTCTTCATGGTCGCCCTGGATCATGTCCAGGCCCATGGCCTGCGAGTATTCGATAACCTTCATGAAAGTCGGACGCAGGCTTTCAAACTGGTCGATATGGTAACAGTTGGGTTTCGAAAAGCCGTCGTGGGGCAGGCCGTCCTCGCCCTTTTTCAGCCACATCATCTCCGGTTCGGTGCCCAGGCGCATGTGCAGGCCGTGGGCCGCTTCGAATTCTTTGTGGTGAATGCGTAAATTGCCCCGGCAATCCGAAGTCAGATGACCGCCGGGATTAACCGCTTCCTCGCGATTGCGAAAGCAGGTGCAGAAGACCCGCGCCACCCTTTTGTCCCACGGTAGCTGGACGAAGGTTTCCGGGTCGGCGATGCCGACCAGTTCGGATGCTTCCGGCCCGTAGCCGATGTAATCGCCGTGGCGGTCGGTATACAGATTGGCGGTCGAGCCATAGACCAGCTGGAAACCTTTGTTGGCTACGGTTTCCCAGTGGTCGGCGGGAATCCCCTTGCCGACGATGCGACCGGTCACCGAAACAAACTGGAAATAGATATAGGTAATTCCCAATTCGTCAATTTTCTCACGGACCTGCCTGACAAGATCGGCGCGTCCGGGAGCTTCTATGTGTTTTTCTAAATCCGTCATTGGTAATATCTCCCTGTTTAACTCCACGGAAACGGGCTGTTGCTGACCGGGTGAAGCTGTCCGGCTTCATAACGGGCCAGGCGGAACGGTTGCAACAGTGTGCCGGGGTCGCCGAGCAGGTCTTCGGCGACCAGCTTGCCGACGCCGATCATTTTATAGCCGTGATTGGAATCGGCGATAATGTAGACGTTTTCCCGAAAGCGGTCGAAAACCGGAAAGGAATCCGGGGTAAAACAGCCGATGCCGCCGGAAGGCTCGTTCTTGTAATGGCTGATCTGGCCCTGGAAGCGTTTCTGGCAAAAGGCCAGGGCCGAACACCACATGTGGGCGAAATTGTCATCGACGACGAATTCCGGCGATTCGACGCCATAAGGATCGACCGCCACGTCATCGGCGTTTTTATCTACCGGGTATGGCATGGCTCCGCCCTGGATGCCGCCGAAATTGAAATCCGGCTTGTAGTAGATACCCCACAGTTCATCGGTAATCAGCGACCCGTCGACGTCGGAATACAGCGGCGCGTCGGAATCTATGTGAATTACCGGCGGCATCCCGCCGTCGTTGGTCTTTTGAATTTCCGGATCGACCGCCAGGGTGCCTTCTTCCAGGGCCCAGTAGCGCCACATGGGAATATCCGAATGCATGGTCCCGTCGGGATCCTTGATATTGACCGTTTTCGGCAGGTCTAGCATGTCCCAGAGGTTTTTGATCCAGGGTCCGATAGCGACCACCACCTGCTCGCACTCGATGGCGCCACGGTCGGTCTCGACCGCCTTGACGGCGCCGCTGGCATTGTCGGTGGTGAAGCCGGTAACGGTGACGCCGGTCAAAATCCTGACGCCCAGCGACTCGGCCTTGTCGGCCAGGCCATACATGGCCGCCGTGTTGTTGGCGTAACCGCCACGCTTTTCGTGCAGTACCGAGGTCACGCCGGTGGCCTGCCAGTCATCGAACAGGTCTTTCATATACGCGGCGGTATCCGCCGCGCCTTCGACGAAAGTCGATTCGTAACCGATATCCCGCTGCTGTTGGTGGATGGCGGCGATATTTTCCCGCATGCCTTCGGCGCTGATTTGCATATAGCCGACGGGGTGATAACTGAACGCCGCCGCCTCGCGTTCCCAGATATCCACCGAATGGGCCATCAGTTCGCGCATGGCGGGCTGGAAATAGTTATTGCGGATGACGCCGCAGGCGATGCCGCTGGCCCCGGCGGCGATGCCGGTCTTGTCGATGACCAAAATATCCTGACCGCCGCCCCGGCCCGATGCGCAGAGGCCGGCGGCCAAATGCCAGGCGGTGCTCAGGCCATGAATGCCGGCGCCGATAATGATGTATTTGGTGTGGCTCGGAAAAGCCATTGGCGTCCTCCCTAGATCGTGGAGCCTACTACCGTTTTTCACCAATTCAAACCTTTTCTTCACATTGGTATAAAATGGTACTATAATGGTTGTCATGGCGCGAATCACCACACGGACCGGGTCGGCGGGCATCACCGAACACCTGCGGCGTTCCATTCTGGGCGGCGAATACCCGTATCTGGCGAAACTGCCCGGCGAGCGTGATCTGGCGATAACTTTCGCCGCGTCGCGCGGAACGACGCGTATTGCGCTAAACCGGCTTGAAGTGATGGGCCTGGTATCGCGGCGGATCGGCAGCGGCACCTATGTCACCCATGATTCCGGCGCCGATCTTTCCGACGATTCGGGGCTGGGCATTGTCGAAGTTACCAGCCCTATGGAGCTGATCGAATGCCGTCTGGCGATAGAACCGAAGATGGTAAAACTGGCGGTTCTCAACGCTTCGAGCCGCGATCTGGAGAATTTGCAGCGGACCTTGCAGCGGATGGAGGACTGCGGCGGCGATCCGGAATGTTTCTCCAGCGCCGACGAGTCGTTTCACCTGGGCCTGGCCACGGCGTCGCACAACAGATTGATCTACTGGCTATACACGAAATTGAACGAAGTACGCACCCATGCCCAGTGGGATCACATGAAAAGGTCGATCCTGAATGCGCAGACGATTGAAAGGTATAACCGCCAGCACCGGGAGCTGTATGAAGCGCTGGTGGCGCGCAATATCGACCGGGCGGCGACCGTCATGACCGGCCATCTTGAGAAAGCGCGGCAGGACCTTCTTAGCGCCGGAACCGGCGGACCGGAGAAAAAATTTTACTAATATGAATAAAATTATCTTGAGGTGGGGTGCTAGAATCGACTTTACTGTTAACGCCTCATGAAAGCAGGGTAGCTGAACTGACTATTTTTACGGCAAACCGGGCCAAATCTAATACGAAGTGACGAATAAAACGTCACATGTCCCGAATAAGATGGTTTCACAAAGGAGGAGGGGAGAAAATGGGAGATCCACTTGACGCACTAACGATTATTTTCACCGAGGTCTATTACTGGATCACGGTGGTTTTCATGTTCCTGATTCATGTCGGCTTCTGCATGTACGAAGTCGGCGCGACCAGGCAAAAGAACATGATGCACACGCTGATGAAGAACACCATGGTGATCCCGCTGGTCACGGTGTCGTTCTTTTACTTCGGCTGGTGGATCTATTTCGGCTGGGCCAATGGCCCCGGCATCACCGGCGGCGTCATCGACGCCCCGTGGGCAACGCCGAATTCTGAACTGATGGGCGCCCATCTGGGCGGTAAACCGTTTCAGGATACTCTGACCGCGGATGACACCATGGGCTGGGCCCGCATCAACGGCGTCTTCTGGGCCGCCTTCCTGTTGTTCTCGTGGACCGCCGCTTCGATTGTATCGGGCGCGGTGATCGAACGCATCCGTTCTGGTGCGTTCTGGTTGCTGGCGGTGCTGATCGGCTCGTTCACCTGGATCATCGACGCCGCCTGGGG
>VAPM010072502.1_pt1 | contig 11158 bp, 10 predicted proteins | sample 3395091 | NCBI WGS metagenome assembly VAPM01 (sample SAMN08290445, study PRJNA428436) | hydrothermal vent metagenome | isolation source: Deep-sea hydrothermal vent chimney 3 | place: Pacific Ocean: Juan De Fuca Ridge | reverse complement strand
GTGGCGAATTGTATCGAGAGCCATCCGGCGCAACGCCAGATTGCGCTCTGCCCAGGCGGGGAGGGGGAGTGGGATACGCCCGAGATGCGTGGTCACGGCGATCCAGCATCCCCTGCGGGGAGCCATCCCCCTGCGGGGAGCCATCCCCCTGCGGGGGGGCAGTCTGCGGTCACGTAGCGACCCCCTGGCGGGGGGCAAGCCTTGCAGGCCGCAGGCTTCTGGGTGGAAGGCGGTCTGCTCCGGCGCTGGCCGGTGCCCGGCAGGGGCCAGGAGTGCGTTGGCGGCGGTAGCGACCAGTGATAGCAGAAGGACGGTGAACCAAGCGGTGCGTCGCGGCACGGTGGCGAGCACCGTGAGACCTACGGCAGAAAGTGCGAGTCCCGCCAGGCCGAGGCTGGGGAAGGCCGGGCAGGCGGCGAAGAGCGGGGAGGCGAGCCCGATGGCGCCGAGTGGCGGCAGGGCCGTAGCGGTCAACGCGGCGGCAAAGCGCCATGGAGATTGAGGCCGGTGGGCTGCCCAGGCCCACGGAGTCCAGAGCAACAGCGTGCACGCGGCCCATGCAAGGGCGGGCCCGCTCAGGCCGGCACGCGGCCAAAATTCATGCACGGTTATTGTGACCGGAAACAAGGCGGTCGCGTAGTAGCCGAGCAACAGGCACCGGTTGGGAAGGGGGCGCCATCGCAGGCGCCAGAGCAGGGGGAGCGCCCATAGCGCGAGGAACTGAGCGGGCGGGCGCCAAGCAAGCCAGCCGACCAAGGAACCGACGCCCAGCAAGGCGGCTGCGTCGAGCCGTGTGACCGCGTCGACACGAATTCGAGCCCGCATGGCGCGGGCTATGTAGCGGCCGGTTCTGGTTTCGGGGTTTGAGGCTTGAGGCAAACCAGGGCGCCGTGCTGATCCAGGAACAGCCAGCGGTCCGGGTGACTGACGGGAGTACCCTTGAACTCGCTCACGCGCAGCCAGCGCAGCCGGACGGAGTCAAGGATGGAATACTTGCGGGCGGTCTCGCGATCCATGGGGCGCACCGACCACACCCAACTGGCGCGTTCGGCCAGTACCGCAAGCCCGCGGGGAAGCGGAGTGGTTGCGTTGTGGAAGAGTAGGAAGGCCGAGCCGGTCTTTTGTGCGACCGTACGCAAGGTGGTGACGAGGGTTGCCATTGGTGCCGCATCGTGTTCGTCGAAGTCGTGCCAAAGCGGGTTGAGGATGGTGAGGCGCGCTCCCTCGGCGGTGCGGCGCAGCCAAGTCTCCCCGGGGCCGGCCACCCATTCGTTTTTGGAGCCGGGTACCACGAGAGGCGGAGGGAGTTGCAGGGAGACCGTGCTGAGATTGGCACCGATTTCCCGTACATTCCACCCGGCGGGAACCTGCAGGCGTCCGGCGGAGTGTTCGCGCTGCAGCCAATGGGCCAATAGGAAGATTTGGCGATGAAGCCGTTCCGGCGTGTCGTAGGCATTCGCCAGCAGTACGTGGCCCTTTTTCCTGGGGGGTGATAACAGGCGGCTGTCCGAGCCATGCGGTGCGACGGGAAGATCGGCGGCCACGGATACGGCCATGGACAGGGCCAGCCAGGCGCGTCCATATCCGGCGAAATTGAGAATCAGGCCGATCTCGCCGGCGGAGAGACCGCCGATGACCATGTCCAGAGGCCTGGGCGGGGCGGTGCAGCAATTCTCCCAATCGAGCCGGGTATCAGGTCCACGCATCATTTTTCCTGGCGCCTTAACCCAATTGGGCCAAAGCGGTTCTAGGGGAATCGTCTTTTCATTGCCCACGATAGCCCGTGGGAATAAAATGCGGGGCGGGAATAACGGCAGGGGGATGGCGATTTTCGCGGGCGGCGGGGGCCCGCCGGGGTTCGACTCACGGATGGCGTAAAGCGAAAACTTAGTACGCCATACGCCAAAGGTACGCCAAGAGACTATAAGGTATTGATAATATAATTGGGTCGACACCGGCCGTCGGCACCAACTGTGAAATCCGCGAGGCGGCGCGATCCTTGTAATCAACGCGCTTCCATCGTCGGCCTTTTGATTAACTTAACCATTTGATCGGAAATAAGATCTTTTAGATTGTTACTTGACACCTCTTCCGTGTCTGGCCTAGACTGCCCGCGCTACGTTGTATGGCGTACGCGGGACCATAGGTTTTCTCAAGGGCGGGAGCATGTTGGGAAACTACTTGCCGATACTGATCTTCATCGGCGTCGGCCTGTTCGTCGGCACGGTTGCGATCACGGCCGGATTCTTTCTCGGCCCCCGCCGGCCGACTCCCGCGAAGCTCTCCCCCTACGAATGCGGCTTCGAGGCCTTCGAAGACTCGCGCATGAAGTTCGACGTCCGCTACTACTTGGTTGCGATCCTGTTCATCATTTTCGATCTGGAGATCGCGTTCCTGTTTCCCTGGGCCGTATCGTTGCACCATATCGGGGTGCCCGGCTTGGCGGCGATGGCCCTGTTCCTGGGGATTCTGGTGGTCGGATTCCTCTACGAATGGAAGAAAGGGGCGCTGGAATGGGAGTAGCGGAGTCGCCGTTGCCGCTCCTGCAGGAGCGCGGTTGGGTGACCACCTCGGTCGACCGGCTGGTCAACTGGGCGCGGACCGGCTCGATGTGGCCCGTGACCTTCGGGCTCGCCTGCTGCGCGATAGAGATGATGCACGCCGCGGCGGCGCGCTACGATATGGACCGCTTCGGGATGATCTTCCGCCCCAGCCCCCGCCAGTCGGACGTGATGATCGTCGCCGGGACGCTCGTGAACAAGATGGCACCTGCGTTGCGCAAGGTCTACGACCAGATGGCGGAGCCCAAGTGGGTCATCTCCATGGGTTCGTGTGCCAACGGCGGCGGTTATTACTACTATTCCTACTCGGTGGTGCGCGGCTGCGATCGGGTCGTGCCGGTGGATATCTATGTTCCCGGGTGTCCTCCCACCGCGGAGGCCCTGATCTACGGTGTTCTGCAGTTGCACAACAAGATCCGCCGCTGCAACACGATCGCCCGCTGACGATCACGCCATGGCAGAGACGATCGAGACCTTCGCGCAACGCCTTCAGGAACGGTTTGAAGGTTTTCTGGAGACCTGTACGGTCGCCCACCGCGAATGCACGATCGAGGTTCCCTCCGCGCGTCTATTGGAGGTCTGCACCGCCCTGCATGAGGAAGCCGAATGGGGCTTCGACGAGTTGATCGACCTGTGCGGCATCGACTATGCGAAGTACGGCGAGGCGGAATGGGCCGCCGGGGAAGCCACCGGCCGGGGGTACAGCCGCGGCGTCCGTGGTCCGGGTGAGGAGTTACACGAGACGCCGCGTCCTGAGACGCCGCGTTTCGCCGCGGTCTACCAGCTGTTGTCGTTGCCGCACAACCGGCGCTTGCGCGTGCGTGCCTATGCCGCGGACGAGGACTTCCCGGTGCTGCCCTCGGTGACGGGCGTGTGGAACAGCGCCAACTGGTTCGAGCGCGAGGCCTTCGATCTGTTCGGCATCATCTTCGAGGGTCATCCGGACCTGCGCCGTATCCTCACCGACTACGGATTCGTGGGACACCCGTTCCGCAAGGATTTCCCGCTGGGCGGTACGGTGGAGGTGCGCTACGATCCCGAGCGCGGTCGCGTGGTCTATGAGCCGGTGAGTATCCAGCCCCGGGTCCTCGTGCCGCGGGTGATTCGTCACGACCACCGCTATGAGGTGGACCGGGTCGACGAGCGGAAAGGGGATCGGGAGTCGGCGGCGACCCCGCAGTAGCATTCCGGATCGTGCCCCCCATCGATCGGGCGGGCTTCGAGTAAATGGGTTCGAGGCGGAATTGGTATGCCTGAAATTCGCAACTTCACGATGAACTTCGGCCCCCAGCATCCGGCCGCCCACGGCGTATTGCGTCTGGTGCTGGAGATGGACGGCGAGGTGATCGTGCGAGCGGACCCCCACATCGGCCTGCTGCACCGCGCGACCGAGAAGCTGGCCGAGAGCAAGCCGTACAATCAGAGCATCGGCTACATGGACCGGCTCGACTACATGTCCATGATGTGCAGCGAGCACGCCTACGTGCTCGCTATGGAGCGCCTGCTGGAGGTCGAGCCGCCGCTGCGGGCGCAGTACATCCGCGTGATGTTCGACGAGATCACGCGCCTCCTCAACCACCTCATGTGGTTGGCTACCCACGCCCTCGACGTGGGCGCCATGACCGTCTTCCTGTATTGCTTCCGCGAGCGCGAAGATCTCTTCGATTGCTACGAAGCGGTCTCGGGGGCGCGCATGCACACGTCCTACTATCGGCCGGGCGGGGTATATCGGGATCTCCCCGATCGGATGCCGCAGCACCAGCCCTCGCAGTGGCGCAGGCGCAGTGCCCGGGATCTGAAGCGCATGAATCGGGCCCGGCAGGGATCCCTGCTGGACTTTATCGAGGATTTCACCGAGCGTTTCCCCGGGTACGTAGACGAATACGAGACACTGCTCACCGACAACCGGATCTGGAAGCAGCGCACGGTCGGTATCGGCGTGGTTTCGCCGGAACGGGCCCGGCAGCTTGGATTCAGCGGTCCGATGCTGCGCGGGTCCGGGATCGAGTGGGACCTGCGCAAGAAACAGCCTTACGAAGTCTACGACAGGGTGGATTTCGACATCCCGGTGGGGGTGAACGGCGACTGCTACGACCGTTACCTGGTCCGCGTCGAGGAGATGCGCCAGTCCAACCGCATCGTGCGCCAGTGTATCGACTGGCTGCGCCGCAACCCGGGGCCGGTGGTGCTTCAGGACCACAAGGTCACACCGCCTCGGCGCGAGGAAATGAAGGCGGACATGGAAGCGCTGATCCACCATTTTAAATTGTTTACCGAAGGGTTCTGCATTCCCGAGGGCGAGGCCTACGCGGCGATCGAGCACCCGAAGGGCGAGTTCGGTATCTACTTGGTGTCGGACGGGGCCAACAAGCCCTACCGACTCAAGATCCGCCCCCCCGGGTTTGTACACCTGGCGGCGCTCGACGAGATGGGACGCGGGCACATGCTGGCGGACTGCGTGGCGCTGATCGGCACGTTGGACATCGTCTTCGGAGACGTCGACCGCTGATCGCGGGCGGAGACTGGGAACCTATCGGAAATGGCGCAGTTCGAGAATCAAGACGGGCGGGACGGGGCGGGGCTGCTGAGCCCGGAATCGCGCAAGGCGATCGACCTTTGTGTGGCCAAGTACCCCGAGGATCGCCGACAGTCGGCGGTGATTTCGGCACTGACGATCGCCCAGGAGCAGAACGGCGGCTGGCTGACGACCGAGTTGATGGATGCGGTTGCGGACTACCTGGGCATGGCGCGCGTGTCGGTCTACGAGGTGGCGAGTTTCTATTCCATGTTGGACGTCCGCCCGGTGGGGCGGCACAAAATCTCGGTCTGCAACAACATCTCGTGCATGCTCTGCGGAGGCGAGGAGATCGTCCGGTACGTGGAGGGCAAGCTCGGTATCCGGCTCGGGGAGACGACGCCGGACGGGCGCATCACCCTCAAGGTGGAGGAGGAGTGTCTCGCGGCCTGTGTCGGTGCACCCATGATGACGGTGGACGGCCGTTACTACGAGCATCTGACGCCCGAGAAAGTCGATGCCATCCTTGACGGGTTGGAGTGAGGCGATGGCGGACGAGATCTGTTTTGCGACCCGGAAATTCGACGAGCCATGGACTCTGGAGAACTATCGCAAGGTCGGGGGCTATGAGGCCTGGGAGAAGATCCTGCGTGAGAAGATCCCGCCGGAGCGGATCATCGAAATGGTCAAGAAATCGGCCCTGCGAGGGCGCGGCGGGGCCGGATTCCCGACCGGACTGAAGTGGAGTTTCATGCCGCGCACCGCGCCCGTCCAGAAGTACATCATATGCAACTCCGACGAGAGCGAGCCCGGCTCCTGCAAGGATCGTGACATCCTGCGATTCAATCCGCACTCGGTGATCGAGGGCATGGCCATCGCCGGATACGCGATGGGCGCGAGCGTCGGCTATAACTACCTGCGCGGGGAGTTCCACCACGAGCCCTACGAGCGATTCGAGGGGGCGTTGCACGAGGCACGTGCCGCCGGTCTCCTCGGCCGGGATATCCTGGGCTCCGGGGTCGACTTCGAGGCGCACGCCCATCTCGGTGCCGGTGCCTACATCTGCGGTGAGGAGACCGCCCTGCTCGAGTCGCTGGAGGGCAAGAAGGGCCAGCCGCGATTCAAGCCCCCCTTCCCGGCCAATTTCGGTTTGTACGGGTGCCCGACGACCGTCAACAATACCGAGACCCTGGCCTCGGTTTCGTCCATCATCCGCAACGGGCCGGAGTGGTTCCTGAACCTGGGGCGGCCGAACAACGGCGGCGTAAAGGTGTTCTCGGTCTCCGGTCATATCAACCGGCCCGGGAACTACGAGATCCCGCTTGGCACGCCGTTCAGAGACCTTCTGGCGCTCGCCGGCGGGGTGCGTCACGCCCATGTGCTGAAGGCCGTGATTCCGGGCGGATCGTCCATGAAGGTATTGCCCGCGCACGTCGTCATGGAAACGGACATGGACTATGACTCGCTGCAGAAGGCGGGGTCGGGGCTCGGTTCCGGGGGCGTCATCGTGATGGACGACAGCACGTGCATGGTCCGCGCCCTGATGCGTATCTCGCGTTTCTATTACGCCGAGTCGTGCGGCCAGTGCGTGCCGTGCCGCGAGGGCTGCGGTTGGCTCTACCGGGTGCTCTCGCGCATCGAGAACGGCCAAGGACGCCCGGAGGACGTGGACCTGCTGGTGAGCGCGGCGGATCAGATCGAGGGTCATACGATCTGCGCATTCGGTGACGCGGCGGCTTGGCCGGTACAGAGTTTCGTACAGAATTTTCGCGAAGAGTTCGAATACCACATCGAGCACAAGCGCTGCCTCGTCGGTGCGGACGCCGTCCCGGACAGGGGGGCGGCGGCGTGAGCGCGAAGCCCGACGTGCCGGAGGATCTGATCACCGTCGAGATCGACGGCACCGCCTACCGCGCCCGCAAGGGCGAGATGATCATCCAGGTTGCGGACGCCGCCGGCGTGACCATCCCGCGGTTCTGCTACCACACAAAGCTGCCGATCGCCGCCAATTGCCGCATGTGCCTGGTGGAGGTGGAGCGGGCGCCCAAGCCGTTGCCGGCCTGCGCCACGCCGGTCACGGACGGCATGAAGGTCTTCACCCGCTCGGTGCGAGCCATCGCGGCGCAGAAGGCGGTGATGGAGTTCCTGCTGATCAACCATCCCCTGGATTGCCCGATTTGCGACCAGGGGGGGGAGTGCGAGCTGCAGGACTTGTCGCTCGGTTTCGGGTCGAGCGTATCGCGGTTCGCGGAGAAGAAGCGCGTGGTGGCCGATCGCAACCTCGGTCCGCTCATCGCCACGGATATGACGCGCTGCATCCATTGCACCCGGTGCATCCGTTTCCTCGAGGTGATCGCCGGGCAGAAAGAGCTCGGTGGGATCGGGCGCGGCGAGCATATGCGGATCGACACCTACGTGGAGCGCAGCCTGCACTCGGAGATGTCCGGCAACGTGATCGACGTCTGCCCGGTCGGGGCACTGACCTCCAAGCCGTTCCGTTTCACCGCGCGCGCCTGGGAACTGCGGGAGTTCCCGGCGATCGCTCCGCACGATTCCGTTGGTTCGAACCTCGCACTGCATATGCGACGTGGGCGCGTGATGCGCGTCGTGCCGCGCGAGAACGAGTCGATCAACGAGGTATGGCTTTCCGACCGGGATCGGTTCGGCTACCAGGGGCTCTATGCCGCCGACCGGCTCAAGTCCCCGATGATCCGACGCGGCGACCGCTGGGAAGAGGTGGAATGGGACGTCGCGCTGGAGTTCGTCGTCGACGGCCTGCGCCGGGTACTCGATGAGCGCGGACCGGCCGGGATCGGTGCCTTGGTCTCGCCCACCGCGACCCTCGAGGAACTCTATCTGGCGAACCGGCTGGTGCGCGGCCTGGGCGGCGCCAACATCGACCACCGCTTGCGTCAGGCGGATTTCCGCGATCAGGATCGGGCCCCGCCGTTCCCGTGGCTCGGCCAGTCGATCGAAGACCTGGAGAAGCTCGACGCGGCGCTCATCGTCGGTTCGAACGTGCACCACGAGCAACCGATCGTCGCGCACCGGCTGCGCAAGGCGACGCGGCGGGGCGCGACGATCATGTTCGTCAATCCCGTCGACTTCGACTTCCATTTTCCGGTCGCACACAAAATCATCGCCGGTCCCGCCGACATGGTGCGATCCCTCGCGGGGATCGCCAAGGCGCTCGGCGCCGGTGGCGACGACGAGGTGCCGCAGGTCCGGGAGTTCTTCAAGAACATCAATCCCGGCCAGGCCGAACGCGGGATCGCACAGGCCCTGCGCGACGGCGTGCGCAGCACCGTATTGCTCGGGAACCTGGCGACGGCGCATCCCGGGTTCTCCGTGTTGCAGGCGCTCGCCGGTTGGATTGCAGAGGCGAGCGGGGCGGCGTTGGGCTACCTGCCCGAAGCGGCCAACAGCGCCGGCGCGTGGATCGCGGGGGCGGTCCCGCATCGCGATGCGGGGGCGGTTGCGGTGGCGCCGGGTACCGGTGGGCTGGATGCGGCGGCCATGCTGGAGTCCCCGCCCGACGCCCTGATTCTGTTCGGCGTGGAGCCGGAGTTCGACTGTTGGGACCCGGCCAAGGCGCGCCGGGCGGTCGGGGCGGCCGGTTTCACGGTGGTGATAAGCCCCTACGCCGGCGGCGCGGCGCACGACTACTCCGACGTGTTGCTGCCGATCGCCGCGTTCGCCGAGACCTCGGGGACCTTCGTCAATGCCGAGGGCCGTTGGCAGGGTTTCCGCGGGGCCTGCGCGCCGTACGGCGAGGCGCGCCCGGGTTGGAAAGTCCTGCGTGTGTTGGGTAATCTCCTCGGGCTCGCGGGTTTCGAGTATACGAGTTCGGAGCAGGTGCGCGACGAGCTGCATGAGAAGGTCGGCGCATTGGCCCCGGACAATCGGCGCACATGGCCGGATACGGTCGGGTTGCCGGATGCCGACGCGGATCTCGTTCGAATCGGGGATGTCCCGATCTACGGTACCGATGCGCTGGTGCGGCGCGCTACGGCGTTGCAGCAGACCGAACATGGGCACGACGCGACGGTTCGTATCCGGGCGGCGTTGGCGCAGCGCCTCGGTCTGGCGGAGGCGGCCCGGGTCGAGGTGATGCAGGGGGATGCGCGCGCCGTGTTGCCCCTGGTCGTGGACGATCGGGTCCCGGACGGATGCGCATGGATCTCCGCGGCGCTGCCGGGGAGCGCGGGGCTGGGGCCGTCCATCGGGCCCGTTACGTTGCGGGTGGCGTCGTGATGCGGCGCCGGTCTTCCCGGGTACACGGGCGTTAGAGGCATGGTGAATACTCTGTTTACAATCTGGAGCGGGCTGCCGCAGGATGTGCAGATCCCGGCGCTCATCATCGCCAAGATCGTGGTGATCCTGGTGCCCTTGCTGCTCTCGGTGGCTTATCTGACCTTCGCCGAGCGCAAGATCATCGGCTACATGCAGCTGCGGATCGGGCCGCAACGCGTCGGACCCCGCGGCTGGCTGCAGCCGATCGCCGATACGCTCAAGCTGCTGCTCAAAGAGGTCGTCATCCCCGGAAAGGCGAACCGTTTCCTGTTTTTACTGGCGCCGGTCCTGAGTATCGGTCCCGCCCTGGCGGCGTGGGCCGTGATACCTTTCGGGCGCGGTATGACGCTGGCGAACGTCGATGCGGGGCTGTTGTTTCTGTTGGCGCTGACCTCCATGGGCATCTACGGCGTGCTCATCGCCGGCTGGGCGTCGAACTCCAAGTACGCCTTTTTGGGGGCCATGCGCTCTGCGGCGCAGATGGTCGCCTACGAGATCGCCATGGGCTTCGCCCTGGTCGGCGTGCTGATGGCCGGCGGCAGCCTCAACCTCGGCAAGATCGTGCTTGCGCAACAGGGCGGGATTCTGCACTGGTTCTGGTTGCCGCTGTTGCCGATGTTCTTCATCTATTTCATCTCGGGTGTCGCGGAGACGAATCGCGCGCCGTTCGATGTGGCGGAGGGCGAGTCGGAGATCGTCGCCGGCTTCCACGTGGAGTACTCCGGCATGGCTTTCGCCATATTCTTTCTGGCCGAGTACGCCAACATGATCCTGATCTCGACCCTGGCGGCGGTGCTGTTCCTCGGAGGTTGGTTATCACCTTTCGAGGGCACCATCCTGCAAGGCTACCTGGCCTGGGTGCCCGGCACGGCTTGGTTGTTGATGAAGGCCGCCGGGTTCCTGTTCCTGTTTCTGTGGTTCCGGGCCACGTTCCCAAGATACCGCTATGATCAGATCATGCGGTTGGGATGGAAGGTGTTTATTCCGATTACCATCGTGTGGCTGTTCGTAGAAGGCGCGGCGATCCTGTTTCACCTGCAGCCCTGGTTTGCATGAGGTCTCCGACCATGCCCGCGATCCGAAACTACATCAAGAGCCTGTTCCAGTGGGAACTGTTCCTCGGACTGCGCGTCACCGGGCGTTATCTGTTCACGCGCAAGGTGACCTTGATGTATCCGGAGGAGAAGACGCCGCAGTCGCCCCGCTTCCGCGGCCTGCATGCCCTGCGCCGCTATCCCAACGGGGAAGAGCGTTGTATCGCATGCAAACTCTGCGAGGCGGCGTGTCCGACGCTGGCGATCACTATCGAGTCCGAACCGCGCGCGGACGGCACGCGTCGGACCACCCGCTATGACATCGACCTATTTAAGTGTATATTTTGCGGGTTTTGCGAAGAGTCCTGTCCCGTCGACTCGATCGTGGAGACACGGGTCTACGAGTACCACTACGAGGATCGTGGGGGACAGGTGATCACCAAGCAGCAATTGCTCGCCAATGGCGAGCGTTACGAGGAACAGATCGCCGAGGATCGCGCGCAGGACGCACGTTACCGATAGGGCGCGGACGGCTTCAAGGGAACCATGGGCTTCGAGCAATTCATTTTCTACGTATTCACGGCGCTGCTGGTATTCGCGGCGCTGCGGGTCATCACGGTGCGCAATCCGGTGCACGCCGTGCTGTTCCTGGTGTTGGCGTTTTTCTCCAGCGCCGCCCTGTGGCTGCTGTTGGAGGCGGAATTCCTGGCGTTGGTGCTGGTGCTGGTCTATGTCGGCGCGGTGATGGTGCTGTT
>VAPM010221810.1_pt1 | contig 11166 bp, 12 predicted proteins | sample 3395091 | NCBI WGS metagenome assembly VAPM01 (sample SAMN08290445, study PRJNA428436) | hydrothermal vent metagenome | isolation source: Deep-sea hydrothermal vent chimney 3 | place: Pacific Ocean: Juan De Fuca Ridge | reverse complement strand
GTACCTTGACCTGTGCCCATCATGTGTGTTCGACCTCCGATACCTTCACTTTGGTCTTCAGATGATTGAGATGCTAAGGGTGGTTTAGATTTATTATTCTCAGGTGCGTCCTCGACAGCACATGCACTTAATGATAATAAGCTTAAATAAATGACAATACGTGTTATTTTTTGAAGGATCATAGCTTTTCCCCATAGCCGGAAGTAATTGAGTTGGATGGTTGATTTATTATTATGCATCTAATCACTGAATTATTTAAAATGAAGCAGACAGGTTAGAAATCCAGATTTATGCGGTAATTTTAAACTTTGTAGCTAACACTATTAATATAAAGATACTAGTATAAATTCTGACCTTGTCCAATGTGAGATGGCTCTGAAGGGAGCGATAGCGCCACAAATTAAGAAATCAACCTTGGTAATCTATGATTAACAAATTTTCAGACAAAGTAATATTGATTGATTGATATGTAATACTAATCTCGATCCGTTAATCTAGTTTTTTTTACGTTTGTGAACCCAAGTATTTTCATTTTATACCGGTAAATTGATTCGGAATTGCGTGCCCGTCTCATTAGATGTTGCAATAATTCTCCCACCATGGGTTTCGATGATAGACTTGACGATCGCTAATCCTAAGCCCGCTCCTTCGCCACTACGCTGACGTGATGGATCGATACGGTAGAAGCGATCAAATAATTTGGATAGGTGTTCAGTGGAAACGGGTACTCCGGGGTTTTCTACCACAATAAATATTTTGTTTTCGTCGCAACGGAGGTTAACGGTGACGCAATTATTTGCTGGGGTATGGCGTATCGCATTGGATAACAGATTGCTTAATGCTCGGCGCAGCATCAATGGATCACCTTTAATGCAAGCAGTGCCTTCCAATACCAATGAGACATGGCATTCTTCCGCCCAGGCTTCATAATAATCAAACAGATTGCTTACTTCACTTTCAAGATTAATGTTAACCGCGCTGGGTGGGTTTAGGCCGTTGTCAGCCTTGGCCAAAAATAGCATGTCGCCGATCATTTGTGCGATGCGTTCGTACTCTTCCATGTTAGAGTAGAGAATTTCCTGATACTCTACTGCACTGCGTGCCTGAGAGAGCGCCACTTGGGTTTGGGTCATCAGGTTAGTGACGGGAGTGCGCAGCTCGTGGGCGATATCGGCGGAAAAATTGGAGAGTCGAATAAATGCCTCCTCCATGCGTTGTAGCAATTCGTTAAAAGACACGGCCAGTTCGGTGAGTTCAGCCGGAACCGTATTGGGAGAAAGGCGGGTATTTAATTCGTTGGCGCTGATTCGGCTGATTTGATCAACAATATGGTGCAGTGGTCGATGTCCTTGTTGGACTGCGATCCAACCCATCAGCCCCATAATTACCACACCACTGATGATCATGAGCCACAAAGTCCGGCGAAAATTGTTAAAAAAGTGAAGATGGAAATCCGTGGTGACTGCAATAATAATGGTGTAAGGTCCGTTGTTTTTCCCCGTGATCTGCTGAGTGAGAACTCGATAGTTTTGTTGGGTATCGCTCCACTGCTGTATATCGCCCTGTAAGAATTGCTCAGCCGATGGCCGTGGTATCAAAGAAAAGTCGAGTCCGTGGCTGCTATATAATGGTTTTCCTGAAGCGTTAGTAATATACAGTAAAGCACTGTGATGTCCCACTAGAATATCATCGTAACGCTGCTTTATGGGCGATAGATCGTTATAAGGTTGAGGGGTGGCTAGCGACTGTTCAACGGCTTTGAGGATAATTTTAAGTTCATTGATATCTTCTAATACGAAGTGCTTTTCAATCGCGTGGCCAATGATCCAGCCAAAAGCTAAAAATACCACGGTGGCGACGGCGCTGAACAACACAGTAAGGCGCAATGTTAGAGAGAGAGGTTGCCTCATTTATGCGTTGCCGTCTGGAACATCAATCATGTATCCCATGCCGCGTATCGTATGAATCAGTTTAATATCGAAGTCATCGTCGATTTTTGCGCGGAGACGGCGTATCGCTACATCAATTACGTTAGTATCGCTATCGAAATTCATATCCCATACCTGCGAGGCAATGAGGGAGCGAGGTAACACCTCACCCTGACGACGGACCAGCAGTTCCAACAGTGCGAACTCTTTAGTCGTCAAATGGATGCGCCGGTTGCTCCGGCTAGCCCGATGGCGGGCTAGGTCCAACTTCAAATCGGCAATGCTTAGATTCAACTCAGTCGCTGGGGTCGCACCGCGTCGCAACAGCGTGCGGACGCGTGCTAGTAGTTCAGCAAAAGCAAAGGGTTTGACAAGATAATCGTCAGCCCCTAACTCTAGCCCCTTGACACGATCATCGACACTGTCGCGAGCGGTAAGAAATAACACGGGCACTTTTTTGCCTGCTTCGCGCAAGGATTTCAAAATGCGCCACCCGTCGACGTCCGGCAGCATGACATCAAGGATGAGCAGATCATAGTGTTCGGTCATCGCCAGGTGATGGCCATCCAGCCCCTTACGGGCCAAATCGACTAAAAAACCGGCTTCACTCAGGCCTTGCCTAAGGTATTCACCCGTTTTAATTTCGTCTTCGACAATCAGAAGTTTCATTGTTCATACCTAGCTGGTTAATCCATCAATACTCTCTGGAAACAGGTTAACTTATATCACCTGCCATAAAGATGACATGATCATTACAAAATTGTAATGGTCATGTCATCTTAAAGACAGCCTTTTTGCTTTATTCTGTCAACCGTACACTGACTTCAGTCACAACTTTACGCGATTTGGATGAATGGTGTATCAGATGATAGTTTCCAGATATTGTCGTGAATAAATTTTAACCTTGCAGAAAGTCAAAAGCTTGAAATATTTAATTTATCAATTTTAGGAGAAATTATGAAATACAAAAAACGTACCGCATTGGCTTGGGTTTTCACCGGCATGTTAGTGCTTGCTTCATCACTGCAGGCATCAGGTAAGCATGATGATGGCCACTCACATGGTCATGACGATGAGAACTCAGATGGTCACGCTGAGGCAATGCCCCATACTCAGGGCGGCATGTTTTTGAAGAAAATAGAGATCGATGGTTACAACGTTAGCTTTCACGTCATGAAAGCTAAACCTGGTAAGGCGATGGGTGGCAGCCACGATTTCATGATCAAGGTGGAGCAGAATGGTAAGGCGTTAACTAACATTGTGATGAACACTAAGGTAGTACACCCTGATGGCAAGGCCGAGACTAAAAAAGCGATGAAAATGGGGGATTGGCTGATGGCGGGTTATGATCTTGGGCATCCTGGTAAACATCAACTAATGATTTTATTCAAAACCGAGGATGACAAGAAGCACAAGGGTGGCGTTTATTATGAAGGCAAGTGATACGCTGTTGCAACTTAGTGTTTACTGTGGCTCGATTTTGGTTCTTGGTGGTATGAATGACCATCTCATCAGTTAAGTGCAGGCGATTTTCAGCAACGAGAGAGAAAAGCATCATGTCAGTTACGACCACTCCCAAGATGAATTATCGGAAAGTAACCGTGATGTATGGGAAAAGGTTGAACGCGAACTGCAAGACAGCGGGGTGCATGGTATCAGCGTAACCAAGCTCAAGGGCTACGGCGAATAGGCGAATTTCTATTTCAGTGACGGGTTAGTCAGTCATGCTCGGATCGAAATGTTCATTGATGAGTCCTTTAGCTTGATATTGGCATAGTTATTTAATTTAGAGGAATATTTAGATGTTTGAAGTCATCCCCAACTGGCATCCGGTTTTTGTCCACTTTACCGTCGCGTTGTTGTCGCTGGCGGTTGGGCTATTTGTGGTAATACCGTTCGTCCCATCATCGCTGAAGGAACAGTGGCGAATTGTTTCACGTTGGGCACTGTGGTTTGGCGCTGGTTTTACTATTATTACTGGTCTCACAGGACTCGATGCTTACAATACCGTCGCCCACGATACTCCTTCTCACCTGGCAATGACGGATCATCGAAACTGGGCGATTGCTACTATTTCATTGTTTTTGATTCTTGCCGTATGGTCCATCATTTGGGTACGGAAGAATAAAAACCTTGGCGTGGTTTTTGTCGTTTGTATGGCGATTGCGGGCGGTCTGTTAGCCTCCACTGCCTGGCGTGGTGGTGAAGTGGTTTACCGTTATGGTTTAGGCGTTATGTCATTACCGAAGGCCGAGGGTGATGGGCATAGTCATTCACATGGGGAAAGTCATGATCATGATCAGGCCAAGGGCAATGATCACAACGACAGCAATAGCAATGCGCATCAAGATGACATGGATTTCAGCGACATGGATATCAAAATGAATGATGATGGCCATGATCATACGCATTGATGATCTGGAAAAACCACTTGACCTATGTGCTACACCTAGGATTTACACTTAGGCTGAATGGGCGATAAATGGCTCGATAACATTATAGGTGAAACATATGTTAACGGTCAGTGAGCTGTCAAAAATGACGCAAATAACACCCGATGCGATACGCCATTATGTACGCATCGGTTTGTTAATACCGTCACGTGACCCTGATAACGGTTACAAGTTATTCTGCGAGAATGATATTAAAAAAGTGAAGTTCATTTGTCGGGCCAAAGGGCTTGGTTTTACACTACGGGATATTCAAACTATTTTTAATCATAGTCATGAGGGACGATCGCCTTGCCCAGCAGTACGCGACATAATTCGACAACGCGTTGATGAGAACAGAAGTCGATTAGCTGAATTAAACAGTTTGCAACACCGCATGGATGATGCTTTGGAAAAATGGAAATCGATGCCGGATGGTGAGCCGAATGGTGAGGCGATATGCCATTTGATTGAGTCAATCAAATGAAACAACCAAAATTTATTAAAAATTGTATATTTAGATAGTTATACTCAGCACGGCCATAAAATGGGATTTTCGCGTCCAGATTTAGGTTGGATTTGGGCGATCTGATTGAGTAAAACTACAGCCGTGTCGTGTGGATTTGCTGCGCTTAATCCACACGACGAGTCTGTTTTTTCCTGAAATCAATTTAAACTTACGAAAAATGAATGAAGGGAGTAATATATGGGTATCGATCCGGTTTGTGGGATGGAGGTGACGGAAAACAGTAAGTATCACGCAGATCATCAAGGGAATACCTACCATTTTTGCAGCGAACACTGTTTGCAAAAATTCAAGACGTTACCGCAACAATACCTTAAAACCAGCACAGATAGCGATGATGGCCATTGTGTGGATAGTCACCTTGATAATCATTCTCACACGCCAACGGAAGCGGATAGGGAAACCCGCTCATCCGCGATCTATACCTGTCCGATGCATTCTGAAATCGAGCAGCAAAAACCAGGCAGTTGCCCTAAGTGTGGTATGGCTTTGGAATCTAAAACAGTTGCCTCGCTGACGGTCACTACCGAATATACTTGTCCGATGCACCCCGAGGTGGTGCAAGATCACCCTGGATCTTGCCCTAAATGTGGCATGGCGTTAGAGTCTCGCACCGTGGAAGCGGTAGAGGATACGAGTGAACTGGATGATATGACTCGTCGTTTTTGGGTCAGTTCGCTATTAGCGATTCCTGTTTTTTTCAGTGCGATGGCGGCTGAATTCTGGCCTGACGCGATCAATAGTCTGATTTCCCCTGTGCTACGACAATGGGTCGAGCTTATATTATCCGCGCCGGTGGTATGGTGGGGGGGATGGGTTTTCTTTCAGCGCGGTTGGCAATCCATCGTCACTCGCCATCTCAATATGTTCACATTAATTGCGATCGGTGTGGGTATTGCCTGGATTTATAGTCTTGTCGCCGTCCTGATGCCCGGTCTATTTCCCCCCGCTGTCTTTAGTGAGGCAGGTGTTGTACCGGTTTATTTTGAGGCGGCGGCGGTGATTACTGCATTGGTCTTGCTAGGTCAAGTAATGGAGTTACGTGCTCGTAGCCAAACCAATGCAGCGATCAAGTTGTTGTTAGGCTTAGCCCCCAAAACTGCCCGCCTTGTTCGCGACGACGGTACCGAAGAGGATATCCCCATGGAGTATGTCAAGCTTGGTGACGTGCTACGGGTGCGACCTGGTGAAAAAGTGCCGGTGGATGGTGGAGTGCTTGATGGTGAGAGTAATGTTGACGAATCGATGGTGACTGGTGAACCGATTCCTGTGGCTAAGACATCGGGGGAGAAATTAATCGGCGCCACCGTCAACGGTACCGGTGGTCTGTTGATGCGTGCCGAAAAAGTCGGTGCCGATACGTTGTTGGCGCAAATTGTCAAAATGGTAGCTGAAGCACAGCGCTCTCGTGCACCGATTCAAAAATTGGTGGATATCGTTGCGGGTTACTTTGTCCCAACAGTCGTTGTTATTGCTGTGCTTACATTCATTGTTTGGAGTCTTTGGGGGCCGGAACCTGCTATCGCTTACGCAGTAATTAATGCCGTGGCGGTATTGATTATTGCGTGTCCTTGTGCGCTGGGTTTAGCCACCCCGATGTCCATCATGGTGGGTACTGGCAAAGGGGCGATGTTCGGCGTGTTGATTAAAAATGCCGAAGCGCTAGAGATCATGCAAAAAGTAGATACGTTGGTGGTGGACAAGACTGGCACGCTTACCGAAGGTAAACCAAAACTGGTCTCGGTGTTGACTCACGATAATTTTCAAGAAAATGACAATCTACGTCTGGCAGCGAGTTTGGAACGGGCCAGTGAGCATCCGTTGGCTGAGGCGATCGTGCAGGGTGCTGAGGCGCGTGGAATTACACTGTTTCCGGCTGAAAACTTTCAATCGATAACCGGCAAAGGGGTGACTGGAAAAGTGGATGGCCATGAGATCGTACTGGGTAATCTCAAATTATTGGAGAGTCTCGGTATTGATGCTGGAGGTTTGCCACAACAGGCAGATCGTCAACGTTCCGAAGGGCAAACAGTGATGTTGCTGGCGATTGATGGTAAGGCGGCTGGATTGATTGGTGTCGCTGATCCCATCAAAGAGAGCACACCTGAAGCGATTCGCGAGCTACATGCCGAAGGAATTCGAGTGGTGATGCTTACCGGTGATAGTCGCACGACAGCCGAAGCCGTTGCGGCTAAATTGGATATTGATAAAGTACAGGCGGAGGTATTGCCGGAGCAAAAAGCCGAAGTAGTGAAACAACTGCAGGCCGAAGGGTGTATCGTTGCCATGGCCGGGGATGGCATTAATGATGCCCCAGCGCTAGCTCAAGCTCAAGTGGGTATCGCCATGGGTACCGGCACTGATGTCGCGATGGAAAGCGCGGGTGTCACCTTAGTTAAGGGTGACTTGCGTGGCATTGTACGGGCACGTCGTCTCAGTCGTGCCACTATGCGAAATATTCGGCAGAATCTCTTTTTCGCTTTTATTTACAATGCGGCCGGCGTGCCGATTGCGGCGGGTGTGTTGTATCCGGTGTTCGGGTTACTGCTCTCGCCAATGATCGCAGCGGCGGCAATGAGTTTTAGCTCAGTCTCGGTGATTACCAATGCCCTGCGCTTACGTCAAGTAAAACTATAAAGGAGAATAAATGTTATGCATGATGGTGGATACTCATACGGTATGTGGGTTGTTGCTGCCTTTAATGTCGGCCTTTTTTTATTTTTCATGTTGAGTTTTCTCAAGCCGCGAGGTAGCCAAGAGTGGCGTAACATGACGGTGGTCACTGCTTTTTTGGTGGCGTTATTTGCTGAAATGTATGGATTTCCGCTGACGATTTTTATGCTCACTTCATGGATGGGGGATGCTTATCCAGCGTTACAGCCGTTTAGTCATAAGCTTGGCCATTTATGGGTGGTGGTGTTCGGTGGGTCAGATTTCGCTTGGGCGTTGGTGATGGGAACAAGTTTAGTGCTTATGTTAATAGGTTACATCCTCTTATCTAACGGTTGGACTCAGATTCATGCAGCCCATGGTCGATTGGTAACCGATGGTATTTATGCTTATGCGCGGCATCCTCAATATACTGGGTTATTCTTCGTTATTGGGGGGTTTTTAGTGCAATGGCCGACCTTGCTGACGGTGTTGATGGCGCCGCTACTGTTTTTTGCTTATGTACATTTAGCCAAGGTTGAGGAGCGTCGAGCTTTCGCTGAATTTGGTGAAGTCTATGCGGCCTATGCACGTAAAACCCCCGCTTTTTTTCCGCCGCTATCGCAATGGAAGGCTTTCTTAAGCGTTAAGTTGTCAAACGAAGGAAAAACTTTATAATCGAAATCATTACGAGGATATAGCAATGGAAGGTTTGGGCTCATTTTTATTGTTTGCGATATTTTTTTATATCATAATGCGCTATGGGTGTGGTGCGCATATAATCCATGGTGGCCACGGTCATGGTGGTGAAGATAAAGGTCATGATCATACTAAAAATAAGGCGGTTGATCCGGTGTGTGATATGGAAGTCGAAGAAAATCAAGGTTATGGTAAAATGTATGAGAGTAAACTATATCGTTTTTGTTCGCGTAGTTGCCTTGATAAATTCGAAGCCGATCCACAGCGGTATATCAATAAACCATCGCAGGGGGATATGTCATGAAATCGGGATTATCATTGATTGCTGTAGGTCATGCGACAAGCTTGACTTTGATGATTAGTTTTGTGTTATGTGTAGGTTTTGATTTGCTGTTTCCCAATCATGCAATGTATGAAAATTGGCAAAAATTACTGCCAGGGTTTGAATGGATTAGCTGGGGTAGTTTTTTACTAGGGCTTGTGGAAAGTTATGGTTATGGGTGGTTCTTTGCCTTGATATGGGTACCTATCTATAATGTTTCCGCCAAACGGACTAAAGCTTAGCATGATTTTGTAATAGTGCGGAGGAATCCATAAAAAAGCTATAAAAAACGGGAAATTTAGATTTAACAAGGAGTCAATTATGCAACCGAATGCTGATGTTTGCCCTGTCTGTGGGATGGCGGTGAGCGCTAGCTTGTATACCAAAAAATACAATAAAATGTATTTTTATTTTTGTTCTGAACAGTGTCAAACCAATTTTTCGATACGGCCCAGTCTTTACATAAAAAGACAACCGGGTCACCCGCAATCACCGCGAATCAAGCAACGCACCTTGCATTTAGCTGAGTCTTTGAATTCAGAACATGCGGTCTTAATAACCGAGCACTTACAGCAATTGATGGGAATACGGCAGGTCGTTATTAATGGCAATAACCTACAGTTAGAATATGATTTATTACAAGTGAACGAAGTGAAAATTGAACAATCACTGAGTGAAATCGGCGTAAAGCTAGGTGAGGGCTGGGTTGACCGATTGCGCCGTGCTTGGGTGCATGAACTTGAAAATAATGAATTGGATAACTTAGCCGCGCCGACCCATCCATGTTGCAATCGTGCCCCACCAGGGACTTAAGGAGGAAGAATTGACATGGAGGAAATAAATCCATCCGCTTATTACGAAATTCGTTTTCATGGTCGTGGTGGCCAAGGGACGGTGTCTGCGGCGGCGTTGTTATCATTAGCCGCCTTTGATGATGGCTTTCAGGCACAGGCGTTTCCTAAGTTTGGCTCTGAACGTCGTGGGGCGCCAGTCGAGGCTTATGTCAAAATCAGTACCGCCCCCATCCGTTGTCATCATCAAGTTTACCAGCCTGATGCGGTTGTCATTCAAGACCAAACTTTATTGAAGTCTATTGCGGTGTTTGATGGACTCAAATCGGAAGGTTTTGTGGTGTTAAATACTGAACAATTGCCTACCGATAAGCCGAATATTCATCGAGAAAGATGGATTTGTGTGCCTGCCGATCATATCAGTGAGGCGCTGTTTGGGCGACCTTTACCTAATACCGTATTATTAGGCGCACTTGCTGCGCTGACCGGCTGGATTCAGTTGATCGCCTTAGAGCAGGCCATTAGCCATCATCTAGCGAGCAAGGGTGAATTGATTGTTAAAAAGAATATTGACGCCTTGCAGGCCGGTTATCGCAATGCAATGAAAGCGATGGAGGATGTTGCATGAGACAACAACTCGAAGGCTCTCGTGCCGTAGCGGAAGCGGTAGCCTTATGCCGCCCCCAAGTGATTGCTGCCTATCCCATTACCCCGCAAACCCATATTATTGAGCATCTAGCACAAATGGTGGCTGATGGCGATTTAACGGCAGAATATATCAATGTGGAAAGTGAGTTTGCTGCCGCTTCATTGGTATTAGGTGCGGTCGCTGGCGGTACTCGATCGTTTACCGCCAGTGCTTCGCAAGGTTTGTTGCTGATGACGGAAGTGCTTTACAATATCGCGGGTATGCGCCTTCCCGTGGTGATGGTATGTGCTAATCGGGCGATTAGTTCACCGATAAATATTTTTTCTGATCACCAAGATAGCATGGCCCAGCGCGACAGCGGTTGGGTTCAATTATATGTGGAAAGTAATCAAGAAGCCGTGGATACACTGATTCAGGCTTATTGCATTGCGGAAAGCTGTGAATTACCCGTGATGGTTTGTATGGATGGATTTTTCCTGACCCATACGTTTGAGTCTGTCGATTTGCCCGCGCAAACTGCTGTTGATCAATTTTTGCCAGCCTTTCATTTTGCTCGAACCCTTGATCCCAAGCATCCGATGACCTTAGGTGGCGGGAGTGAACCTGAAAATTATTTAGAGTTCCGTGCCTCGCAGCATATAGCCTTGTTACAGGCACAAGAAGTGATTAAGGCAGCGGATGCCAATTATGCGAAACATTTTGGTCGTAGTTATGGTGGTTTAATCGATTCTTATCGGATTGATGGCGCTGATACCGTCTTGTTAGGTTTAGGTTCGATGATGGGGGTGGTGAAAGATGTGATTGATACCTTACGGGAACAAGGCCAAGCGGTGGGTGCGTTGCGTTTGCGCTGTTTTCGCCCTTTTCCGGTGCTGGACTTAGTGCAACAGTTGGCCGCAGTGAAGCGAGTCGTTGTGTTGGAAAAAGCGTTCAGTGCTGGGGGCAGTGGTATTGTGGCAATAGAACTTCGCGCTGCGTTTTATGACGCTGGTTTGGCGATTCCGGTCGCGGGTTTTATTGCTGGGTTAGGTGGGCGTGATGTCACCCCAGACATGGTTGAAGCGGCGTTGCATCGTGCCATGGAAAGTCACTCAGCCATTGATAGTGATTTCCTGGATTGTCGATTAGATATACCCAAAGTGTTTGAGATTTAGGTATAGTACTCCGTAGACT
>VAPM010277652.1_pt1 | contig 11167 bp, 10 predicted proteins | sample 3395091 | NCBI WGS metagenome assembly VAPM01 (sample SAMN08290445, study PRJNA428436) | hydrothermal vent metagenome | isolation source: Deep-sea hydrothermal vent chimney 3 | place: Pacific Ocean: Juan De Fuca Ridge | reverse complement strand
GGTGACCTGAGTATCAAATCACTGTCTGACCCCAATAGCCCGCTGTCGCAGCGTGTTATCTACTTCGCTTACGACAGTGATGAGGTGGCGCCGCAGGACCGCGAACTGATCGCTGCACACGCGGCGTTTTTATCCGCAAACCCGGATGTCAAAGTCTCGGTTGAGGGCCACACGGATGAACGCGGTGCACGCGAATACAACATTGCTCTTGGGGAGCATCGTGCCCAGGCAGTGCGACGTATGCTGGAGTTTCAGGGCGTCTTGCCACAGCAGATTACGACCGTCAGCTATGGTGAAGAGAAACCCGCTGTCGAAGGCCACGATGAATCGGCCTGGAGCATGAACCGCCGCGTGGAACTGGTCTATGTGGGTTACTAGAAGCGTACTCGTCATCAGTCTGCTGCTTGCGGGACCGGCCTGGTCGGCCAGCAAGGCAGAACTGGAAACCCGTCTTCAGCAACTGGAGCGCAAGCTGGACAGTCGCGGGCTGGTGGAGATGTTCGACCAGGTTTCGACCTTGCAGAAAGAAGTCCGGCAGTTGCGTGGTGAACTGGAAGTTCAGGCACATGACATGGAAAGCCTGAAGAAACGTCAGCGCGATTTATATGTCGATATCGATCGGCGCCTGCACCGCCTGGAGACGGCCGGTGTACAGGGTCGGGCTTCTACACAGACCGGTACAGCCAGCCCTGTTGAAGGGAGGGTAATCTCGCCTGCACCGGCCATGGGTGCGACCGGTGTTTCTGTACCGTCTGCGGTGCCGCCGAACGCGAAAGCAGGGGGCGCTCTTTCACCGGCAGCGACACTGAACCCGGCTGCCGAGCGCAAGGATTATGACCATGCGCTGGCGATTCTCAATGAACTGCGTTACGACGAGGCAGCCGCTGCATTTCGTGCCTTTCTGGCAAAGTATCCAGGCAGCAGCTATGCGGACAATGCGCAGTACTGGCTGGGTGAGGTCTACTATGTCACGCGTGACTTCAAGGCCGCGCTGGAAGAGTTCGGGGCGTTGCTGAAAGGCTTTCCGGACAGTCCCAAGGTGCCCGGTGCCATGCTCAAGATGGGGTATAGCCAGTATGAGCTGAAGGACTGGAACGCAGCGGCAAACATGCTCGGGCAGGTGGTGAGACGTTTCCCCGGCAGTTCAACCGCAAAGCTGGCGCAGAAACGGCTGGATCGCATGAAGCAGGAAGGACATATTCCCGCAACATAATCTGGCGTGCGCACAGCCCTTGTACGGGCATTAATGATAGTATGGCAGCTATGGAGCCACTACGTGATACTTCGTCGCGCCAGCCGGCTGAACGGCTGCGTATCAGCGAGATTTTTGTTTCCCTTCAGGGTGAATCGACCACAATCGGTTTGCCTACAGTGTTCGTACGCCTGACCGGTTGTCCGTTACGCTGTCAGTACTGCGATACAGAATACGCTTTTCGCGGCGGGGAATTCATGATGACAAGCGATGTGGTAGAGCGGGTGGCGCATTATCAGATCCAGCATGTCACGGTAACGGGGGGAGAGCCACTGGCGCAGCCCGCCTGCTTGTTGCTGCTGGAACAGCTGTGTGACGCAGGTTACCGGGTTTCGCTGGAAACCTGTGGTGCACTGGATATCAGCCAGGTCGATTCCCGCGTCATGAAAGTCATGGATCTCAAAACACCGGGGTCCGGTGAAGTCGATAAAAACCGCTTTGAAAACCTGCAATACCTGGTGCCGCGTGATCAGGTGAAGTTTGTGATCTGCGACCGGGACGATTACCTCTGGGTCCGCCGGACGTTGGATCAGCATGATATTGCCCGTCACTGCGAGGTATTGTTGTCGCCCGCATCGGGTGAACAGGATGCTACTGCGCTGGCTGAATGGATAATCGAAGACCGTCTTGCAGTGAGGTTCCAGATTCAGTTACACAAGATTCTGTGGGGCGATGAGCCAGGCCACTGAGCGCAAGGCGGTGATTTTGCTGTCCGGCGGGCTGGATTCGGCCACGGCGCTGGCGCTGGCGCGTGAGCAAGGCTTCAGCTGCTACGCACTGAGCCTGGATTATGGGCAGCGCCATCACACAGAACTGGGCGCAGCGAAGCGCGTGGCACATGCTACAGGCGTTACTGAACACAAGATAATCCCGCTGGATCTTGGGGCATTTGGTGGTTCCGCACTGACAGATAGCAAAATTGACATACCTGAACAACCTGGTGAAGGTATCCCCGTCACCTATGTCCCTGCGCGCAATACCATTTTTTTATCGTTGGCGCTGGGCTGGGCTGAGGTGCTGGGCGCCTGGGATCTGTTTATTGGTGTAAATGCCGTTGATTATTCCGGTTATCCTGACTGTCGCCCGGAATATATCGAGGCATTCCAGCGTCTATGTCGGCTAGCTACCCGGGCAGGTGTTGAGGGTGGTGACTTCCGGGTGCGTGCCCCGCTCATTGATATGAGCAAGGCTGAAATTATCCGTACCGGAACCCGGCTTGGAGTGGACTACGGGCTGACGATTTCCTGCTACGCGGCGGATGCTGCCGGGCGAGCCTGCGGAAAATGTGATTCCTGCCGATTGCGTCAGCAGGGTTTCAGGGATGCGGGTATCACCGATCCTACGCATTATCAGTGATACCGGAATGAGTCCTCTATACTTCATAAGCAAATAAATAACCGTGGTCCGAGAGGACTTCGTGCAACAGGTGATTTTCATGGAATTGACATTATCGGACCAGGTTTTACTGTCCACCTTTGTGGTAACCATCATTCTGGGTGCGGTCGTTAACAAGACCAATTTTTGCACCATGGGGGCTGTCTCGGACGTTGTTAACATAGGCGATAGTGGACGTATGCGCGCCTGGGTATTTGCCATGGTCATCGCCATAACAGGCGTCATGATCATAGAGGCTATCGTTGGTGGTTCGCTGGACAGTACCTTGCCACCGTATCGCACGCCGAGCTTTGCGTGGCTACGCTACATTGTCGGTGGCGTGATGTTTGGCATCGGTATGACGCTGGGCAGCGGTTGCGGCAACAAAACACTGGTCCGACTGGGTGCCGGTAACCTGAAGTCGATAATCATGTTACTGGTGATAGGCTTTTTCGCTTATCTGATGACCAAGACAGATTTCTACGGCATCGTTTTTTATCCTTCAATCAAGGCAACCACCATCGACCTGGCGCAGTACGGGATCAATTTTCAGGATCTTGGCGCCCTCATCGCTGCCGGTCTGTCGCTGGACAATATCGCTAATGTTCGTCTGATCGTTGGTGGTGTGGCTGCACTGGTGCTGCTATGGATAGTCTTACGTTCACGCGATTTTCGTGGCAGTTTTGATAATGTCCTTGGCGGTAGTGTGGTCGGTCTGGTCGTGGTCGCCGGCTGGTACATTACCGCAGGCCCTACCGGTCAGGCCTGGATCGAAGAGGCTGAGTGGCTCGACGATCGGCCGATCAATATTGCTGCGCAGTCTTTCACCTTCATTAACCCGATGGGCGAGTCCCTGTCCTATGTGGCGGGTGGGTTTAACCCGATGTTGCTGAGCTTTGGCGTCGTGGCCGTGGGTGGTGTGATTGTAGGTTCCTTCCTGTACAGCGTGCTGACGCGGAATTTCCGGATTGAATGGTTTTCGTCCGTGGGTGACTTCGTGAGCCACGTCATTGGAGGCACATTAATGGGCATAGGTGGTGTGCTGGCGATGGGTTGTACCATCGGACAGGGTATTACCGGTATCTCCACATTGTCGCTGGGGTCGATACTGGCGTTTGGATCGATCGTGCTGGGCAGTGCGCTGACGATGAAATTCCAGTACTACAGGATGCTCTACGAAGCCGAAGCTACCGTTGGCAAGGCACTGGTGACCGCGCTGGTGGATCTGCATTTACTGCCTGCTGGAATGCGCAAGCTTGAGGCATTGTAAGCGCGTCAAGGGCTTGCCATTTTTGACCGGTTCGGTATCATGCCGGCCTCTCCGGGTCGTTAGCTCAGTTGGTAGAGCAGTTGGCTTTTAACCAATTGGTCATAGGTTCAAATCCTATACGACCCACCAAAATCACTGTCTTGCGGGGTTCTTTCTGAACCCCTGAAAAGTTGCCCAGATCTGTGTCACGCAACCCTTAGCTGTGCTGCGCTTGTGCTGGCCTGATTCGTCAGTTATCACCGTCTGGTATTGGTGAGTGATGAATCGGACTATCAGAAAAAATAATTATAAAACAATATCTTATAATATTCTTATCTCAAAATTTTAAATAAACCACGCCTGATAGCCCCCCCCTCTAAAAGCCAGGACTGGATGATGACCCTGGGGTAAACCCTGGGTTGATGTCGGGTCAGCAGCGATTTTGCTGGCAGTCCCGCTGCCATAGACTGCCCGTGTCACACCCGACCTGTATTTAGATGTGGAGAAAAAATATGTCGAGAATAACCAACGCAGGCCGCAAGACGGCCGTGGCCCTGGCATTTGCGGTATGCGGATTTATGAGCAGCGCGGCGATAGCCGGCAAAGACGTCGGCAAGGGGCACGATCACCGTACCTTCCTGGCCGATGGCAAGATCGATTATGGCAAGATTGGCGATTCCTATACAGCCGATCTGGTTATGTACCTGGCCGGTAACCAGTTCATGGTGATGGAAGATTTGATTGGTGCTTTCCAGAAGCATAACCCCGACATCAAGTCGGTATTCGTGGAAACGATTCCCCCGGGCCAGATCCTCAAGGGACAGATTTTAAAGCAGGGCAAGATTGCCGGTCAGAAGATCGCCAGAAATCCTGACCTGTTTGCCAGCGTCAATGTTAATCATCTCAAAAAACTGCACGCCAAAAAAATAATGGACGACTACATGGTCTACACCCACAACAAGCTGGCGCTGGAAGTGCTGGAGGGTAACCCCAAGAACATCAAGGGACCGAAGGACCTGGCGCGTGATGATGTCGTGGTAACACTGCCCAACCCTTTGACGGAAGGTATCTTCAAGTTTTACGGTTCCGAGATGCTCAAAATGCTGGGTATCTACGAGAAGGTGACTGCTGGCAAGAAATGCAAAAGCTGTTGGGCCATCGAGGGCAAGACCTGGTTTACCTCACGCCATCACCGAGAAACCCCGACACGTCTGCTGGAAGGCAAGACGGATGTTGGTCTGGTGTGGACGACGGAAATCACCTACCAGCAGCAGATTGGTCGCAAGATTGGCGGTGTGGACATCCCGGCACCCTATAATATGGCCAGCAAGGTCGCTTACGCCATTGGCACCTTGAAAGCTGCTCGCAACCAGTACAACGCCGTGCGCTTCCTGTCTTTCCTGGGCACGGATGAAGCCCAGGATATCTATGCCAAACATGGATTCATCAAGGCAACCCAGAAAGAGCTGCGGCTTAAACCGCTGCCGTTACCCGGAAAGTAGGATAAACGGGTGTTCAGGTGGTGGTTCAGCTGGCGCTTGAAAAAGCGCCAGCGTACTTTTTACTGAACGGTTTATCAGTCTGCGTCACACCTCATAGCCCGGGTTACCCTTTACACCCTTGATCAATGGCTGGTTGAGTTCAATATGGGAAATGGTCTTTTTATCCCGCAGGTACTCGCTGACCACATCCCAGATCGGTCTGCCTTCGAGCGGTTGGCCAACACTGGCCCAGCCCGCGACGGAGTATTCCTTGCTGGCACTGATGGGTTTGCCGTCGAGTTCCATGTCACTGATACGTGAACCCATGCCGGCATTCGGGTCAATGCTGTACTTCAGGCCACCAACACGCACCATATCGCCACCCTGCTGGTAGTAGGGGTCTTTATTGAACAGGTTGTCGGCAACATCTTCGAGAATTTCCTTGAGACGCGCACCGGTCGTGTTGTTGAGCGTGACCGTGGGGTAGGTGATAGCGGTTTGAGTCATGACGTGCTCAAAGGTAATAGCCTCACCCGGTAGTACGCTTACCCCCCAGCGGAAGCCCGGTGATAACGAGATCTCGGCGCCCTGGACGTCCATCAGTGCATCGCAGATGAGCTGATCGAAGGTGCCGTTGAAATTACCCCGGCGGTACAGGAGTTCATCGGTGACAGCCAGTTCCTCGGCCAGTTTGGCCTCGTAGGGCTGACGAACCTTGTTGATGTAGGCCTCCATCTCTGCATCGGCTTCCAGCAGGTTGGAGAAGATTGGCATCAGGTGGTAACGGTAGCCCTGAACCTTGCCATTGCGCACATCCAGGTCGAGCACAGCAAGGAACTTGCCATTGGAGCCGGCGTTGGTTACAAGCGTTTTACCGCCGGCATTATCGACAATGACCGGGCGCGGGATGGCGTCGTGAGTGTGGCCGCCCATAATGGCATCAATGCCCGTGACTCTGCCCGCCATCTTGAGGTCGACGTCCATGCCGTTGTGCGACAGGACGATGACGACCTTGGCACCTTCACCACGAGCCTGGTTGACCATTTTCTGCATGCGCTCATCGCGTATGCCGAAGCTCCAGTCCGGTATCATGTAGCGAGGGTTGGCAATGGGTGTGTAGGGGAAAGCCTGGCCGATGATAGCCGTCGGGACGCCGTTGATTTCCTTTATCACATAGGGTTTGAAGACGGGCTCTTCCCACTCGTTATTGAAAATGTTCTGGGCAACGAAATCGATCTGTCCTTTAAAATCATTCTCTATGATCTCGGTGACACGGTCTGCGCCATAGGTCATCTCCCAGTGTGCGGTCATGACATCGACGCCGAGCAGCTTCTGTGCGTCGACCATGTCCTGGGCGTTGGTCCAGTAGGCTGTGCCTGAGCCCTGCCAGGTGTCACCACCGTCCAGCAGCAGTGCTCCGGGGCGCTGTGCGCGCACTTTTTTCAGGAGTGTGGCGAAGTGTGAGAAGCCTCCGACTTTCCCGAATTTTTTTGCAGCCTCGGTAAAGTCCAGGTAAGTAAAGGCATGTGCTTCGCGTGACCCCGGCTTGATACCGTAGTAGGCAAGGAAGTTATTCCCGACTAGGTGTGGTGGGTGCCCGCGCATGTTACCAATACCGAGGTTGATATTCGGTTCACGAAAATAGATCGGCTGCAGTTGTGCGTGACAATCTGTGTAATGCATCAGCGAGACATTGCCGTAGGGCAGCATCTCGTAGGGTGTCAGCGGTTTGGGCGATGAGGCTACCCCGTTTGTTGATGTGGCGGGCATGTCCGAGTCGCAGGCGCTCAGGGAAATGCCTGATGCACTTGCAACAGCGAGCATCTGGAGAAATTCACGGCGGCTGATATTCATAATTTGGTATTCCCGGTTAGCTGCAGACAGTTTGAAAAGCTGCCTGAAAAGACGTGGAGGGGGCTAGTTTATTCCGATTTGCAGAAACAAAAAAGCCCGGCCAGGGACCGGGCTTTCAGGATTGACTTACGCTTATTTTCGAGCGCCAGGGCCGTTGAGTTCCAGACCATTGCTCATATAGGTATGGAAGTACTCAAGCGCCTTGTACTCGTCGCTCTGGGCCTTGAAAGGCTTGAAGCGAACCTGCTTGTTACAGCCGCCATAACGACGATGGATTGTCCCCAGGGCGCCCCATTTGGACCGATAGACCGGGAAGTGCGTCGTCTGTCCGAGTGCCGGGCTTAACAGGTCAGCGCGGATACGGTTACCGGCGTTCCACTGGTGACAATCAGCGCATGACATGTTCAGCTGGCCACGTTTGGCGTAGAAGTCGTGCTTGCCCCGCTCGTAGGCAGCAAGAGCAGCCGGGTCAGACGGAATCTTGACGTTGCCCTTGTTGCCACGTGAGGTATATGCCATGTAGGAGGAGATGTCGGCAATTTTGCCTTTTTTCCAGCCTAGTGGCTTTTCACCATTTTTTACCCGGCAAGCATTGATAGAACCTTCAAGGGTGACGACCTTGCCACTGGTGGTATCGAAGTAGGGATAGTCCTGCTTGATGCCAATGCCGCCATTGCGAAAGCAGCTGGCGTAGGTCTTGCCATTTTTGAACGGGGTTTCAAACAGTTTTTTGCCTTTATCGATACTGAATTCGTAGGGTGGAAATTCCTCGATGGCTTCCCACTGTGCCCGTGATGCCTTGTCGATGGCGTACACGCCGTTGACAAATTCCTGGAAAGAAACATCGGGGAACCGCTTGGCGAAGTAGCTGCGGAATTCTTTCAGATCCTGCTGTGGACTGGCCTGAACCGTGATCGATGTTGTGCACATCAGACCAAGAGTCGCGGCGATGGTGAGCAGTTTTTTCATAAGTTGTCTGCCTCCGGTATAGGTAGTAGACGGTTGGATTGCCTGAATCGCATCAGGTAATCTTGGCCTCGGCGGAGTCTTTCTCGCCCTTGTTATCGACCCAGCTCAGTTTGATGACGTCGCCCTTCTTGGCGCCCTCAATCTTGAACTGCAGGAATGGGCGCTTGGAAACCGCAGGGCCCCATAGCGCGGTCAGGACGATGGTGCCGTTCAGCTCGCAGACCACTTCCTGGATATAATGGGCGGGAATCTTCTTGCCCGTTTTTTTGTTTTTGCGCATGCCGGTTTCCATAGGATGCTCGATCAGCGCGCTGACCTTGGTAACCTTGTCGCCGGCTTTTGCCCGAATCTTGATAGTTGACATGTTTCTTTCCTCTGAATCCTGGTTAACCGCCACAACCACCGATGGTGATCTTGACCTCTTTCTGCGCGCTGTACAGCTTGCCGCCAGCCTTGACGACAGCAATAACACTGGAGGTCTTGCCCATCTTGATGCGAGTGTTGACGAAGCCGAGTACGCCCGGGCCGAGTATGAAGGAAGCAGTCAGCGGGGAGGCATTCTTGCTGACTATAATGCTGATGGATTCAATATCATCCAGACTACTGATGACCTTGACCGGAACCACTGCACTGTTTTCACCCAGATCCGGCGCATCAATCTGAACCTTGTCCGAGGCTTGCGTGGCATGTGCGCCGGTGAGTGCGTCGAGTGCCGCATCTACGGTGGTAGCCTTGAATGCGTCAGTCGGCCATGCAGCGGCGAGAACGGCACGCGGGGTTAACAGGCCTGCACCCACAGCGGCACTGACTGCGCCTGCGGCTACGGAGCCTTTCAGGAAGGTTCTGCGTTTCATGTTAATCACTGGTATCTCTCCTGATTGAACTGCACGCTGCTTACAGCGTGTAGATAAACTCAACAATTTTGTCGATCTCGCTTTCGCTGAGAATCTTGTTGCGCCCGAACGGCGGCATGATGGTGTTGGGGTTGGCTTTGGTGGCATCCCAGATCTGGGCGCGTAGCTTTGCCTTGTCCGGGTAACGCGCTTTCATGGCAATCAGTGGCGGACCAATGTTACCGGGCAGTTTGCCACCTGCGATCTGATGACAGGCAAGGCAATTGCCCTTTTTACGGTTGAACGACAGGGCCTTTCCCTGCTCAATGACCGAAGCAGTTTGTGCCTCGGCTGCAGCGCCGGTGACCGGGAACAACGCAAGGCTGCCCGCAATCGCCAGCACAGAGCTTGCTGTTTTCAGGATGCTGGGGAATTTCCGCATCTTTATCCTCCTTACAATGCGCTTTCAGTGTGGTTGTTGTGCCAGCTGTCTGGCGATTTTTTGCACGGCGTCTAAGCCAGGCACGTATATCAAGAACCTGCAATAATCCCAATGCTTTCGCGACTATAGACCTCTGTTTCCAACGAGTCAAAGCAGTTATTGTAGCAGCTGAACATCTTCGTCGTTGAGATCCAGCGCCTCGCCCATTTGAAGCAGCGTCTCCTGTCGCAGATCAGATATTTTCCCAGGTTACTAGACGCGAAGACGGGGGGTGCGGGGGTTTTATTCCCGTTCTGCGTGTTTAGCGAGGAGAGATTTAAAATCGTGCAGTTTGGCCTGAATCCGGGCACGGTCGTAATCGTTGAGTCCTTCCAGCCTGAGTGCCTGCTGGAGCTGGTCGACGGCGAGCGACAGATTACCACTCAGAGAGTAAAGTTCAGCCGAGGCAAAGCGTGTTTCCCAGGCGGGTCCGTTTTTGCTTGTGGCGCGTGCCCAGAGTTTGTATATCGGTGGTGTTCTTGCGTGTTCGTCGCGCAGGAGCGCCAGGATGACGTTACGCGCCTTTGCGGGTTTGTTGGCAATCAGCAGGGCTTCGGCATAGTACTGGCCAACGACCACGTCGCCGGGATACAGGCGCTGGGCATCCTCGAACAGTCTTAGCGCTTTCCGGGTTTTGCCGTCTTCCAGGAGCAGGCGGGCCTGGGTAGTGCGGTAGAGAATCCGGTCGGGATCGGAAGATCTGAGTATGGCGATCTGTTTGAGCGCCCGGGTCTTGTCACCGATACGCCAGTAAATCAGTGCGAGGCCATAGCGCTGCGCGGGGCCGGCATCGGCGTTGATGCTGCGCAACAGGCTTCCAGGATTGCGCGATTGCTGCACAGCAAGCCGCACCTTTGCCAGTTCAAACTCCAGCGTGTCGCGGCGCTTGGTGTGACCGTATTTCCCTGCCCGATCCGTGGATTCGGCAATACGGTCCGTGGTGACCGGGTGTGTGCTGAGAAATTCGGGGATACTGGCGGTGCCGTACAGGCGTGTTGTCTGGTACAGCCGCTCGAAGAAAGCCGGCATGCCAAAGGGGTCGATACCGGAACGCGCGAGGGTCTGGATGCCGATACGGTCCGCTTCTTTCTCGTTTGCACGGGTAAAATTCAGTTGTTGCTGGATACTGCCTGCCTGGACGGCCGAGGCTGCTGCAATACCGGCATTGGAGCTGCCGGTCGCGACACCCAGCAGAATGGCCGCAATCGTTGCTGCTGCGGTGGGCAGACTCAGCTGCTGTGCCGATTCGTAGGCGCGCAGCAGGTGGCGCTGGGTGACGTGAGCGATTTCATGCGCCATGACACCCGCCAGCTCGCTTTCATTCTCTGCCGCCAGCAGCAGGCCCGTGTGGACACCGATTCGGCCACCTGGCCCGGCAAACGCGTTAATCGACGGATCGTCCACCACAAAAAAAGTAAACGGGTAGTTCGGGGTGTCACTGTTGGCGACCAGGCGTGCACCCAATTGGCGGATGTAGCTGTTTATGTTTGGATCGGTTACCAGCGTTGCCTGACTGCGTACGCTACGCATGAAGGCTTCACCCAATGCCTGTTCCTGAACCGGTGAGATCAACGCGCCGCTGGAGTCACCGAAATCCGGAAGCTGATCGGCAGAGATCTCACCGTGCGCAAAAGGCAGGAAGCCGCCTGACAGAAAGGTCAGGACAAGTATCTG
>VAPM010849246.1_pt1 | contig 11178 bp, 11 predicted proteins | sample 3395091 | NCBI WGS metagenome assembly VAPM01 (sample SAMN08290445, study PRJNA428436) | hydrothermal vent metagenome | isolation source: Deep-sea hydrothermal vent chimney 3 | place: Pacific Ocean: Juan De Fuca Ridge | reverse complement strand
GGTACTATTGGAGAACCTAGTGTTTTAAGCAACTAAATTGGCTAGCAAGATAAGCCCAATGGTGAGTACAACCAAGACAATGATTGGCTTACTTAGCATGTCTGTGATGCTGTCATTTTGCGTAGGTTGTTGCATTGTTTTCTCCTAATCATCTATTTTCATATAGTGTGTGAAGGCAACAGTAGCCCTATAAGTTGTACGGGTAATTGATCTGGATCAATGAAATGCTGAATAGTAATTTTATCTTTTAATTACAATGAGTTATTGTTATTAATAGCTTATTTCATCTATTTTTGGAGACTTAAAAATGTCTAAACATTACGATTTAATAGCCATTGGTGGCGGTAGCGGCGGTTTGTCTGCAGCTGAACGTGCAGCAAAATATGGCGCTAAAACAGCCGTGGTTGAAAAAGGTTTGATGGGTGGAACCTGTGTGAATGTAGGTTGTGTGCCTAAAAAAATCATGTGGTATGCGGGCATGTTGTCACATGCATTGGATGATGCCAAAGGCTATGGATTTGGCGTGAAGCGTTTAGGCCATGATTGGAAAAAATTGGTCGCTGGTAGACAAGAATACATTAAGGGAATAAATGATTGGTACCACACCTATTTAAGTGATTCGAATATTGAAGAAATTATTGGTGAAGCCTCGTTTGTGGACGCGACGACGCTTGAGGTAAATGGTGAAAAAATAACCGCCGATCATATTGTGATTGCGCCCGGTACGACACCGGTCATTCCGGATATTCCAGGTGCTGAATTGGGTATGACCTCAGATGGTTTTTTTGCCATGAATGAACCACCGCGTCGTATTGCTGTAGTGGGCTCAGGATATATTGCCGTTGAAATGGCAGGTTTGCTGCGCGCATTAGGTTGTGATGTCACGTTAATTATTCGTAGCGAAACCGTTCTACGTGGTTTTGACGCGATGTTGCGTAATGTGTTGATGGAAGAAATGATTTCAGCAGGTGTCAACATGATGTCGAGCATGCAAATTCAAAAAGTTATCCGTGAAGAGGATGATAGTCTTACCTTGCATTGTGATCATGGTCATGTGATCAGTGGTTTTGATGAAATACTCTGGGCAATAGGCCGTGAACCACTTACAGCGAATTTGAATTTAGTCGCGGCTGGCGTTGAAATGGATGCACGCGGCTATATTCCGACTGATGAATTTCAAAACACTAATGTGGCTAATGTGTATGCAGTGGGAGATGTTACCGGTCAAGCGGCTTTAACACCGGTAGCGATTGCTGCAGCACGTCGATTATCTGATCGTCTGTTTGATAATCAAGCGGATCGTAAATTGGATTACAGCGATATTCCAACGGTTGTATTTAGTCACCCGCCGATTGGTACGGTAGGCCTTAGCGAAGAACAGGCACGTAAAGAACATGGTGAAGCGGTTAAAGTGTATACCTCACAATTTACACCGATGTATAACGCTTTAACTAAACATAAAACTCAAACCGCAATGAAATTGGTTTGTGTGGGTGCGAAAGAAAAAGTGGTTGGTATTCATATTATTGGTTTAGGCGCAGATGAAATGTTACAAGGTTTTGCCGTGGCACTGAAAATGGGTGCAACCAAAAAAGACCTTGACGAGACAGTGGCCATTCATCCTAGCAGTGCAGAAGAATTTGTAACAATGCGGTAGTGGGTATTATATGTAAATGGGGGACAGGAAGTGTCTATTCGTGACTTTGAAAATCAATCGCCAGATATTGCTGACTCTGCTTTTATAGATGAATCGGCGGTGGTGGTTGGTGATGTAACCATTGCCGATGATGTGTCTGTCTGGCCTTTAACCGTTATTCGCGGTGATATTCATTCTATTACGATTGGTGCACGAACGAATATTCAAGATGGGTCGGTGTTGCATGTGACGCATGACAGTGAGCATTCACCAGGTGGTTTTGCATTGAATATTGGTAAGTCGGTGACAGTGGGTCATAAAGTTATTTTGCATGCTTGCCGTATCGGAAATTATTGTTTAGTGGGAATGGGATCAACGGTACTAGATGGTGCAGTGTTGGAAGATAAGGTGATGTTAGGGGCGAACAGTCTTGTGTCACCTGGTAAGCGCCTGGAAAGTGGTTATCTTTATTTAGGTAGTCCTGCTAAGAAAGTGAGGCCTTTAACAGATAAAGAAATGGCTTGGTTAGAGTACTCTGCATCACATTATGTTGAGTTAAAAAAGCGTCATAAAAACAGTTAATCCATTATAACGTCAGCATATGCTTACATGGTTGTAAGAGAATGTCTTGGGTTGCTGAGCGCTTTATCTGAAAAGGACCCCCATTGGTCAAACGGGGCTTGTATGCTGAACTATACGTGGCATGATAGGTCTTACTGAATATGGAGGTGCGGCCATGGAAATTTATATTGGTATTCTGAACAACGATATTGATGATTACGATTTACGTAAGTTCTTTGATATTGTTGGTAATCAGGCAAGTTTCAGTGTTGTTACGCACGACCATGGTAATAATGTTAAATCGCATTACGGCTTAGTCGAAGTTGAATCAGAGAAACTGGGTTTTCAACTCATTGCACGCTTTAACGGACATTCAATTAAAGGTTGTAAAGTTGTTGTACGCGAATATATTCGTCGTAATTACAGTAACGAACAGCGTGCTATTAATTGGCGTCAAATGGACTGGCATGAGATTGAACGTCGCAATGACGATCGACGTGGAAGTTTGATGCGTGAAGCGGTTGCGAACCAACCGCAGCTGGCGGCTGGCGTTTAAATAGATTCTCTCAGTAATTGAATAACTGCGCTTGTCTCTGGTTTTACGCCGCGCCAGAGTTCGAATGATTCGGCGGCTTGTTCAACTAACATACCTAAACCATCGACAGAATATTTTGCACCGTGTTCATTTCCCCAGTGAACAAAGGCGGTGGGTTTGTTGCTATACATCATGTCATAACACCAGCTTTCAGCATTCAAAATATCATCGGGTAAAGGTGGCACTTCACCCTGTAAGCTCGCGGCAGTTCCGTTAATAATTCCGTCGAAAGATTGACCGGCAAGTTTGTCAAAACTAGAGGTTGTAATATTTCCATAAGAAGAAAATTTTTCACAGAGCACTTCAGCTTTTGAAACAGTCCGGTTAGCAATAACGATTTCAGAAGGTTGTTGTTGTAATAGCGGCAGTAAGACGCCTTGAACAGCGCCACCTGCGCCGAGTAATAAAAGTCGCTTATTTTTTAATTTAAAACCATGGTTAATGGTTAGGTCACGAACAAGACCAATGCCATCGGTGTTATCGGCGTGGAGCGTACCATCATCCTTTAGCACTAGGGTGTTCACGGCACCGGCCAGTTGAGCGCGTTCGGTAAGACTATCGGCTAATGAGAAGGCATCATTTTTAAAAGGTACTGTGATATTTAAACCCTTGCCACCTTGACGACGGAAATCAGTAATGGCTTGTGGTAAGCCGCCTATCTCAACAAGTATTCGATCATAATGAATATCTTGTTGTGTCTCAGAAGCAAACGCCGCGTGAATACGCGGCGATTTACTATGAGCAATAGGATTGCCAATAACAGCGTAGTGATCGGTCATTAGCCGAAAATACCTTTAAGTACGTAGAAGAAAAAGATAGACATCAGCGCCCCTGCAGGCAGGGTAATGATCCATGACATAAAGATGGTTCTAACGACATTAAGGTTCAATGCACCAATACCACGTGCCATGCCGACACCTAACACTGCACCAACTAGTGTATGCGTTGTCGAGATAGGCAGTCCTGTTCCAGATGCGACAACAACCGTTGTTGCAGCCGCTAAGGTTGCAGCAAAGCCACGACTCGGCGTTAATTCGGTAATATTTTTACCAATGGTTGCCATCACACGACGACCATACATAAGCAGACCGGCGACTATACCCGCACCACCTAAAATTAAGATCCAGACAGGTAGAATCGATTTTTGATGAATTTCTCCACCAGACTCAACAATACTGACAACAGCTGCAACCGGGCCAATAGCATTGGCAACGTCATTCGAACCGTGAGCAAATGCCATCGCACAAGCAGTAAAGACCATCAGTACAGCAAAGACTTTTTCAACGTTTGCAAAATGGAAATCACGATCAGCTTCAGGATCGATATGTAATTTATTGATGTACATTTTACCGATGATCATCATGATAACGCCGATGATGAAAGCCATACCGTAATTTTGTAAAATAGTTGTTTCCAAGCCAACATGTTTCAAACCTTTAAACATAGTAACAAGGGCAATAACAAAACCTGTTAAGAAAATGTAAAATGGTACAAATTTCTTGGCATTCTGGAAAGGATGTTTGGTGTTAAGTATGAGTGACTGCACACTGCGGAATAACCAATAGGAAAGCACGCCGGAAATCGCAGGTGACACAACCCAGCTGGCAACGATTGAACCGACCTTTCCCCAGTGTACTGAGTTCATGCCAATACCAACCGCAGCGAAACCAACAATTGCGCCAACAATAGTGTGTGTAGTGGATACCGGCCAACCTAAACGTGAGGCGACAAGTAACCAGATACCGGCTGCAAGTAATGAAGCCAACATGCCATAGACGAGTAATTCGGGTGTGCTAGACAAGAGATCGGCATCGATAATGCCTTTACGTATGGTTTTTGTAACTTGACCGCCAGCTAAAAAAGCTCCTGCAAATTCAAAAATTGCTGCAATGATAACCGCTTGTTTGATCGTAATAGCACCAGAGCCGACTGATGTTCCCATTGCATTAGCGACATCATTAGCACCGATGCCCCATGCCATAAACAGACCAAAAACACCGGCCATGATCAATAATATAATTGCGTATTCCATAATATTTTAGAAACCTTGTATTAAAATCAACGCGCGAGCATTAGTTCAAGACGACTACCAACGCGTTGTGATAGATCGGCAAGTTCACCAATCCAATCAATAACGCGGTACAAGAACATGACTTGTACTGGCGGAAGATCATTTTCAAGTTTAAAAAGTGCGCTACGAATTTTGACTTCGAGTTTATCGTTGTCGCTTTCAATCGAGTCAAGTTCTTTGATCATAGATTGAACTAGTTTGACTTCACGGCCACCAAAACCGGTTTCAACAAGTTCATCTAATTCATTAATAGCAGTTTGGGCTTGAGCAGAAGCATCGATAGCGCGTTTAACAAAAGCAATCAGTTGGTCATTGACCATTTCAGGGAATTCCATTTTCCGACCAGTAATCAGTCCAGCAATATCTTTTGCCTTATTAGCAATTTTATCTTGCATGGTGAGTACTTCGAGTAAGTCGCGGCGCGAAACTGGCATGAATAAACTTCTAGGTAACTGCATGCGTAAGTTGCGTTTATGTTTATCGGCAGCGTTTTCGAGTTTGGAGATTTTTTTCTGTTGTGCTTTTGCAGTTTTCCAGTCTTGTGTAATAACCGCTTCAAAAAAAGGTACTAGTTCAACAATACATTCTTGTACGCTAGCCATGTGTGTTTGAAGCGGTTTAACAGGAGAGTTGCCAAAAAGGCTAGAAATGGTTGTTCGTGCCATAGTGCTTCCTTTGATATCGCTTTCGATATCTATTCCCAACGTTGCTTATTCAGCGTCAGCGTTTGTGTAAGGTGTTGTATAAAGTTGCGGGCAGTATATCGACAGGTTGTTTTTATGCAAGAACTTTATGACAGTTATATTACAATTATTTTTATGATTATTTTGTTTAATTTATAAGGTTATTTCTGTACTATTTTTATCAGGAATGTTGTAACCATTGCGCTGCACGCTTTGCGAAATAGGTTAAAATTCCATCAGCCCCGGCACGTTTAATACAAAGTAGTGATTCCATGATCACAGCTTTTTCATCTAACCAGCCATTTTGTATCGCTGCCATGTGCATGGCGTACTCTCCGCTGACTTGGTAAACAAAGGTTGGCGCGGCGAATTGTTCTTTGACACCTTTTACAATATCAAGGTAGGGCATGCCTGGTTTAACCATGATCATGTCAGCACCTTCATCTAAATCCAGACTGACTTCCCATAGTGCTTCATCGGTATTGGCTGGATCCATTTGATAAGAATTTTTGTTACCGCTACCAAGGTTAGCGGCTGAACCGACCGCATCGCGGAAAGGACCATAATAGCTTGAGGCATATTTAGCCGAGTACGCGAGAATTTTAGTGTGAATGAGGCCTGCATCTTCAAGTGCTTCACGAATGCGACCAATGCGTCCATCCATCATGTCAGAGGGGGCGACCACATCAGCACCAGCTTCGGCATGAGATAGCGCCTGACGAACCAGTACATCGACTGTTTCATCATTCAGCACATAACCAGAGTCATCTACTAGCCCATCTTGACCATGCGTAGTGAAAGGGTCGAGGGCAACATCAGTAATTACGCCAAGGTCAGGGCAATGTTTTTTAACGGCGTGTACGGCTCGTTGAGCCAGACCTTCTGGGTTATAAGCTTCACAGGCATCGTCAGATTTGGCGCTAGCAGGTGTCACAGGAAATAGGGCGATGGCAGGAATACCGAGAGCGACTAGTTCTTCTGCTTCTTTTACTAATAGATCGATACTTAGGCGTTCGATGCCGGGCATTGAATCAATACCTTTACGCTGGTTGATACCTTCGAGCACAAACATGGGATAGATAAGATCATCGCAGGTCAGGGTGTTTTCACGCATTAAACGGCGTGAAAAGTTATCACGGCGCATGCGGCGCATACGTACTTGTGGAAACCGTCCATGACCAGTATCTGGGTTGCTCACTCACATTCTCCTGAAGATTATCTCGTCAGGCTCATCCTACCCGAGCAGCGCCTGTTAGCAAAGGACTTAGCTTAGGGGCACGTTAATGAGTAAATTGATAGATCACCCATGGCTGAATGCAAAGAGAAATTAACAGGATTTTGGTACCTTCATTAGCAATGTTTTGGTCAAGATCTACCCAGCTGACCAAAAGCATATTCGCTAGAAGAACCACACCAATGAGTATTAATGTCTCTTTGATAATTAGTCTCACCTTGATAACCCATCTTTTTTGCTTAACTTATTAGTATTAACGGACAGAATGAGAATAATTGGCGGAAAGGGTTGGCAATATGCCTGAGACCTACTTCACAAAATCACAATAACAATTATAACGCAATGATTATATTAAGATTAATAACGTCCTAGATGACAATTCTAACCCTGCTTGGAGCGGTTGTAGGGTATTTATGGCCACATATCATGCAGAATATGGGCTTAGATGTTGCCTTAGCATAGAAGCATTTTCTAGCAGCGTTGGTATAAGAGATGACGCTGAATATTTTTTACTCTGGCTCTAAATAGACGTAGCATCGAGTAATGAAAAAGAAGATTGATATCTTACAATTGCGAATGGGCATGTATGTAGCAGAGTTGGATCGACCATGGCTAGAGTCTCCTTTTTTATTTCAAGGTTTTGTCGTTGATGATGAAGATGTGTTTAAGAGTGTGAATGATCTATGCCAATACATCATCATTGATACCGAAAAAGGTAATGATATTGATCCTTCAACAGAACATGAGTCATCGGTAAGTGCGATTGTTATTGACTTTAAATCACGTAGACGAATACCTGAAAAAATAAGTTTTCAAGATGAGCTTAAAGAGGCTCGCATTGTTCACAAACGTGCTCGTAGTCAAATTAATTCCATGTTCAGTGATGCCCGCATGGGAAAAAACATTGATGTGTCCGGTGCGAAGGAAGTTGTTTCCGGTATGGTTGATAGTATTGTTCGTAATCCAGATGCACAACTTTGGTTATCTAATCTTCGTAAGCGAGATGAGTACACTGCGATCCATAGTTTAAATGTTTGCATTTTTGCATTGACGTTTGCGCGCTATCTAGGTTTTGATACCGAAGAAATGAACGAAATTGGTATCGGTGCTTTGTTGCATGATATTGGTAAAATGCGAGTGCCATTAGAGATCTTAAATAAAGAAGGTCCGCTTACGAAGGAAGAACGTGAGATTATTAAAGAACACGCACAACATGGTCTTGATATTTTACAAAATAGCAAAGGATTGCCAGCGAGTACGATAGAGGTGGTTTTTACTCACCACGAACGTAAGAAAGGCACCGGTTATCCTCGTGGATTACTCGAAGCACAAATACATTTATTTTCACGCATGGTAGCGATTGTCGATGTTTATGATGCTATCACCAGTGACCGTGTCTATCACCATGGCATGAATACGCTTGATGCACTGAAGAATATGTTTAAGTGGCGTGAAAATGATCTAGATACAGAATTAGTTGAAAGTTTTATACAATGCTTGGGTATTTATCCTATTGGTAGTCTTGTGCAATTAAATACTGGTGAAGTCGGCATTGTTTTATCCGTTTCACAAGGTCGAAAACTTGCGCCTATTGTGATGCTTGTTTGTGACGAAAATAAACAAGTCGTGACGCCACCGCGTATTATCGATTTATCACAATTTACCCATGAGCAAACAAATAAACCGATTGAAGTTACTAAAGTGCTGGAAGCAAATAGTTACGGTATCGATTTATTTGAATATATTAAGCATGAAGTATTATTTTAATATTTATTTAAGTTCTGCGTAAAAAGATATAATAGGTATTTATGAAAATAAATAAATTATTAGTATGTGCGTTATTATTGCTAAGTGGACTAGTGCAAGCAGAGACTAAGAAAATAATTGAATTAGTTGATGGCACCGATATTTCTTATTATCATTATCCTGCAAAAGGAAAGAAATTATTTATTTGGTTGGCAGCAGAAGCAGGATTGCAAGCATCAGAAAAGACAATGGCTAAGCAATTGGCAGAAAAGGGGGTAGAAGTTTGGTACCCCGATTTGTTTGAAACTAATTTTTTACCGGTTGCTGCCAGTAGTGTAGAAAAATTTCCAGTTAATCAAATTAAGGCACTGATCGCTTCAGCTAACAAAGGTAAAGATATATATTTAGTGACTAGTGGTCGAGGTGTTATCCCAATATTAAAAGGTTTGCGTCAATGGCAATTAGAAATGCCTGCAAGCACCGCGATTAAAGGGATGATTTTACTGAGCGCAAAGTTCTTTGTTGGAACGCCTGACCCAGGACAAGCTGGTAAAATTTTACCGATTGTTAAGGCAACTAATATCCCTGTTTATTTATTTCAGCCGGCACAATCACCGTGGCGATGGAAGCTTGATAAAACGCTTCCTGCTCTACGCGAAGGTGGTAGCGAAGTATTTTTACAAATATTACCTAAGATACGTGATCGTTTTTATTATCGGCAGGATGCAGTAGCACAGGAATACCAGTTAGCAAATGAATTACCAGCTCTGCTTATACGTGCAAGCAAGGTACTAACTTTTTTATCATCACAACGGACAGCGGCTAAGCTGAACAAAGCGTCAACAAGAAATATTGCAACAACAAAAAAAGAGCGGTTGTTAACCGCTTATCCTGACAAACCAATAGCGCCAGCCTTGAGTTTAAATGACTTACAGGGCAAGAAAATAAATTTAAATGATTATAAGGGTGAGGTGCTGATGGTAAATTTTTGGGCATCATGGTGTCCACCTTGTGTCTATGAAATGCCTTCAATGCAGCGTTTAAATAATAGTATGCAGGGGAAGCCTTTCCGCATTCTCGCAGTCAACATGGCAGAAGGAATACCGACGATTAGAAAATTTTTAAAAGAAAAAGTACAAGCGGATTTCACTATTCTATTAGACAGTAATGGTGCCGCCTTAAAACGCTGGCAAGTGTTTGCCTTTCCAACGACGTATTTTGTCGATAAACAAGGAAAATTACGGTATGGATTATTTGGAGGGCGTGAGTGGGATAAGCCAGATGTTGAAAAGGCCATTAATGAACTCATTAATGAAGGTTAATAGAAATATTGGGAGTTAGGAGAACAAATGAAAGCATTTCTGATCCTTGTAGTACTCGTTTTGTTGGCAGTCATTATAGTATTTTTCTTTTTGGGTCAGGCTTCTCAGTCAGGTAAAGCGACAGGGGTGGTTAATGGGAGGTTAACAAAATGTCCCTCTAAACCTAATTGTGCTAGCAGTGAATATAGAGATGATGTTGAACATTATATTGAACCAATTACGCTAAATAATATGAATGCTGATAATTTATCAGTACTGACAAGTGTGATTCAAAGTATGGGTGGTAAGCTTGAACATGAAACAGCATCATATATAGCAGCAACTTTCACGTCCGGTTTTTTTAAATTTGTAGATGATTTAGAAATACGTATTGATCCAGATAATAAACTTATTCATATCCGATCTTCCTCCCGAGTGGGTTACAGTGATGCTGGAGTGAATGAGAAAAGAGTTCAATTGTTAAAAGAACGCTATCAAGCGAGGTCTGTGCTTTAGCAAATCGTCTTAATGTGTAAAGCAAGCCTTCTGGTTATTACCCCAAGGGCACTTTGTCACTTTGTTCGGGCGCGTTCGCAATGACAGTTATTTATTCACCCAATCCTGAGGAATAAGGTAATGTTCGTACAGTTTTGCTTCTGGTGTGCCTGCGTCAGGTGTCCAGTTATAACGCCATTTCACCAGTGGTGGTAATGACATTAAAATAGACTCTGTGCGCCCACCGGTTTGCAAACCAAATAGCGTGCCGCGGTCAAAAACCAGATTAAACTCAACATAACGTCCACGGCGGTAGAGTTGAAAATTGCGTTCACGTTCACCAAATTCAGTATTTTTACGTCGTGCAACAATCGGTTGGTAGGCGGGTAAGTAATGGTCGCCAACACTGCGCATGAAGGCAAAGCTTTTTTCAAAACCCCATTCATTAAGGTCATCAAAGAATAAACCACCAACACCACGCGGTTCGTCGCGGTGTTTAAGGTAAAAGTATTCATCACACCATTTTTTAAAACGTGGGTAGGTTTGTTCACCAAATTCGACACAGGCTTCTCTGGAGGTTTTGTGCCAATGAATAACATCTTCGTCATTGCCATAGTAAGGAGTGAGATCAAAACCACCACCAAACCACCAAACAGGGTCCTCGCCTTCTTTTTCAGCGATAAAAAACCGGACATTGGCATGTGAGGTTGGTACATAGGGATTATGAGGATGGATCACCAGTGACACGCCCATGGCTTGAAAGCTACGCCCGACTAACTCAGGTCGGTGTGCTGTGGCGGCAGCGGGCATATTGTCACCTTCTACATGAGAAAAGTTAATGCCAGCTTGTTCAAAT
>VAPM010025069.1_pt1 | contig 11179 bp, 8 predicted proteins | sample 3395091 | NCBI WGS metagenome assembly VAPM01 (sample SAMN08290445, study PRJNA428436) | hydrothermal vent metagenome | isolation source: Deep-sea hydrothermal vent chimney 3 | place: Pacific Ocean: Juan De Fuca Ridge | reverse complement strand
GGGGGGATGTTTTTACTTTGTTTGTTCTTCATCACAAACTGCATTCCTATTATTTTCAATTGAAACTATTCTCGGTAATGTTGGTCATAAGATTGTTTGTAAAAATATTAATATTAAAATGTCGTACACAATAATAAATTATAGGGAATTAAATATAAAAATATTATTTAGTTTGCTGGGTTTTTATCTGATATTTATGTCTGCGGTTGTTTCTACAGAAATATAAAGAATTAATACATCGTGTACAGAGCCTTGTAGAAGGTGAAACCTTGAAAATAAGAATGTGCAAACTTGCTGCTGAAGGACATGGATATAAACCAAATCAAATACACAGATTTATAAAAATAGTGCCTATGGGAGATGCTGAAATCATACGTTTACAAAATGAAGAACAGCATGCTTATACGCAATAAAATAATAATTAGATAAAAATCAGCAATAAATACTATAGGTGTTATACCCTGTATAATACACAAACATAACGGTCATAATTAATATATTCTGAAGTAGGCACAGGAAAAACTGTAAAATATTTCACCTAAAACAAACATAAAGTAATCTATTATTCTTTAAAATAACATTTTAAGCCGCTGCAATTTTATTTATAAAACCAGTTTGTAATTTTCGACGTTTAAGATCGTTAGGGTCAACTTGTGACGATTTTTGATCTTTTGCTTTTGAATTTTCCTGTGTAAATCGTTCTATATCTTCATGGGAAAATTTAAGCTCTTCACCTTTCTTAATAACTGTACGTTCATAACCTAACGTATCCATTACTTTTCCTGTAATAGACTCAATAATTTGAATTTCCTCTGTTGTTAATTCATTCATAAATTTTTTGAAATTATTGCATTTTATTGGTTGATTCAGGTTTTCCCACAAAGTGCTGGAATTTGCGCTACTTTTAGCTTCTTTTGATCTATGAAAATTCAACATTTTTTTATCAAACTTAATGCCAAGATGTTGGCAAAGTTCTTTTACTACTTTTTCTGGATTTTTAAGGAGTTTTTCATAGCTAATAGGAATTACAGTTTCATCGTCATTCTTGGTCAGTTGTTTAATACATAATTTTTGCAATTTATTCCATTGTTTAGCGATAAAGTAGGGGTGTTTTTCACCAATAACGGCTTTTGTAAAAGATAGTGTTACATCACGAGGATCTCGATATAAATAGATATATTTTGGGTTGTCAAAATAATGATTAATTTCATCTGCCCACTGTATATTCTGCATACTTTTGCATACCCATGCATTTGCACCATGTGCTTCAGCATATAAATCCATGACAGCTCCATAAACTGCAATTAAGGATTTTTCCTTGCACCGTTTAAATATTTCCCTGCGATTTAATTTAACCTTATCCCAGGGTACGGGATTAAGCTCAACTAGATGACAAACATCATCTATTAACTTCTTAAAGTTTTTTCCTTCATTTAAATCTCCATATATAGGAAGCAAAGGCATAAACCGTTGCAATATATGTGGTGGATGCGGTGCAGCAATGCTGGAAGATTCATTAAGAATAAGTCGCAATAAATTTGAACCAGAACGTTGTTCGCCAACCATAAAAATTGCTTGCATGTGTGCTTCTCCTGATAATTATTTAAAAAAACAGATAGCCGATTAACCCTGCTGGTGGAATAATCCAGATAACATCAAGGTTGAATCTGATTAAGCCGATTAAAGAAGTTATAAAAATAGCAATAACAGGCCAATTAATAATAATCTCTGAAATCGAAAATGAAGGAAGTGAAGATTTTAAAATAACAAATGCGGCAACACATATCATGCCTATTACTGCACTATGAATACCATGCATAACAGCCTGTGTATTAGAAGACTGGCGAATAAAATCAAACCAACGAGAAACAATAACCATTAATATGGCAGGAACACCAAAAATACCGATAGTTGAACATAGCGCGCCCCAGAAGCCAGCAACCTTGTAGCCAATGAATGTTGCACTAATTAAAATAGGACCCGGTGTAACTTGTCCTAAGGCGATACCATCGTTGAATTCTTGTGATGTTAACCAGTTATTTTCCAGTACAACAATACTCCCAATTACGGGAATAAAGACATAACCGCCCCCAAACAACATAAGACTCATACTTGCAAATGTTAGAGTAAGGTATAAAACACTGTTTTTTTCAAACGGTAAAGGGAGAAAAAAAAGTGAAAATATGAATAAAACAAATAATAATAAAATAATTATATTTTTTCTTAATTCAGTATTGTCAGTTTTATTGTTAGTAATATCTCCATTGTTGTCGCCAAATAAAAAATAACCAAGAATGCCGGCAGAAAATATTAATACGATAGGAGTATAAATTTTATAAGCTAAAGGAATAAAAAATAACGTGATCGTTGCTATAACGGCAATCAATACCTCTGCTTTTCCAGTGATTGTTTTTTTACCCAGTCGCCAGGCAACACTAAATACAATGGCGGCGACAGCTGGCATAAAGCCTTGAAATATTGTTTTTAAGTTAATTATTTCATTGTAGTTAAAGTAAATATAACTAAGAGCAAGTATTAATAAAAAAGAAGGGAGTATAACGCCAGATGTTGCGACCAGAGCACCTAGTCGGCCTCTCACTTTATATCCTGCAAAGGCCACAACATTAACAGCCATAGGGCCGGGAAGAAGGTTGGCAAGTGCGACTCCATCTAACATGTCGTTGTGTGTTATTAACTTTAACTTTTTAACGATGGTATTTTCGATAACTGAAATTAAGGCCATATAGCCACCAAACGCCAAGCTTCCTATTTTCAAGAAGGTTAAAAACAGGAAAAATAATGATACTTGGTTTTTTTGCATATTTTGCATGTCAGTAAACTCTGGAGTAATTATTGATTCAGACATTATGCAATAGCCTCTATTTCACAAACAACTAAAGTTCAAAATTCGATTTAATAAACGCTGTTAGTTGCATGGTGCTTTCGGCAATACTATTACTGGATGTGTTTATCGTCATATCGACCGTTGTTGGTTTTTCATAGTCCTGGCCTATGCCGGTGAAGTTCTCTATTCCACCGTCCATGGCTTTTTTGTAAAGTCCTTTAGGATCGCGTGAAACACAATCATCAAGTTCAGCATGTACATGGACAAGGTAAAAATTATCGCCAATAATATTTTTTACGGACTCTCGCCCTTTGTGATGAGGTGATATAAATGAAGCAAGTACAATATGACCTGTCTCAGCAAATAATGAAGCAACTTCACCTGTGCGTCTTAAGTTTTCTTCACGGGCTTCTTTGGTAAAATCAAGGTCGTTGTTCAAACCAGAGCGCAAAGTGTCTCCATCTAATATAGAAACGGTATAGCCTTGCTGAAATAACATTCTTTCAACTAAGTTAGCAACTGTCGATTTTCCTGCACCAGAGAGCCCGGTAAGCCAAACAACACCGCTTTTATGACCAAGTTCACCATTACGTTTTTCTCGTGTAATGAAGCCTTGATGTGGGTGAATATTACTTTCACCAGATGATTGGATTTTTAATTTTTCACAAGTTGCAGGGGTCATAATGTACGTCTCTTTTTTGCTATATTTGCATTAAGAATAGACGTGGTGACATATTTATTGCCATGTGGTTTTTGTGATCAACTAAGCAGTTTTTGTAAGTGAATGTGTAGATAATTAGTGTTTAAAAGTTCTTTTGCTTAGAGCTTAAGACATGTAATATCTATGTGAATTAGTGCTATGCATTATCGTAGTAGTCGAATGGAATCGCTGAACAACAAAGCCAACATTTAGACTTAATATTGAGAATTATAATGCCACTTGTTAAAAATGATAAACTTTCAGCTAAAAACCCTCCCTTAAGTAATGAAACTTTAAATCTTTTAATATCATTTTGTGAACGTCGAAAATTCCCTAAAAAAGGTATTATTTTTAGAGAGACAGATATAGCTGACAGCTTATACTACATTATTGAAGGTTCCGTTGCCGTTACATCTGCAGATGAAGATGGACATGAAATGATATTAGCTTATCTCCATAAAGGAGAATTTATTGGTGAGATAGGTCTCTTTATTTCAGAATCTTATCGTTCAGCAATGGTAAGAGCTCGCACCGAATGTGAGTTAGCTGTAATTAGTTATGACCATTTCGACAAGCTCGTAAAAAAAGAACTTCGTGATAAACATGCTGAAATATTGAGTGTTGTTGGTTTACAATTATCCGAACGCTTATTAAAAACCAGTAAAAAAATTACTTTATTAACCTCAATGGATGTTGCCGGACGTATTGCCAGAACATTGCTGGACTTATGTCATGAACCACATGCAATGACACATCCAGAAGGTACGCAAATCCATATTTCGCGACAAGAGATTGGTCGAATCGTCAGTTGCTCACGAGAGACCGTAGGTCGTGTCCTTAAGAAAATGACGGAAGATGGAATGATTGAGGTTAAAGGCATGGATATTGTTGTATATCACAGCCGATAAACTTATTTAAGATTGAATATTTAATGCTCGTACATCATCCCACTCTCTATCAGCACCTTGCTCTATACCTTTTAAACGAATCTTTTTAAGCAACGCTTTTCCTAATGGATCTTGCTCCATTTCCAAAAGAATTTTTTGTAATTTGGATACAATTGCCTGAGGTACACGAGGATGTGCAGCAAAAGCATGAGGAGTGTAGCCATCTGACTTCCATAAAATTCTTAATTTATTACGGTATTCAGGAGAAGTATTTTTAAATGTACGTAAAACACCTCCGCCACCAGGGTAACGACCACGTGCAATATTACGATATACAGAATCATGCGAAGAAACATATTTTGAGGTGAAGGATATATTCGCTTTGGATAATACTGCTGTCGGTACTAAGTTTGCGGCAAAAGCATTTGAAGGGAAAGCGAGTTCAGAATTATTTAAATCATTAATCGAACGATACGGACTATCTTTTTTTACTACAATAATACCTTTTAGCCTTTTCTTTTTTGCTTTAGCAAATGCGACATAGCCTTGTTTTTCATGAAACACGGTATAGTGATAAGGATTCATATATACGATGTCATATTTTCCTAATGCAAGACGTTTTTCAAATGTATCAATATTTCGTGTAGTTGCAAAATGAAGGTTTATATCAGACTTATTTTCAATGTATTGGAGAATAGGTGACCATAGCTTTGAGAGTTTGCTTCCATTAGTTTGTGGAACTATACCAAAGGAGTATTGCTGTGCAGCAAAAGAAACTACTGGGTTGAGTGTTATTACAAAAGTAACGCCACATACGAGCTTGAAAAAATTATTCTTGTTCATATTGTATCTCCGCTTCAATATTTTATGCTGTAAATAAGTTATTTAATTTACAGTTAATAATAGATTTTGAATGTTTTCTAATAGTTCATCTTCAGAAAATGGTTTGGTGAGATAAGCACTAACACCCGCGGCATCGGCCATATTGCGATGTTTTTCAGTCGATCTCGAAGTAATCATAATAACTGGAATATTTTTCAATTCAGGTTTGTTTCGAATATGAGAAGTGAATTCAAGCCCATTCATTCTTGGCATCTCTAAATCAACAAGAATAATATCTGGCTTACAGTTCTCTATAACTTCAATTGCTTCTATGCCATCTCTCGCGACGATCACATCATATCCAATATCTTTTATAAATTCTGAAAGTGAACGCCGGGCACTTAATGAGTCATCAATAATCAAAGCTGTTAGCGTATCTTCTATATCATGTGCATTTGCAAGTCGCTGCTCTATGAGCGGACTTATATCTTTATCTACCGCTGTTCTTATCAGACCAGGTAGGTCAATAACCGGAGCTACACTACCATCTCCCAGTATTGTCGCGCCTTCAATGCCAACAATATCGGGTATATACGTCCCTAATTGCTTCACGATTAAGTCTTGATTGGCGATGACATTCTCAACAGTAACCGCATATTGGTAACCTGCTTCATTGCGAACGATAAATACAGTACGTTCTTCTCTGTCTGTATCACGTTGATCTCGGGGTTGATGCAATAATGTTTCTATATCAAAAGCAGTAAAAATTTCTCCATTTAAATCATATGTATATTTATCGTTGTCTTTTTTTAGTTCACCATCACCTGCACATAAAATTTGCTCGATGCCACGGTTTGATATAGCAATGGTCTGTTTGCGTAGTGTAGTCAATATTGCATGAACAGAAATTAGTGTCACAGGCAGTCTTAACTCAACAGTACAGCTTGTATCTTTTACTGAGTTTATATTTAAGGTGCCTTTCATAGCTGTTATTTGGTTGTACACAGCATCCATACCAATACCTCGCCCGGAAACCTGGGTAGTGGTTTCGCGCGTTGTAAAACCGGCTAGCAAAATTAAGCGAGTAAGCTCTTCATCTGATAACTTTTCTTCATTCGTGATCATGTTCTTTTTTATAGCTGTGTTTCTAATAGCTTCAAAATCGAGGCCAGCACCATCATCAATACAGCGAACAACGATATGATCGCCATCTCTAAAAAAGGATAAATCAATTTTTCCCGTTAAGTTTTTATCTTTGTTCTTTCTAATAGATTCATTTTCAATGCCGTGATCAATCGCATTACGCAGAATATGCATTAACGGATCAACAAGTTCATCCAATACGTCGCTATCCATTAATGTTTCTGATCCGGTAACATTTAAAGTTACTTTTTTTGATGTTGTTCGTGATGTTTGTCGTATGCTTCTTTGCAACCGTGGTACAATATTTTGTACCGGAATCATTCGTGTTTGCATTACGATATTCTGGTTCTCTTTATGCAAACGACTTTGATCGACTAGTAATGTCTCAAGCGTATTAAGCTCATCTTCAATAGAGTGTGTTAATTCTTTTGAATCTGTTGCGGCTTCAACAAGTCGGTGAGTAACAGTATGAAGTTCGTTGTACTGCTCAAGTTCAAGCGAATCAAATATTTCGTTGGATTTAGTATCAGGTTTTTTAGCGCTTAAGCCCTGAACGTCTACAATTTGTTCTAATTCAAAAACAAGTTTCTGATAAAGCACATTTTGTTCATGTACAAGCTGTGTTTGTTCATTTGCTTTGCGCAGTCGTTCTTGCAATTGGCCACCTAAAATTATGGATTCACCGGCTATACGAAGTAATTCATCCATTAATGTAGCAGGTACGCGTAACATTGTAGGCGCAACGATGTCATTTAAATGACTATTGTCATCTTGTTCATTATTTTCGTTTTTATTGTTGCTTGAGTTTAATTCAATTTGTACATCATCTTCAGGAATACCATCCTGATCGAGTAAATTTGCCCAATCGAGAATTTGTTGCAATACATTTTGAGCTTGCTGAGGTGCATCCCCTATGCCCAATAGAGCTTCACTCATCATTTCAAGAACATCTGCAGCGTTCATTAAAATATCAGCCAGGTTTTTACCTGGTAAACGATGCTGAGTCGTAAATATATTAAATATATCTTCTATGTGGTGCGTTAAAGTTGCAATACCCACTATACCTACAGTATTTGCTGCTCCTTTAAGTGTATGTGCAATCCTTTGTGCTTTTTCTACATCACGCAGGCTCGCATTTCCTTCAACAAGCTGTGTGACTGACTGAGTAAATTCTTCTGCTTGAATAGGTAATTCTTGTAATAAGGTATTAAGCAGTTCCTGGTTAACGTCTTCGGGAAGTTTTAAAGAAACATCATCTGTAGTTGCCTGGGTTGCACGTATTTCAATATCATCCTCAATCATTAATTGAGGCGAAAGTAACTCTTTCTCCAGTTTGTTTTGCTCACAGTTTAGTTCTACAGGCCAGGCATATGTATAGAATGGGGACACTAACGTACTAATGATATTAGAATTATCCATTTCACTTAAATAATTAAGTGCAAGTTGAGGGAAAGATTTTAAATAACTGACAACATCCTGATCCAGTATATTGATGTCTTTGTCATCAATAAATTTATTTAAATTTTCGACTATATGGGTTAATGTTTTATTTAACCCTGTTAATCCAATTGATTCTGTTGCAAGAGAAAAACGTTCAATCATTAATTTAAATGTAGATAATTGTTCAATATCAGCTGAGGTTAGATCTATATCTGGTTTTATATCTTTTATGGCATCATCTAATGAAGGTTGTTCCAGCTGAAATTCATCATGTATTAGTTGAATAAGTTCATGACCAAGAAAATACATATCTTCTGAGACAGTAATATCATCAAGTCCTTCTGCATCATCCATTTCATAAACCAACTCGGCCTCGTGAACTGAGCTTTCTTTTTCCTCAAAGCTTTCGATATCATCCACATTCCCAGCAGGTGCAGTAACCTCTATATCCTCTGGTATAAGTATAAATCTTAATGTCATTACTTCATCTTCTGACATTTTTTCAGCCCAGGGGATATTATTTAAATGTTCAACAAGTTTATCGACAATATCATTATCAGTAGGGGAGCTAAGGTACGCTATCAAATGAGAAGTCCATTCCTCAATAATAATTTGCTCATTTTCACTAAGTTGTTTTTCACGTTTTGCCAGTTGACGCAAGCCTGTTTGAAATATCATACAGACATCCATTAACCCTATTAAACCGGCTGTAGCAATTGACATTCCGAGTAATTCAATGCGATCAGCACATAGATAAAAGGCATGACCTAAACCAAAATCATCATCTTCGTCTGTTGAAGCAAGATCAGAAATAAGCCCTGTCATTGCTTCTAGTATTTCTTCCTGAACAGACTCAAACAATGCGCCATCAAAAGCGCCTGGTATTGGTTCATCTATTTCTTCAGAAGGTGCAGCTTCGTTTACTTGTAGAGAAGAGGGGGGCTCTTTGCTTATATTACTTACAAAAGCATCGCTGAGCTGCTGTAAATCACTTTCATCAGCTTGATAAGGCCATATAGAATCTTGTAAAAGTTGTAATAAAAGATCAATATTATCTTTGTCATCTGGATTGGCAATGTAAGATAACGTTAATGTTGGCCAAACTTCAAACTGCTGGAATTGCTCTTCTGTGATTTGAGTGTTGTTTTTATATAATCCCTCAAGAATTGAATGAAAAATAACACAGGAGTCACGCAGTGCCTTGAATTTTGACTTTCCCAGACGAAAAGCAATTCTCGTAATACGTTTAATATAAGTCTCTATATAATTATGAACGGCTTCTTGATCATTATTTTCATGAAAGAGTATATTTGTATCATAAAGCTCAATGACTATCTTTGAAATTTCTTCCTCAATAGTCGTTATATTTTCTAAATCTTCGCTCATGAGTTGTTATGACGCTTCTTGTTGTTGAGTTGAAATAACAATTTCAGGAAGTTTTTGCTTTGGTATACTGCCATTGTTTGATGCTGGAGATTGTGATATGACGGGTTCAGCAACACCAGGTAATTTGAATACTTGCACTGCTTTCAGCAATCCTTTCGCATAATCTACCAGGCGTTTAGTTTGAATAGTTTGTTTTTGTAACTGCTCACTGGTTTTTTTGTTTGACTCTAAAATTCCATCAGCATTTTTTTGTAATTTTTTGGTAATGATTAATTGATTTGCTGAACTTGAAGCAATTTGTTGTACTGAAGCAACTAAATCTTTGGTACTATTTTGCGTGTGACGCATTTCTTCACCCGCTTTTTCAGCCAGCTGGCTACCTTCAACAACTTGAGTGATTACGTTATTCATAGTGTCTACCGTATCGACAGTTTCCACCTGAATATTTGATACTAAGGTTGATATTTGCGATGTTGCATCACGTGCATTTTCTGCTAGTCGTTGGACTTCATCAGCAACCACGGCAAATCCTCGACCAGCTTCACCTGCTGAAGCTGCATGCATACTGGCATTCAAAGCTAGTATGTGTGTTCTTTCTGAAATACTGTTAATGAGGTTTACGGCACGACTAATTTCTTGTGAACGTTCACCTAAGCGCTTAATACGTTTCTCTGCTTTATGAATTGTTTCACGAATATTGTTCATTCCTTCACTAGATCTATTTACAGTTTCCATTGCAGTATTGGTTGTTTTAATCGCATTTTCTGCTTCCTTATTACATGACCTCGCAAGATCAGCAATATGTCCCATAGCATGGACCGCATTTGAAAGTTCTTTAGTAGTATTTATGACGGCAGCTTGTTCTTTTGTTGCCATAGAAATAACAGAATCAGATTGGTTTTTAACGAGATTAGTTGCTCTGGCAACTTCTTCTGAAATTACACGTACACCTTTTAGTACTTTTGATGTTTCTGCAGTAAATAAATTTAATGCGTCTGCAACAGGGCCTGTTATATCTTCTGTAACAGGAACTTTAATAGTTAAATCTCTTTGGCTGAGTTTTGATACTGCTTGAAGTAAAGAAATAACGGAGTCATTTAATTCTTCATTGTTTTTTTCTGCTTCTACCAGTGTTGATACTTTTTCAGCCAGGAGCCTGTCAAATGCACCACCAAGCTCAGATAGTTCATCCTTACCTGACATATCTGTTCTGGCATAATAATCGCCATCAGCAACTTTTTTAACTATTGATGAAATATTTTTTATAGGGTTAGTGATAGAACGGAAAATAATATAACCTAATATGCTAGCAAAGATTAGACCAAACACCATGATTGCGGCACTGGCATTAAAGAATATTTTATTTGTGGCTAGTGATTCTTCAAATAATGCTTCGGATATAAGCTGGTATTCGTTAACACGTTCGTTTAATTCTGTAATGAAAGGAAGTACGATCTCTTTAATGCGTGTTTCAATAAACAGATTTAATCCTTCCTGGTCTTCGGTATTGAATAAACTATCTAACTCGCTAAAAGCCGTTAAAATATTTCTATATTCATTACCTAAAGAAGCTTCAATTTCTTTCTTTTCTTGTGCAGACTTATCTTCTTTGTATTCTTCCCAGTTATTAATGAAGATGTTTTTTGCTGCTAATAAATCAGCTGAACCTTGTTGCCAGGTAATCTTGTTATTAGATACACGTGTTACCATTTCTAACAAATCGGTTCGAACGGTACCATTGAGTTGATTCAAGGTTACTTGCTCAATGACGTTTTTATTTAAAGACTGAGTGGTATCTGTTGCAAAGTTCAAACCTAAAACGGCAGTTGCACCAATTACGGCTAAAACAATCGTTTGCGCAGCTATAAGTAATACCAGCCTTGGTCCAATTCTCATTTTATTAAGCATTTCTGTGTAACCTCATTTATATTCTTTAAATATTACTAATTAAATATC
>VAPM010053605.1_pt1 | contig 11181 bp, 9 predicted proteins | sample 3395091 | NCBI WGS metagenome assembly VAPM01 (sample SAMN08290445, study PRJNA428436) | hydrothermal vent metagenome | isolation source: Deep-sea hydrothermal vent chimney 3 | place: Pacific Ocean: Juan De Fuca Ridge | reverse complement strand
GCTTCGTAAACTCAATTTACAACAAAGAAACGAAAAAATGGACATGCTTCAAGCGTGCTCACGTTGATTTGGTTGATAAATCAAAATTATTTAAGTAAGCAATTACTTAATTAATTGAGTTAAAGAACCCGAGTTGCCGAAAGGCACTCGGGTTTTTTTATTTCTAGATTTTCATGTTAGTTGATAACTTAAAGTTGGGCTTAGATTAGGTATTTTTATAGGTTATATTTTAGTAATAAACAAAGTAAATTCAGAGTTGATATGGATCAATGTCTTTTACTGTTAATTGAGTACTATAAATAGTAGGTTAATAAAGAGTAAGAAGTATTTGTTTAATTGTAATGAAAGAGTAAAGAGTAAGGAGTATTTTATTTAATATGTAAACTAGGGGAATTAAAATGGAAACGTTAATTAAAATTACGAAAGATTTAAAAAGAACAGCAAGGATAAGTTTAGCCAGTATTTTGCTCGGCATAACAGCTCTACCCGTTATGGCCGGAACCATCAAGGACACTAAGCATGACTTTAGTACTTCTGGTTGGTCTGGTGGTGAAATTTGTATTGCTTGCCATACACCACATAATGCTGACGCAACAGTAACGGATGCACCTTTGTGGAATCATGATTTATCGACCAAGTCCTATACGCTGTATGACACTGCGACACTGAATGCAACCGTAGCACAGCCTACCGGTACTTCAAAGTTATGTCTCTCTTGTCATGATGGCACGGTTGCTTATGATAATACGACCAACGGAACCAAAATGACGGGGTCTTCTGCAGTTGGTAGTGATGAATTGAATAATGATCATCCTATTTCATTTACTTTCGATACTGCTTTAGCAAATGCAGATGGCTCACTTTTTGATCCATCAACCAAAACAGTGACTATAGGATCAGGTACAGATACTAAAACAGGTACTATTGCTGCCGTTATGCTCAGCGATGGTGCTGTTCAATGTGCTTCATGCCATGATGTTCATAACAAGTTCACTGATGGAGATACGCTGTTAAAAATTTCAAATGCTGGAAGTGGACTCTGCTTGACTTGCCATAATAAATAAGTAGTCTATAAGTAAAACAACACACCCTCTGGATGTTTCAGAGGGTCGTACTAACTCAGAAATAATTTGACCAGAGAGTTAGGGGCGTAGCTGGTTGTCTAGTATGGATACGACGAATTCAATCAGGTTTTATTATGACTATGTGGCAATTGATTTTTACAAAATATAAGCACCTATACTGTTTGATTACAGTTTTAATATTGGCAGGGTGTAGTGTTACACCGGAAAAGCAGGAAAATGCCCCTGTTTTTTATCCTCCCTTACCTAATCCACCGCGAATTCAGCATTTATTATCACTCACAGCTTTGGCTGATCTTAATCAAAATAAAAGCAGTTTTGCAGATTTCATTCTGGGAGCGCAGTCAGCTGATTCAATGGTGGTGAAGCCATATGGAATAGCATTATTTGAAAAGAAAATTTACATTGTTGATGCAGCAAGTGCTGGTTATGTGATACTTGATCTTGTAACCCGTCAACGCAAATTTGTCAGTGGTGGTGGTGCCGGAAGAATGAAAAAGCCCATCAATATCACTATTGATAAAGATGGCACTAAATATATTAGTGATACGGGGCGAGCTCAAGTTCTTGTCTTTGACAGAAGTGACAAATTTATTCGTGCCTTGGGCATTAAAGGACAATTTAAACCTTCTGATGTTGCTATAGAAAACAATCGGCTGTTTGTTACGGATTTGGATAGTCATATGATTCAGGTGCTGGATAAAAAAACCGGTAAGTTGCTGAGTCATATCGGTAAAATTGGTTCAAAAGATGGTGAATTTTTTTATCCAACAAATCTGGCTATTGGACCTGATAAGCACCTGTATGTAACGGATACTGGAAATTTTCGAGTACAGAAATTTACTCTGGATGGTAAATTTGTTCATCGTTATGGAAGTATTGGAAGTGGTTTGGGGAAGTTTGCCAGGCCTAAAGGTCTTACACTTGATCGTGAGGGACGCTTATATGTTGTCGATGCAGCATTTGAGAACATACAGGTTATCGATAATAGAGGGAAATTATTACTTTTCTTTGGCAGGCCAGGAGATAATCCTGAAAATATAAATTTACCAGCAGACGTATCTATTGATTATGACCACGTGAAGTTTTTTCAAAGCTATGCACATCCAAAATTTAAACTGGAATATGTTTTGCTTATAACAAGTCAATTTGGTGTGAATAAGATAAATATTTTTGGTTTTGGTTATATGGAAGGGATGGATTATTCAGTAACTGAAAAAATAAATTAGCAATAAAAAACTTGGAGCAATGTTCAGTTATGTGTACAGGAGATCAGATAAAGCTGCTTTCTCCGGTAACAGCATTTCTCTCGCTTCTTGTTACGGCATCTCATAGTGTTTATGCAGATGAAACTGCGGCATACAAACTAACAAATATAGATAGCTATTTTGGTTTACGTTTTCGTTATGATAGTAATTTAACTAAGCAAGTTGTAGGTTCGGAAAATAAGGAAACCCGCTCAAGTTTTGACAAAGAGCTTCATGTACAGACACAAGGGCACATTTATCATCCGAATTTTTTGAAAGTCGATATGGGAGCAGGTGTTGTGCTTAGTCAGGAAAATCTTGAGACACAGGCGGGTACCGCAGAAGATGACAATACCCTGATTGATTTTAATACCCGATTGCTGTTTCTTGAAAAAAAGCCTTACCCGTTAACATTATATTATCATAAGTCACACCCTTCGGTTGCATTGAATCTGACTGATGTATTTATTCAGAAGAATGAAAAATATGGAATGAATTTTTCATTACGTAAAATAATTAGTCCAATAACCTTTAATTTTGAGACTTACCGTGAGTCAAATGAAGGTAATAGTTTTACTCAGATTACAGATGATACTAATACCTACCAAAGTGTTAGGGCCTATACCAGTATGGGTAATGGTGGCTATACACAAGTGTCTTATACAAAAAATCATCAGGAATCGATGAGTGGTTCAACAAGTTTAGCGATACAACCATTTAATGTTACTACCAAAACAACAGATCTTAATTCACATTTTATTTTTGGTCAGAAAAAAAATATCAAGTTTAATTTAATTGCTATAAACACAAGCCAGGAGCAAGACAGGGAGCGGGAGGAGCTAAGGTTTTCACCTAGCTTAATATGGGAGCATAATAAAAATTTTAATTCATATTATCGTTACAGTCTAACCGATAGACAACAATCCAGTATTGACACTCGTAATACATCTGGTGAAGCAGGGATGCGATATCAATGGGATGAAAATTTATATTCAAATGCTGAGATTCATTATGATGATAAAAGGACTAGCGGGCTGGAATTTAATAGTTCTGGTGCGAGTGGCTCTGTTACGTACAAGCATCCATTGGATTTTGGTTCGGTGCAATTCAATATTGGTCTGAATTATAATGACTATAATCGGGTTGCACCGAGTGTAGTACAGGTGATTGATGCGAGCTATACTTTGGTAGGTACAACACCTGTCACTCTTGGGCATGATTATATTGATGCAGCAACCATTGTTGTTAAACGTGAAGACACAAATGAGGTGCTTACAGAAGGGTTAGGTAATGATTATATAGTAGTCGTAATAGCGAAACAGACACAAATACAAAAGGTTAATCCAGCGCTACCATCCAGCCTCAATGTGCTTGTGAGTTATCAATATAATCCCGGTGGTACTATTGCATATGATTCACTTGGGCAGAATTATCATGTGAGTCTTGAAGTTCATAAATACTTTAGCATTTATTTTAATTATCGGGATTCGCAACAAAGTTTGAAAAGTGGTTTGCCAACATTGCCGCTGGAATCATCAGATACAACTTTATATGGTTTTCGCGTCGATTACCCTTTACCTGTTGATATGGAATTATCTGTTGGTGGTGAAATGTTAAATGAAAAGCATAATGAAAATATCTCATCATATGAGAAAAATAGCAGCGAAGTTTTTATGCAAGTTGCTTTACCACTTTCATCTAATATGTATTTAAGTATACGGAATCTTAATATTGATAATCTCTATTCTGTTGAGGATGTGAATTTGACACGTTATGCACTGCGTTTAAAATCAAATCCAGCAAGACAACTTAGCCTTTCACTGCAGCTGAGTGATGAAAAAGATACAGGTGGTAGTTTATCTCGCCGCACTCGTAATATGACCTTTAGTGGGCAGTGGCGCATTCGGAAGTTGCTCATTAAAATGGGCGCAAGAAGAGTATTAGAGACACAAGGCTCCATCAAGCATGAACGTACTATTTTTAATATTAAATTGCGAAGAGATTTTTGATGAAATATAAATGCATGAGGCATATTTATATTGCAATTCTGTTGAGTATAGTGTTACTTGTAGTTTCCTGTACACAGTTATATAAACCCATTGATTTAAATCTGGATACTGAGTTGGTTTGGCCGGGAAAACCGGCAAAACCACGAATTGTCTATGTTGCTTCATTTTACCATCCGGATCACTTTGATATAAAGAAAGGTTTTTTTTCCTGGTTAGGTGATCTGTTTACCGGGGAAGAAGAAAGCAGGATGATTCGTCCTATGGCTATTACTCAAACTTCTGATAATGTAATATTTGTGGCTGATCCCGGTGTAAAAGGTATTCATCGTTTTGATTTAAAGGAAAAACGTTATTCTCTTATACGTCTGCAAGATAAAAAAATATTACCTTCTCCGGTTGGCTTGGCTGTTGATACTGAAGATAATGTTTATGTTGTTGATTCTGAGTTGGCCCAATTATTCAAAATTGAAAAAAATAAAGATTACGCGATAATAGTTCCTCTTGAGGGGGCGCTCATTCAACCAACATCTATTGCGATAGATTCAGATGCAGATTCCCTGTATATCACTGATACAGGTTCGCACCAGATAAAACATTTTTCTTTTAAGGGTAAAATTAAATCTATTATTGGCAAGCGTGGCAAAGCTAAAGGTGAATTTAATTTTCCAACGATGATTTGGCGGGATAAAGCAGGGCAACTTTTTGTTACAGATTCACTTAATTTCAGAATTCAGATATTTAATCGTGATGGAAAATTTATTCGCTATTTTGGTAAGCAGGGCGATAGTTCAGGATATATGTCACGACCAAAAGGTGTGGCTACAGATCGTAATGGACATGTTTATGTCGTTGATGGCCTCTCCCACGTTTTTCAATTGTTTGATAAAGACGGTAAGTTTTTATTACATGTCGGAGGCCAGGGACAAGGGCAAGGAGAGTTCTGGCTGCCTTCAGGTATTTTCATTAGTGACGATAATCTCATATATATAGCAGATTCACATAATCGGCGTGTACAAATATTTCGTTATACAGGAGAACGATTGTGAAACCACAAATACTTTCAGTACTGGTTTCAGTGTATATTATTTTTATTGCAGTGAACTGCTATGCTGGAGTGAAAGATACCAAGCATAATCTATCAGTTAGCGGGCCTGGAAATATTAAAGCATCACAGGAAAGTGAAATTTGTATTTTCTGCCATACACCGCACAACGCAGAGCCAGGTAGTCCACTATGGAATCGTTCCCAATCGGGGCAATCCTATACACCATATTCGAGTTCAACGGTAAAAGCCTTGCCCGGGCAGCCAACAGGGGCTTCTATACTTTGTTTAAGTTGCCATGATGGCACGATTGCATTAGGTAAGGTTTTAAGTCGACAAAATGATATTAGTATGCAAGGTGGTATTACCACTATTCCATCGGGGGCGGGTCGTTTAGGTACCGACTTATCGGATGACCACCCAATTTCATTTAAATATTCTTCCGCTATGCAGGGTAACGGTGAATTAACAAGTCCTGGTGCATTAACCGGTGCAGTGAAACTGGATGCAAATGGAGAACTACAATGTACTTCTTGTCATAACGCACATGATAATACCAATGGACAGTTTTTAGTCGTATCGAATCTTGCGGGGCAGTTATGTGAAACCTGTCATGTAAAATATGGCTGGAATCAATCACCACATAATCTTTCACCTAGCACGTGGAATGGGCAGTCTCCAGATCCATGGCTTGATTCAAATTGGGATACAGTTGCAGATAATGCATGTCAAAATTGCCACAAACCCCATTCAGCAGGATCCAGTGAGCATATTTTAAAATCAAATATTGAAGAGGATAACTGTCGTGCTTGCCATAATGGCCATGTTGCCAATAAAAATATTATGGCAGAGTTTAACAAGAGTTCATTTCATCCTGTTGAGAATCAGATGGGTACGCATGATCCGGGTGAATCAGCTGTTGTTTCTTCGCGACATGTTGAATGTGTCGACTGCCATAATCCTCATGCTGCTAAAGCTTCCGGAACACCAGCCGGCCCCTTAACGGGTGTTCGCGGTGTGAATCGCTTTAATTCTGAAGTTAATCCGATTGCCTATGAATATGAACTCTGCTTCCGTTGTCATGGTGATAGTAATGGAAAGCCAGCCGCACCGACACAGCGTGTATTTAGCAATACTAATGTACGCCAGGAGTTTAATACTTCCAGCGCATCCTATCATCCAGTTGTTGGTGTGGGACGAAATAATAATGTACCCAGTCTGATTCAACCCTGGTCAACTAATAGCATCGTTAAGTGCACGGACTGTCATAATAATAACAATGGACCGGCAAGTGGTGGCAATGGTCCAAAAGGCCCACATGGTTCCAGTTATCCGCATTTACTGGAGCGGCAATATCTTACTCAGGATCTGACCAATGAAAGTCAGGCATCCTATGCGCTGTGTTATAAATGCCATAGTCGCACCAGTATTCTTGCTAACCAAAGTTTTTCCAGACATAATTTTCATATTACCGGGGCAGGTGGTAGGGGCGGTATGGGGGGTACGCTCAGTACACCTTGTAATGTTTGCCATGATCCGCATGCCAGTAATTTTGAAAAACTAATTAATTTTGATACATCCGTTGTCTCACCAAGTTCTTCAAATCGACTTGAGTATAATTCAACAGGTACTTTTTCCGGTGAATGCTATTTAAGTTGTCATGGCAGAAACCATGATCCATGTACTTATGGTAGTGGCGGTATGGGTAATTGCAGGGGTGGTGGTGGTCATTAATTCATGGTTTTCTAATATTTGATTGGTTGTTGAGCTAGATCAAGTCAATGTTAGATAGGTGTGTCAGACTGCAAGGTAGGTTGATTACAAGCAGGAACACACCAAACTAACAAAACGTATACGTAGCTTAAAAAAGGTTGTTTTAATAACAATGGAATTAATTTATAACCTTTTATGTTTTATAAAGAGACACAGGTCAAGTGTTGTACTTATAACTATTTTGATATTGCCAACAACTATAAAGGCGGAAGAGAGTGTAAATATGTTATCTGCAAAACAGCAATATAGCATGCAGGGAACAGGAAAATATTCTCAGAACCCACATTGGCGTAATAATGCCTGTCAGGCGTGCCATGAAGACAAACCAGACAGAAAAAATCTAAAATTACATACATCTGATATTAACAAACTTTGTAACAGTTGCCATCGTACTGTATCTAAACACAGTTATATTCATCCTTTCGGGATGGTGCCCTCGAAGAAAATTTTAAAGAATATGCCTGAATCATTTTCCCGTGCAGTAAAAAGAGGCGGAAATAAATTAACCTGTATTACCTGTCATGATTTATCTATGACATGCCTACCAAAAAAGAGATCAAAAAAAGGTTTAAACCCACTGTTCTTTCGTGAAGGGCCGTATAGAACACGCACTGAATTTTGTTATCGCTGCCATGATAAAAGTAAATATCAAAGACTTAACCCACATGATCAGATAAATGAGTCGGGGGTAGTAAATAAAAAAATATGTACTGTATGCCATGATTCAATAGAAAAATTAAAAACAGCTAAAAATATAAAAGAAGTTGATTTTAATTATAAAGAAAATCTTTCTACGATGTGTGTTGGTTGTCATCCAGTCAAGCCACATCCTGGTGGCTCTTTCAGTTTTTTTTCGGATAAAAAAGGCCCCAATCATCTTGTTAAGCCATCAGAAAGAATTTTACGCCATATGAAGAAAATGGAGAAGAAAAACAACATAGTTTTTCCACTTGAACCTGGTACGGGTAAAGTTTTTTGTGGCACATGCCACAATCCACATGAAAAAGGAGTTATAAAAAGAGATGTAGCAGCCAGTGGCGCAGATAGTAAAAATCGTTTACGAATACAAAAAATATGTAGAAACTGTCATGATAATTAATTTTGTAATAACAGATTAAGAAAATAATTACAGTGAAAATATCAATTACAACAACAACTATTTTATTGCTGGGCAGTCTGTTTTACAGCAATATGGTTCTGGCCTCTTTTGAGGATGATGAGGCATGTTTGATGTGTCACAAATATCCCAACATGGCTCGTGTTACCGATGATGGTGCAAGACGTTCTTATTATGTTATGCCTAAAGTATTCTCGAATACCGTACATCGTAATGTACCCTGCAGAGATTGTCATACTTATATAAATGAACTGCCACATAAAGAAGTGGATACAGGTGTGACTTGTAACACAGAGTGTCATTCTATAAAAAACCCGGCAACGGGAAAACCATTTAGTCATAAAATTATTTATGATGCATATAGTAAAAGTGTACACGGAAGAAAAAAGATTGAAGTTGGACTGGAAAACGATAAACCTTATTGTATAACTTGCCACACTAATCCTCTTTATAACCCTGAAGAGGAAGCGCCACCTAAGCATGTTATTGACCGCTGTGTGTTATGCCATGAAGATGAAAAATTTGCAAAGCAATGGTATAAACATACCAGTCGCCGTATTAAAGAAGTTAAAAGATCTTCAATAGAAATCGTTGAGCTATGTTCTTCGTGTCATGGGGATCAAAAACTGATTGATCGGCATGTTAAGCAGGCTAAAAAAGATAAGCGTAGTCTTGGTAATAAATTTTCTGTCGCAGTAGAATCTTATAAGCACAGTTTTCATGGTAAATTAACCAAGTATGGTGTCACAAAAACTGCAAATTGTCTGGATTGCCACGCAGAAAAAGATAACTATTATAAGAGCGTACATGAAATTTTCCCTTCACGGGACGAGAATTCACCAGTAAATAAAGCTAATCGTGTTGAAACTTGTAAACGTTGTCATATTTATGCAGATGAAAGTTATGCGAATCTTGATCCGCACCCGACAAGTTATCTGGAAGATAATGTGTTTCGCTATTACACAGAAATAATATATAGCCTGGTTGGAAACTTTGCACTTGCGGCTCTGATTGGTTTGTCAATTTTTGAAACGATTGGGCGTCGTCGTGATGGTGTTTCCTGGCGTTTACTTCATGGCAGTTCATGGCGACGTAAGAGTAAGCGTGGACGAAATAGAAAAGTATAAAAGTAACAATAATATTTAAAGCAGGAGATACAGCTTAATGCAACTCTCGAATCATGCGCGCAGTGTTTTAGAAACATCAATGCAGCAAAATAAAATAGATGATACAGAGAAAAAGGAAATTGAAGATCTTATTTCTGTTTTGCCACAAGACAAGGTGGTGATATATAAAAATGTTGTTTCCAATCCAATTGGCGACATCTATCGGTATAACATTCATATTCGTATCCAGCATATGCTGACCTTTGTGACATTTTTAACGCTGGCGTTTACCGGGTTACCTATTTATTTCTTTGACGCAATCTGGGCTGAGCCATTTAATTCTTTAATGGGAGGTATTAATGTTTCTCGAATTATTCATCGAACCATTGCTGTAGTAATGATTTTTTCCATGATCTACCATCTCGTTACGATAACACTAGGGCCGCTTGTGCGTATTAAACTGGGTACCTTTGATATACGTCGAACCATTATTCCTCTGTATAAAGATATACGTGATTTCAAGGATGATATTTTATATTTTTCAGGAAAGCGTAAAGAACGCCCTGAAATGGATAAATTTAACTATAAACAAAAAATACATTATTTTGCTGCTGCTTTTGGTAATTTGGTCATGATTATATCGGGTTCTTCGTTTTTATTTCCAGCGTTCTGGGCCAGTGTTTTACCAGAAAGTATGGTGTCACATTTTCAGGAATTTATGCGTATATCACATCCGCATGAAGCGTTATTAGCCTTACTGGTTATTGCCTTCTGGCACTGGTACAACGTTCACCTGGCACCGGGACGTTTCCCAATGCAATGGACGTTTTTAACTGGAAAAATTACACGAGAACATCAAATCGAAGAACATTTTCTGGAATATTTGCGTAATCTGGTTGAAACACCCGAAGAGCGTGAATATTTGCGTGACATGATGGAAAGCAGAGAACTGTTGAGTAATAGTGATACAGGACAGAAATTCAATAAAGAGGATGTATGACAATGATGATCCCTCTGAAAAAATGGCAAAAGGTTATTGCTTATAGTTCACTTGCGTTTGTTTTGATGTGGACAGGTTGGGGTATTTTCGCAATTTGGGTCATATTAACAAACTAATGAAAAATAATGGGTAGTTAAATATGCATAATGTAGCCGTAATGAGCCCTACGATTATTGTAATAGCTGTTTTGCTATTCTTTGGGCTAGGTGTTGCTATTTTGATTATTATGGATCATAAATCAAAATTACCTGGTGGCTATCAGCGTGATCTATTTAGTATATCTGGAAAACGCCGTGATCATCCGGTTGAATCATTTGTTACAACCACTATTTTATTGGGCATCATTGCTTCTTTGCTTTTTTCATTGTTTGCCGTATTAGGTGAACAATTGGGTTTTTCTAAAATTCAGGAAGAACCTGCTTTACTGGTGAAATTACGTGAAGAACGTACCACGGAAAGGTTACGCCACTTCCATAATGCACCGGTAGTAAATAAAGTATTGTTAGGTAAAAAGAGTGTTTGTTTTTCATGTCATGGAGATTATCCACATTCCAAAGAACCCATGATCCGTACATTAATGAATATGCATACTCAATTTACAGGTTGCATGACTTGTCATAATGATCCACGAAAAATCAAGGAATCAACATTATCTTTCGAATGGTTGAATTATTCAGGCATTGAAGTGAAAGGTAAACCATTTGGTACAAGTAGGGATAAAGAAACCGGCTATTTGACAACGACTGATGATTATTATTCAAAGATTGTTGTTTATAGTAATCAGGGTAATGAGAAAAAATTACTG
>VAPM010459189.1_pt1 | contig 11182 bp, 7 predicted proteins | sample 3395091 | NCBI WGS metagenome assembly VAPM01 (sample SAMN08290445, study PRJNA428436) | hydrothermal vent metagenome | isolation source: Deep-sea hydrothermal vent chimney 3 | place: Pacific Ocean: Juan De Fuca Ridge | reverse complement strand
CATATCCTCACTTTCTGCTCCGTGGAGCATTTAATAAATTAACAGAGAGAGAACCTGCTCTCCCTTTAATGACAAAGGTGCTCAGTTTGGAAAAAGATTATCCCCAAACTGGCGATAATCTGCCTCACATGAGAACAGATGACTCTCTATTAATGAGTTTATCGATATTTTAAGGAGCAAAATTTTTACAAGGTATTATGCTATATCTTTTAGATATATTTGTCAAGTATACTAAAAAAGCTTGCGTGATTAGGTGATTGTATGGCAAAAGACACTAAAATCTCACTGATTCTGCAAAAAGAGTGCTATCTAGATTTAGTATTTCTATCTTTGCTCAACCACAAGATATAGTGTATTTTTTGATGTACAGGTGGCTTAACCCATTCCTCACACATGAAATGTACCAAATGTAGCGCCGAAGATACCGCTGTCGTGGATAGCAGGGCTACAGAGGACGGTGCAGCCATTCGTCGCCGCCGAGAGTGTCTCAAGTGTGATCACCGCTTCACGACCTATGAGCGTGTCGATGCCGCTCGCTTCGTCGTCGTCAAGCGCAACGGTACACGTGAACCGTACAATCGTGAAAAACTAGAGAAATCTATCTGGATTGCTTGCCAAAAACGCCCAGTACGGCGAGATCAAGTAGACAGCATGGTCAATACAATCGAAGAAGAGCTACGATCGGAAAAAGAGGTCGATAGTAGGCGAGTCGGTCAGCTCATCATGAAGCATCTCAAAAGTCTCGACGATGTTGCCTATATCCGCTATGCCTCGGTCTATCGCCAGTTCAAAGACGTTGCTAGCTTCCAAAAGGAACTTTCGAAACTAAGAAATTAACAACTAATCGTCAAAAATAAATTTATTATTCCTTTTAATCTCCCATCTTCTTCATGGCTCTCACCAAAAGTAAAATCAGTAAAATCCTCAAACGCAACGGTGAGGTCGCGCCCTTTACCACAGAAAAAATCCAAGCCGCAATTTGGAAAGCCGCACAGTCTGTCGGTGGCAAAGACTCAGCCGAAGCCGAGCGTTTGACCGACCTTACTATTGTGCGCCTCAATGAAAAATTCCACGCGCGCAGTATCCCCGCTGTAGAAGAGATCCAAGACCTAGTTGAAAGAATTTTAATCGAAGAAGACCACGTCGCCACTGCCAAGGCTTATATCATCTATCGTCAAAAACAAAAGGAAAAACGCGAAGCTCGTGAAGTGATCCTCGGCAAGGGTCGTGGTGATGAGCTTGATTTTAGTCTCAATGCTTTACAAGTACTGGAGCGTCGCTATCTGCTCAAAGATGAACAAGGCAAAACCACAGAGACACCAGAGCAGCTCCTGCGTCGTGTTGCCAAACACATTGCCTCAGCTGATAAGAGCTACAAAAAAGGCAGCGTCTCCGAAATCGAAGAAAAGTTTTTTCAGCTCATGGCGAAGCTAGAGTTCCTACCCAATAGTCCGACACTCATGAATGCTGGTACACCGATCGGTCAGCTCTCCGCGTGTTTTGTATTGCCAGTGGGTGATAGCATTAGCGACATCTTTGATGCGTTGAAAAACGCCGCCCTGATCCACAAATCTGGTGGTGGTACGGGTTTTGGTTTCAGCCGTCTGCGTCCGTCCAATGACATGGTTGCGAGTACGACTGGTGTTTCCTCTGGTCCGATCTCTTTCATGAAGATCTTCGATGCGATGACAGAGCAGATCAAACAAGGTGGTAAACGTCGTGGTGCCAATATGGGTATGCTCAGAGTCGATCATCCGGATATTGTTGACTTCATTAGTTGCAAGGCTGACCTCAAGACGCTCACAAACTTCAACGTCTCAGTCGCAGTCACAGACAGATTCATGGAGGCAGTCGCCAAAGGTAAACCCTATGACCTACTCAATCCTCGTACAGGCAAGACAGTCGGTCAGCTACCTGCCCGTGAAGTCTTCGATCGTATCGTCCAAAATGCTTGGCAGCACGGTGAACCAGGTATCATCTTCATTGACGAAGTCAATCGTAAAAACGCCGTACCGCACCTCGGCGAGATTGAAAGCACCAATCCCTGTGGTGAGCAGCCGCTCCTACCATACGAATCTTGCAACCTTGGTTCGATCAACCTCAATAAATTTCTCACAACAGATCAGATGGACGTGGACTGGGAACGCCTTGGTGAAGCTGTCCGCACAGCGATCCACTTCCTCGACAATGTCATCGATATCAATAACTACCCAATCAAAGAAATCAGCGATGTGACTCGCAGTACTCGTAAAGTCGGACTCGGCGTCATGGGTTTCGCCGACCTACTCTACCAGCTCATGATTCCTTACGATAGTGATCGCGGTATCGCTATGGCTGAGAGGATTATGAAATTTGTTCAAAAAACTGCTGAAGAAAAATCTCAAGAATTAGCCAAAGAGCGCGGCGTCTTCCCTGCCTGGAAGGGTAGCAAATGGGAAAAGAAGAAGATCAAAATGCGAAATGCAGCACTCACGACCCAAGCCCCGACTGGTACGATCGGTATGCTTGCTGAGGCTTCTGGCGGAGTTGAGCCCAACTTCGCATTGAGCTTCATCAAAAACGTAATGGACGGCACCGAGCTGGTCTATGCCAATCGCTACTTTGAACAGATCATCAAAGAACGCGGACTCAATGATCCCGAATTACTCCGCGAGATCGCTCGAGTCGGTACAGCTCAGCCTTTCGAAAAAGAAATCCCACGTGATATCCGTCGCGTCTTCGTTACCTCACAGGATATCGCTCCTGAGTGGCATATCCGCATGCAGGCCGCCTTCCAAAAATACGTTGACTCCGCGATCAGCAAGACGATCAACTTTCCCAGTAGTGCAACTATGCAAGATGTAGAGCGGGGTTATCTCTTGGCCCACAAGCTCAAGTGCAAAGGCGTGACAGTCTACCGTGATGGCAGTCGCGATGCTCAAGTGCTCAATATCGGCAAAGTCAATAAAAAAGGTGAGCGTAAATCAGTCATTGCCGCACCACGTGTTAGCCCTTACGGGGCCACTCCAGCCAAAAAACCTGCCTGTGAGACCAAACACAAATCCAAAGCTGAACTCAAGAAAGAGGGCAAATGTCCTGAGTGCGATAGCAAGTCGGTCGACCTAGGTGAGGGTTGTATTACTTGCCACGCGTGTGGTTACTCGGCCTGTTCGGTGTAGTTTATGTTGTAGTCATGCTTCACATCTACCACGGTACCGGCAAGGGCAAAACCACCGCCGCCCTCGGCTTACTCCTGCGAGCAAAGGGGGCAGGGCTACCTGTTGCGATTGTTCTCTTTGACAAGGGTGGAGAGCATTATTCTGAGAACATTAGTCTCAAAAAGCTTGGTATCGAAGTAGTGCGTACTGGTGTTGATCGAATTGAAAAAAAAACTTGGAAGTTTCGCTTTGGTGTGACTGATCGTGATCGCCGTGAGGCTCACCGTGGACTCAAATCTGCTGAAAAACTAATTTACTCCAAAAAATATTCAGTTATAGTTCTCGATGAAGTCTTAAATGCCATTCGTCTCAAGATGTTGACTGTTGGCATGGTTCTGAAGGTACTGAAAAAAGCCTCACCTAAAATTGAAATTGTGCTGACTGGTAGAGGACTACCCGTGACACTAAAAAAACTGGCTGACTTGATAACTGAAATGAAAGAGCAAAAGCATTACTTCAAAAATAATGTTATGGCGAGAAAGGGTATTGAATTTTAGTTAGAATATTAGCTATCCCGATCAGTGTTTTTTTTGCTAAAATCTCCTCGTATTATTGGGGCGTCGCCAAGTGGTAAGGCACCGGATTTTGGTTCCGGCATTCGTGGGTTCGAATCCTACCGCCCCAGCCATCGTAAAGAAACTCCCGCCAAAGCTTCCTCAGTGCTGTTTTGGCAGTGCTTGCTTGGTTCGAACTTCAGATACTCCTCCTCTAGGGCAGGATATTCATCCTGTAGCACCTGTAGCCACGGTTCTAGCTCTATTCCTAGTGTTTTATCGGTTAAGGAGAAGCTGACACCCATGGTTCGAAGTATCTCGCGGCGTCGCTCCAGATCACCATCAGCGAAAGCCTGACGAGCCCGCGTGACGAAGACAAAGGCTTTCTCAATGAGTTCCAGCCAGTTATCCGCTCGCTTGCTGACTTGGCTACGCTGCTGCTCTAGTTTGATCTTCTCAGCCCTGAGAGTCTCCTTCTGCTCCAGATACTCAGTATCGTCGATTAGCTCACGCAGTCGCATCTGAGTTAGCTGGTCAATCTTTTTCTGCGTGTCGGCTACTGTATTATCTTGGCTCTGCTGGATGCTACTCCGAGTAGCGATCTCTTTATCATTTTCCCGTTGGAGTATTTCTAGTGCCCAGTCTTTGAACTCTGGCAGGATTGTAAGCGTATTGATCTGCTCATTGATTTGTTGCTCTAGTTCGGTAGTGGGTATGCTTGGCTGTTTGCAGGTACGTTGTTTGCCACAGCGGTAGTACTGGTAGTGCCGAGTTGTACCATTTTTGAGGTGCTTCTTTTTATTTTCGCCTGTTATCATATAGCCACACACGCCGCAGCGGATCGTTCCCGTGAAAGCGAACTCGTGTTTGCGCTGTCGCGGTTTGCCTTTCCCGCCGAGGACTTCTTGGATACGGTCATGCTCTGCCAGTGTAATCAGCGGCTCATGCGCTCCCTGATACTCCTTGCCTTTGTGCGTGATGATCCCCGCATAAAATGTATTGTTTAGCACTTTGTATAAAGTGCTTTCTGAAATTGGTATACCACCTTTCGATTTCCGTGGTGGACTGCGTAGACCCCACTCATTGAGCTTCTGCAAAACTTTCGGCGCGGTATAGTTGCCCGTTAGCATAAGGTCAAAAGCCTTGCGGACAAGGGGAGCACGCTCGGAGTCTTGGACGATCGTATGCGTACTGCGGTCATTTAGATAACCAATCGGAGCACAGCCAGGTAGCCAGCCTTTTTCCAGTTTGCTTTTGATGCCGCGTTTTACATTCTGCGATAGATCACGTATGAATTGATTAGCCATGCCGAGCTCCATTGCCATCATCAGCACATTATCGGCAGGGTAGTATTCCCGCTCTGGTGTGAATATGTGTTGGATCTCACTCTTTTGAAGAGCCCAGCTAATACTGCCACCATCGATCGGATTACGACTCAGACGATCCAGTTTCCAGCAGAGGATACCTTGAGCTTTGCCAGCATGGATCTGCTGGAGCATCTCATTGAAAACTGGTCTGCCAGGTTGCTTGGCAGAGCGCGACTCTTCCAGCACTTTTACAATCGTCAGTCCACGATCCTTCGCCAGTCTCTGGAGGACATGCTTTTGGTCATCAATCGACTGCACTTGGCGGTCTTCACTTTCCGACGACTTACGAGCATAGAGGAAGTATTTCATATGTGGATGTTAGCAAATGTTATTTTCACCCAAAGTGGGCAGCGAGTGGTGTACATACTCAGACAGAAGCCTTTGCATGAACTCGCCGCCCATATTGGGCACAAGAAACACGAACTTCTGTGCGATTGAGATGTACACCGAGATGATATTACTCTTGAAAGTCATTTATTTGAAGTCTCACAAAGTATCTGCATCAGACGAACCAACTTAATCCCACTTTTCTGAGCAGTAGCACTGCTGATAGATCTACCAAATATCTTTAGGTAGATCTTCTGAAACTTCGCAATGTCTGTTTCTATTAGCTGCATTGTTCAAGTTGGCGTGAAGCACACAAGTTAGAGCAAACAGCCTCATCTCTTTTGAGGCTTTTGAGTTGTTCTTCTGCTATTTCCATAGCGTTCGCTTCAAAATATTTTAGCTCTTTGCTCAGCTTCTTCTTTAAGGCCCCCCTTGTATCCTTGTTATTAGCTTCATTTAAGTACTTAAGGCTCTTTTCCATCGCTCTAACCTTCTTTTGAAAGAACTCTAGGAAAAAATAGTCATCTCTGTGCTCACCAAGTGGATTAATAGGGGTAATGTTTGCCTCCAATCTTCTAAAAAAAGTCGCCGCCGCTCGGGTCGAGTCAGTTAGGTCAAGATATTTACCTTCTCCAAGAGTATCGCTATGTAGGGTGACCTCAACTTTGCAAAAATCATTGTGCAGCAAGCGATACGCTCGCACAAAGAAACTCTGTCGATTGTAGCTACAATATTTAAGTGAAATCAGTTCTTCCCGATAGTGATTTTTTGCTATGTGCGACTGTGGTATCAGTTTTTTCATGATTTTTTGAAAGGCATGAGGCATTCCATCACATGACAAAACATCTAGCTCATCCCTTATTCTCCCTAGATCACGCATAGGGTAGAGCTTGAAGAATGGAATACTCTGAAATCTCAGAGATTGAAATGATACCGGATTGCTCAACAGTGGCGAAGCAAATCGAAAGTGATAGTGGATAAACAGAGGCATAATGGAAAAATAAATAACTGCTCAATAAAGAACAGAGCAATTATCTGCCTATCGCTATCCCATTTACACCTGAAATGTATGGAGAAATTGCGGGAATCAATCTAGATTTACAATGCGCACACCATCTTTATGCACAACATACTTAGATATTTCTTTACACTGTTTTAATAGCTCTCTCTTCCAATCACTACATAGCCGACTAGCCTCAGAGTTCTGCTCTCTTTTTAGATCTATAGTATCTAATCCGTTCGCAACATCTTGATATGGTATTCTACTGGGATACTTAGAAATAATAAAACTAAGATATTGGAATGGCAGTGTTCCTACTTTTACACTTCCAATTTTCTTACCATGAACGTATATATCACCAGAATCCTCATCGAGGCTAACTGGGCAATCAATAGCCTTAAGTGAATTCAGTCTAGATAGCTTGATATCTACTAGTCGGTTATCAGTTGGTATATCAATAATATTAATTATTTTCTCTTTGTCCATTGCGAACAAACATTCAAATAAATCAACACTGAGAATATCACTCTTTTTTAGACGATAGAATTCCTTTTCTCCTAGCTGCTCTCCTTTGTTCATAATAAAATCAGATAGAGCCTTCTTTTGTTTTTCGAAAGATGGTACATCCAACCCTGTATTCTGCTGCCACTTCTTAATTTGTTTCTCAAAACTAAGCTTTATCTTTGAAAGATCAGGCTTGATTCGCAAAGCTGTATAATACTCCGCAATTGGCTCTCCGTCTTCATAATGAAGACCTTCATACCCAAAATCAGAATCCTCAGTTAACTCACTATCTTGCTGTGGTATCTCTATTTCTCCATTTTCCAACATTATGGCATATTGATCAGCTCTCCCTGCTTTCGTTAAAAGTATTCGATTTATAATTTTTTCTTCTCTACCTCTATCGGAATCCTCTAAATATCCGTCTTCACGATTTCTCAAGTAAGCCAAGCAATAGCCTTTTAGTTTTGCCTTTGGCAGTTTATTATTGATTGTTTTCCAACGAAGTATCTGACAGGCAGCTATATTCATGTGGAAATTCTAGCATCACCACTTGCAATTATTCCAAGGGGGGTTGAGAATATTTGTGTTCACCCATCACAACTAGACTAGCTGCGCACAGTTTCGCTGCAGTCGTACCAAGCAAAAGGCGGGGCAATCGCCTACCAAAGCTTGGTGCGTAAGCAGTAAGTGATGGGTGAACCAGGTCGGTTGCCCCACTTTTTAGTGGGCTGATCTGACTAAGTTCAGCCTTTAATTTTCTATAGTCATGAAAAACTCTCTCGTTCTCCTAGTCGCCACTACTACTTTGGCGACAACCAGTCTCGCTCTAGCAGAAACAAACTCTTTTCCTGATGTTAACAATCACAAAAATTCCATTGCGATTGAATACCTGAAGGATCAGAATGTAATCAATGGGTATCCTGATGGCACCTTCAAACCAGAGAACAAGATTAACCGAGCCGAACTAACGAAGGTATTAGTTGAGGGTCAAGGTATTACGCCTGATGAGGCACAATACAGCCATTGTTTCCCCGATGTTAAACAGGAATGGTTCGCGCCTTATGTCTGCTATGCCAAAGCTCAGGGGTGGGTATCAGGTTATGAAGATGGTTATTTTCGACCAGCTAAGACTGTCTCCAAGGTCGAAAGCCTGAAAATGATTTTGAATGCTTATGGCTTCACTGTGCCCTCGTCCGTCTCGGCTCCACCATTTGAAGATATAGAGACTGACGCTTGGTATACGCCATTCGTGTCAGAGGCTAAGCAACGTGGCTTATTGGAAGAGACTGGTACAATTTTTTCACCAGCCGATGATATGCAGCGCAGTGGTGTGGCAGAGAATATCTTTCGTACGATTGCCATTAAACAAACTAAAGTTGAAGTTTTTTCACCTACGATCATAGAGACGGTTATCAATATGCCTATCACTAATATAAATAACTCTACAACGTTAATCGACAACTCAGATAACTCCACCAACATTACTTACAACGTAGAACTTGTAGCTCCTGACTACTCCGGTGATTACCAAGAAAGCATCATCTACAAAAACCAGTGTAAAGAAATTTACGAACAGATTTTGGAAAAAGATTTAGAGATAGCAAATTTGTATGACTCACTTTTGGAAAGCACCGGAAATATGGCAATTACCCAGAGCCAATTTGAGGGCATGTATCAAAATGAAAAAGATCAACTAATTCGGGAATACAATCAGTTGGTTGCTGAATATAATATATGTTTGAATCAACCAATCGAAGACACCACTGGACCAATTACTTGTTCTGCCTCTCAGCATGTCGAAAGTGGCACTTGCGTTTCAGGTACACAAACTTGTACCGTCACAAACGGCACTGGTCAGAAAAATTGGAACGGATCACAGTGGGGAGATTGTCAACTGGCATCATGTGATACTGGTTTTACTGGAACAAATGGGGTCTGTGCGGTATTAACCTGTGCTACGAATGAGTATGGTAAGGATGGGGTATGTGTTGCTAATGGCAGTCTGACTATCACCCTCGACCCTTATACACCTAGCACTGGTCTAGTACAGGCTGGTACGACTAGCAACAATATGCTCCAGCTAAAACTCAATGCTACTAATGAAAAAATCATCATAAAGAAAATAGTTCTTAATAATGTTACCAACGCCACAACTGGTGAGGAAATTGAAAAGGTAACGCTCTACGCTGCACCAGATGGCAGCAGTGATCTTGTAGAGATCGATAGCCAGTCCGCAGTGGTTGCCGACCAGATTACTTTTGACAATCTCGACACAAAGACTAATCCGATCATTGTCGACCCTGATACAGACACTATTCTTTATGCAAAGGTTGATCTGCGAGAAAGTGGTACTGTTCCAACTCAGACATCTACCTCTACTAGTGGTGACGTAGTCCAGCTACGCCTTCTCAACGCTCCAGCCTCATTCGAGGCTCGTGGTTATGAGTCTGGCGAAGATCTAACTCAAGATGCTGGGGGTGGTGTCACCATAGGTGAGTGGAATATCGGTGGTGCTACAAATATCACTGGTAACGCTCAGATAGTACGTACAGCCCTGATTACTAATCTAGCTGCTGCCAATAGCCAACCTAGCAGTGGTACTCTCACTTCTGGTGAGAAGGAATTGCTTAAGCTTCAGGTCACAGTCGGCAATAACACCAATACTGACTCTGATATTGTCTTGAAGCGCCTGAAAATAACTATTGCTGGTGGTGACCCAGATGGTGCTAGTAGTGCCTCGGACAATATCTTTAGTTCGATTGTGCTTTACCGTACAGATGACCCCAACAATCAAATCACTGGCAACTTCACCTCATTTGATTCTAGTGTCACCAGTGGCAATGCTGCTGGTGTCGATAACGGAATGGTTTACTTCACCACAAGTGGACTCAAGAAAATGACAAAAGGTAAGTCCTATATCTTCATCGTCAAGGGTACGCTGGCTAGCACCGCTGCAAATAGCTCTCTCCAAGCTAGCATTACCAATTTCAGTGCTTCCACCACTGAAGCAACTGTTGATGGCTCAGCTGGTAGCTTCATCTACACAGATGACGCTACTGACCTCACATCCGATACCATCACTGGTCGTTGGACTTCTTGGGTTGACACCAGCGCTACATCTATAACTGGTACATCCTTCACTAATTAGTAAATGGTTTATAAAAATTAAATCGGCTCGGAGGGACCTTATGAATATACAGAAAAACCCGAACCCCCCTATACCCCCTAGTAGTAGTTGCGAAATATTAATCATCTCGCTCGTGCTTAACGGTAAGAGCTTCTATATTGTTTACCTGATGAGTAAAAAATTAAGGTTAATTTAAATTACCAAACCTTACTTAAACATCGAAAAAATTATCCTCAAGGCTTTGGTATAGAAACTCGTACTGTTAGCACTGGAGAGGCTTGGTATGTCAAAGCTAATAACTATTGGGTCAACACTTTTGACAGTAGTAGCATACAGCTAGATCGTGAAGACATGGCTAAGTTGGTTTACCGAATTATGCCGAAGAGATAAAAAATGAGTTAGAATGATAGTCTATGAATAAATACCAAAATGGACGAAGTTGCACTAAATATTTTTACCGATGGTTCATCATACTCTAAACCAAGGGCTGGAGGTGCTGGGGTAAGGTTTGTTTTTGTAGATCAATCAGGTAAGGAAATTATTGAGGATTTTCCATCTATCGGGTATTCAGGGGTAACAAATAATCAGATGGAGCTTCAGGCTTGTATCGACGCACTTAAGCAGGCTTTGAAGCATAATGATATAAGTCAATTTTCAAGAATAATTATCTATACTGATTCTTCCTATGTGGTTGATAATTACAAAACTGCAATTCATGTGTGGTCAAATTCATGGAATAAAAACAAATGGCAAACAAGACATGGTACACCTGTCCTTAATGCAGAGCTGTGGAAAGAGCTACTAAAATATTCCAGAAAAATTTATCAGAAGTTCCAAAAGGGTGTGGAAATTGAATGGATTAAAGGACATTCAAAAAATGAACACAATAAAGCAGCCGATAAGTTAGCAAAACAAGCTGCTAAAGCCTCCAGTAGAAGAAAAATTAGTATTGTAAAAGTAAGAAGAAAAAAATTTGAGGAAGTCGATGGTGCTCCTGAAATGCTGGGGCAAAGAATGTCAATTTATATCATCACGGATGAAAGATTGAAAGTTCAGAGAATTTTTAAGTATAAATACCAAGTGGTTTCACGAAAGAGTCCATATTTTAAAATGATCGGTCTTGTATATTCAGAAGAAATGCTACAGGCAGGTCATTCTTATTCAGT
>VAPM010070145.1_pt1 | contig 11186 bp, 9 predicted proteins | sample 3395091 | NCBI WGS metagenome assembly VAPM01 (sample SAMN08290445, study PRJNA428436) | hydrothermal vent metagenome | isolation source: Deep-sea hydrothermal vent chimney 3 | place: Pacific Ocean: Juan De Fuca Ridge | reverse complement strand
TATTACTGTTATTTGTTTTATTATCTGCCTGCGGTGGAGGTGGTAGTGGTGGTGAGCCCGCTAACAACACTCCCCCTGACACTACCGCACCAACAGCTAGCTTGGTGCCGACTCATTCATCCAGTAACGTCGATTCCACCACGAATATTATCGCTACATTTGATGAAGATATGTTTGCTAACACCATCAATGCGGATAACTTTACGTTGCGTGGCACGGGTGACGATATCGATGCCACCGTTAGTTTTGATGCGCTCACCAACATCGCTACGCTGAACCCAAACACCACTCTCGGTTTATTGAAAACCTACACCGCTCGCTTAAAACCGGGCATTACCGATTTAAGCGGCAACCCACTAGCGCTCACAACAGCAACCTTTACCACCCGCGATGGTAGCTGGAATGGCCCCGCCTTTTTGCTGGATGGGGCGAGTGGCGGGGGTTCAAACTTCCCTGAAGTGGCGGTTAACCCAAATGGGGATGCCATCGTCGTGTTTCAGAAATTAGACGGCGATGTTTCCAATATCTACGCCAATCATTATTCGGTTAACGATGGATGGTCTGCCCCCGTAAGGCTCGATGTGGGTAACGACACTTCTACTTTTCCACAAGTTGCAATAGATGCAAATGGTAATGCGGTAGCTGTGTGGCTACAGAGTCCTTCCTTGGGTTTAAGGGATGTATATGCCAGTCGTTATACAACGACATCTGGCTGGGGAATAGCGGAAACCATCGAAGATGATGTGGAATTTGTTCCAGATAGCCCACCTTCTATCGCCATGGACCCGTCAGGTAATGCCTTTGTAGTGTGGAGCCAAGATGTGTTTTCAAGCGTTGCTGTAAAGCTAAACAGCTACACAGCAGCCACTGAAAAATGGGACACAGCGGCCAATATTAGTTCTATCAATCCATCAAAACCAATACAAAATTTAAATCCTAAAGTGACTTTCGGTTCAAATGTCACGCGCGTCATCTCATGGACAGAAAAGGATGGCAATCTAGTCGCAAGAGTTACAATAACTACGCCCTCAAATTTCACGCAATTTTTTAACCCGAAGATCAATACAAATATTGGTGGCAACATTGATTATCATCAAGCTATCGTTGACTCCAACGGTAATGCCACGATTGTGTGGCAGCAGCCCGATGCTATGGGTAAAAATATTTATGCGAGTCATTTTGCTGCGGGCAGCGGATCATGGAGCGCAGCTACATTACTTAATACAACAGATACGACTACCTCTGTTGAGCCCTCGCTCGCGGTAGACCCCTCGGGAAATGTCATTGCCGTTTGGATGCAATTTAACGGGACAGGCTACAATGTTTGGGCAAATCGTTTTTCTAACTTTAACAAAATCTGGGGCACTGCAGAGCGGATTGAAGAAGGAGCGATGAGTGTTTCTGTTCAAGGGGGAGGGAATCTTAAAATCGCCGCAGCTGGCGTCAATACCTTCAGTGCTATCTGGAGTCAATATAACGGTGGAGGCAGTGATGTTTGGACAAATCGATTTACCCCTAATGGCTGGGGCACGGCAGAAATGATAGAAAGCTCCCCCGGTCGTACTACACGTGCAGTAGTTGACTTTGACTCAAATGATAATGGCATCGCCATTTGGATACAAAGGAACGCCGGGCGAGATGCCATCTTTGCGCGCCACTTTAACTAAGATAATTAAGTTTTTTGATATAAAAAGCCCTGCACTGTCGGGGCTTTTTATATTTGTCATACTGCCCGCGTAGCATCAGGGTGTCATATATAATCCGCCCGTATTGCAAGATAAAATTCGAATAGCCGTTTAAAAAAATCGAGAAAGCGCTAAACAACGGTAACGGGGTTTTGGCATCATCGCTCCTTGATATTTCTTGTATTTGAGATATTTTGAAAACGTTACGCTTGCATGCTTTAGTTGTCAAATTTATGATGGGGGTCCGGTTTATTTGGGTTTATTTGTTCTCTTCCATTTTAAGTAAAAACATAATATATTAAGCTATTATATATTATTAGTTTTAAATGTAGCTTAGCTACCCATTTTCAAGGCTTTAGATGCAGGAATTTATATGATTAAAATTTTTGTCGTGCTGCTTAGCATATTAACTCTTTCAGGCTGTTCAAACGCCGGGCCTATTGATCTGTACGGTTCTATATTTGGCTATAAAGTAGACGGGACATTCTTAAGCAGTCGTTATGAAGAACCATTAACAGCAAGGGAAAAAGAGTTAAAGATGCTTGTTGACGCTGGAAAGATGTCAATTGACACAGCGCTGGAGACACATGCCAGAGAAAATAAGAAGTCTGCCAAATAATACCTGCTATAATTAATCCATGTTCAAATACATATCAGTTCTAGCCTTAATTATAAGTTTAACTAGCTGTGGTCTTTATTCGAAGAAGTATTCACCTGAATCTTTTGATTTTAATAAATTGAAAAATACGGATGGTATTATAATAATATCTACTGGTGCTCGTGAAAAGTGCTATTCCTTTGCTACAGAAATAAGCCTGATTAAAAAGGGTGAACCTTATATTGATAAGGGTATATATAGTAGCTACAACACGGGTGTTGCATCATTAAATATAGATGCATATGTTTATGAAAGTGATTATAGTGATCATCAGGGTATTTTGCATGTATTAACTATACCTGCTGGTGAGTACTATATAGCGCCGAGAATATTAAACCCCTATGTCTCTCCCTCAAAAGTCGACAAGTTGTACTTTTCTGTCAGATCTCGAGAAATATCATATTTAGGCGAGTTTTTTTTAGACGCGTCATGCGGAGTTTCAACTAAATATGGTGTTCGTGATAAGTATGCAAGAGACAGGAAGTTGCTGGAAAAATTGAATCCAAAATTTAAAAAATACGACATAAACGTAAATATAATTCAGCATTAATAGCAAATTTAGACTCTCTATTATAGATGTGAACCCAGTGGTATAGACACGATGATCTTCTAGAATATCTGGGGGCAGAGTTTCAAGGTGCTTTATGCATTGGAAAGAATAAATAGGACACCCATGATAACTAAAGACCTGAATTCAACCTAAGCCTTTGTTTTTATTAAAACCTTAAGATGGGTGTCCGGTTTATTGGTTTATTTGTCAAACTTATAATGGGTGTCCGGTTTAATCCGTTTAATCTCCGGTTTAATTATTACAGCGATGAAAATACATTAGTATTTAACATTAATAGTATTAATAAAATTGAAGCGAAACGATAAATAGCATAATGGCAAAATTCGCCTGCAAAAAAGGCCGACTTAGATATCAACGTTATGCAATGTAATCCTTATAAATAATGAGCAACCTATTCTAGGTGTATATATGAAACTATTAGTACGTAACTTAGATCGCTCAACTACAGAGCAAGAGTTAAACAATTTATTTCAAGTATTCGGCACAGTTCAATCTTGCAATATCATCATTGACCAGGTTAGTGGTTTATCTAAAGGCTTCGGCTTTGTTGAAATGCCAATAGCAGGTGAAGCAAAAGCCGCATTGAAAAACCTCAACAACAAGTCTATCGGTAATAATAAAATACGAGTTAAGAAAGCTGAGAATAAAAATGCATAACAAAAAATTTAAATCAGACAAAAAACCGTTGACTTGAATCACTCTATTTATAATATGCTACTAAACATTACAATAAATACTAGCCGCCCTGGTTTTAGACCGTTTAACTGAAATAATTAAAGGATTTTTAAAATAATTGTGACTAAAAATATGAAAAATTGATATGTTATTATTTTGTTATTCATTTATATTTTTAATAACGAAATATATTTTGATTTAAGCATAAGCGCAATGGCATCAGGATTTTTAATAGTGTCTTATTCCCAGAGATATTTCCAAAAGCAAAACTAAACTTCGTAAAAGTATAAAATATAACAAGAAGTAAACCATATAGGTAAATTAACATAGGTCAAAAAAACAGCTTGGTTGAATTATTCTATTTATAGTATGCTAATAGTCACTACAGCAAACATCAGCCTACTACTATTTTTGTCTGGCTTTTATCCTCATAATAAACAAAGGATTATCAAATGAAAATTATACATATATCTATATATGCAATTCTAATCGCTCTCACACAAAGCTGCGCGACTACTCAAAAAGAAGTCCCTACTGATCACCTTGATACTTCACCGAACATAGTTAGACACAACGGTGTAGTTTCAAACATACGTGAAGTTAAAAAAGATGCTTCACTAGGCAAACAGTTTGGCGGTGCATTCCTGGGCGCATTAGTTGGTGGACAAATCGGTGGTGGTAGTACCAGTACTATTATGGGCACATCTGGTGCATTTATTGGACAAGATATAGTGAACGAAAAGTACGGAGAAGTCGTAGATCGTTTAATACTGAAAGAAAGCAATGGAAAGGAATATAACTGTTTGGTGCATGGTCATGATTTTAAGGTTGGCGATAAAGTGATTTTCACAATCGTTGAAAATCACATCTCAGCCATTATTCACGTTACACCATAGACTTCACAAGGATAACAAGCGTTTAAGTTCGCCAACAAAAGCACGTGCCGGACGCAGAAAATAAAACGGACACCCATGATAACTAAAGACCTGAATTCAACCTAAGCCTTTGTTTTTATTAAAACATTAAGATGGGTGTCCGATTTATTCGCATTAAAACATTAAGATGGGTGTCCGATTTATTTTGCATTGCTTATGCAAGCAGACCTTCAATCAATGAATCATTTTCATCCTGATCCCGCCATTCTGTTTCCAATCCGACCATCGACAACCCTGCTCTGTTTTACTATGAAGGTGGTTTTTCAGCATCAAGAAGGTCCAATGGAAATTATGATATTGTCTTTAGTCGGTCTACTTTTGATAACAATAAAAACGATCTATACTGGGTTCAGAATGCAACCAGCTTAATCCCAGCCTCGCCAACGATTAATAAGATTACCGATCTCAACACAGCTAATCAGGAAGATAACCCGCATCTTGAAAGAGTTACAAGTAGTGATAATAATAAATTAATATTACTTTACGATAATCATGGTGATTCATCTGCCACAGACTACATCATGTATTACTCAACATCTTCAGATGGTGGTTTAAGCTGGGATGCAGCTCAGGCTCTGGAAGCCAGTATAAATAATTCTACCGGCTCCAAAGATGAAAATATTCAAGGGCATTTATTCAAAGATGCATTTAATGAGTGGTGGCTATACTTTTCCTCCAATCGTGATGGGGCTATTGAAATATGGCGATCTCAACATAATGATAGTCCTAATATCTTTACAAACTTTAATAACTGGGCCACTCCAGAAAAAGTTATTGCATCAGGAAGTGTCCGCGGAAATTATGGAACAATCTCTGGGCTTGGGGAACCCACCTTAACAACCAATGGTGACCTTTATTTTTCTGTTGTCTATTGTAAAAACCCTGAAGATCAGACTTCAATAGACAGCTGTGATATTGACCCATGGGTTATAAGGCGAAAATAAGCTTTCGAAGTCAGTAAAAGAAAAAGGCTTTCCATAAACCTTTGTTTTTATTAAAACCTAAAGATGACTGTCCGGTTAATTGGTCCGGTTTATTGCTGTTTATTGTTTATACATCAGGTATAGGGCATTATAGCGCTACAGATTTTCGGTCTATTAGAGGTTAGCAGTAATAAATGAAATTTCATCTCACCCAATCCTACATCGACCGACAGGCTATGAGGCCTGTTTACGCTACTATCTTTATTTTCGCGATGTTTCTTGCAATGGCTATATATGCTTATTTAGATTCTTACATGGATGGTATATATATGGCTGTCGGATTTTTTGTTATAACATTGATTATAAATAGTTCAGCATTGAAAGTACGTAAGTTCTGGATAGATCACGGAGCTTCTGTGGAAGTAGAAATTACAGAAACAGAAATTATTGAAAGAAAAGGAGGTGAAGAATCTATTGTTCCAGTAGACGTTATTGAATCAGTACTTATTCAGGAAAATCAAAAAGGTGTAAAATCGTTGTCTCTTGTATTTTCTAGCGGTGAAACAGGTGAGTTGAAGGGGTACAAAAATATGGAGCAGCTTTCATTAGCCATCGAAGAACTTGTAGGTCCATATAAGATCCAGCGAAAAAAATAATTCCAACGTCAATAGGACAGATTTTGTGATATTTCGCTATTATGCAAAATAAACACATAGTTAATAAAGAAAATAAAACGGATACCCAGAACAACAAAAACTTAAAATCAATCCTGATAATACATTTTTATTGAACCCTAAAAATGGGTGTCCGATTTATCTTTTATCTGCTTTAGCCATTAAATCATGAATATATTTTTAGTTAATAAAAACAAAATATCTCGCCCTTTATATCTATTTTTCGATGGCATATCAGATGGGCTTTGTATTAAGATATATAATAAATTTCAATCTTACCTTCAGCATGGAGATATTTATCATGGCAAACATCTTAAAAGTTTAAATTCAAAAATATGGAAATATAAAGGTACTATATATAAGCTGAGAGTAGACAATGGAAACGAATCTGCAAGAGTGCTTTTTTATAAATCAAAAAATGGTGATTTGATAATTATTCATGCATTTTTGAAGTCCACAAGAAAAACACCCGCAAAAGAAGCCAAACAAGCTATAACAATTTATCAAATTCGCCCTCCCCTTGAAACAGTTATATGGGAGAAGCAACCAGTATTGCTGAATGAAAAATAATGCCCTCATAATAGCAAAAGACAAAAGCAAACACCATACTAATACGACGTGGTTTCAAGTGAGACTTGTGAGCAACGGATTTATCATCATCACTCCTTGACATTGCTTATATTTGAAATCTTGTGAAGACGTTATGCTTGCATGTTTTAGTTGTCAAACTTATGATGAACGCTCGGTTTACTTATCCTGACAATAAAATGTCATGTTATTAAATTATTAGCATTTCGATCCACCCACAAGGTATAGGTGCCAATATTAAAGAAATAGCATGAATACCCCATGTTTCCATATCCGCTTTTTTAAAGTATCGAATACGCACTGACAGGATATACATATGTCGAAGACTGAATTATCTAGAGCATATAGCTTAATTAAAAAATCGGTTATTATAATTTTTTTAGCCTTAGCTTTTTTATTGAGTTCATGCACCTACCTTAAATATTCATCTATTCAGACAGAATATGCTGACATTCAAAATACTGACCCAAGTCAGGTAAATTTAAAGCATATGTTAAGCCGGGAAACTTTCTTTGTTATTGGTAAGGCAATAGATAAATCAAACAGATACTCAGATGTATCTATGGCTATAGTCGCCTATTCCAACAAATTCAAACGAGCTGAACGTGTAGACACTATGTTCTTTAAAGGAACGGGAACGCATTATGGTTTAACCCTTCCCGAAGGTACTTACACTTTTTTAGTTTATGCTGACATCGATAAAGACCAAATATTTCACCCTTCAGAAATAGTGGGTGAGCGGAAAGTAATCATAAATATAACGAGCTCTCCCGAAAAAGTTATAAGTCATGTTGATATTAATTTAACGCAAGCCACACTGACTGCCTGGGCTAAAACTATTCCTGTTCCGGAGACTATTGAGAAAAAACAATCTCTACTTTACCCCGCAGGAACAATTCGCAGTCTTGATGACCCGATATTTGATGAAAATATTTCAACCTTAGGCATGTACGACCCCGCTTCATTTCTGGAATATGCGCCAACCATGTTTTATGCTCTAGAGGAAGATACTGTGCATAAAATTCCTGTCATTTTTATTCATGGGATTGGAGGAAGTTCAAGGTCATTTGAGCCTATTGTTAAACGTATGGATCGTGATCGCTATAGACTCTGGTTTTTTTACTACCCATCTGGCGGCGATCTGGATCAGCTTGCTGATTTTTTTTACAACTTATTTCTTTCTGGGGATGTTATTTCTTTAGGTGAAATGCCTATAATTGTTATCGCTCACAGTATGGGGGGACTGGTGGTGCGAGAAGCAATTAATAGATACGAAGGAAAAACGAACGAAAATAAGGTCGAGTTATTTGTTACCATCGCAAGCCCTTTGGGTGGACACCCCTCTGCTGCTTTAGGTGAAAAGCATGGCTTAATCGTGCTACCAGCATGGCGGGATTTGAATCCAAATAACCGATTCATAAAAGAGCTATATAAAAAGCCATTACCAAAATTTGTAAATCATCAACTATTTTATGCCTACAAAAACACCAGCACCTTAAAGTTAGGTGAAAACAGTGATGGAGTTGTGCCATTATCTAGTCAATTACATCCAGAAGCTCAAAAGCAATCTCATGAACAGTTCGGGTTTAATGAAAATCATGTCGATATTTTAAAAAATAATGAAATGATCGGCCTTCTTCTAAAGAAAATGAGTAGTGTCAAAAGCCTGTTTCCAGAATCACATATGAAAATACTTGTTAACGGTGGTTTTGATGTAGAGTTAAATGACCGCTATAGTCCTGCTACCCAACATTTAATTCAGTATGCAGGTAAATATCTTGTGTTTTTAGCTAATGGAGTAATCGAGCCTTTTCATCCACAACAGGTACATTTTACTCAAGCCCTTCAGGGAGAGGTACCTGCTAATACAGATATTGAAAAAGAATTCATCATGTTTATGCGAGAATACCCAGAATTGGTTAATGCTGCTCTTAAAAATAAACCTAACAAAGCATTGCTGCAACGGACAAACCACTGAATATTGAACTCAGTGTTATGTCAAAAAAACAAATAAACAAAACGGACACCCACAATAACAAAGATTAAACTTAAACCTTTGTTTTTATTGAACCCTTAAGATGGATGTCCGGTTTGTTCGGTTTGTTTGCTCTAACAACCGAGATCGTAACAACCGGGGTCGGAGTCAAAATAAATAATATCGCGCAACCCCAGTATTTTTTACTCTCTGTTTATTTTGACTCCGACCCCAATACCACCCCCCCTCTTTTCCAAAGAAGAGGGCTAATATTGTCGAATTTTATATTTCCAACAAGTTACGTTTAACTATATAGGTATAATACTAGATGCCACGGCGATCTTAAGATGGGTGTCCGGTTTGTTTTCGGTTTGTTTTCGGTTTGTTTTCGATTTATTGGGTGTCCAGTTTATTTAGTTTATTTTGCGAATCTAATCCATTAGGCGATTTGATGCTGGATTAAACTGATTAGCCATATCAATCCCCTCCCCCATAGCAGCATTATCTAAATTGATATATTTTTATAGTGATAAGGGTGTCAGCTATGGGGTAATATGGTTCAATAATAGTACACCTGCATTGGCATCCCGGATTTAAATACAGAGTACGGTACGCGCATACGCATTTTCGTCCAAAAGGGGAATTAAAAACATGCACGAAATTATCTGCCCACACTGCAGCAAAGCATTCAAAATCGACGAAGCGGGATATGCTGACATTCTAAAGCAGGTTCGTGACAACGAGTTTGAGCAGCAATTGCATGAACGTCTCGAACTGGCCGAGAAAGAAAAGAAAAATGCGGTTGAACTCGCGAAGAGCGAAGTTAGCCATGAAATGCAGAAAACCACCTCTGCCAAGAATACTGAGATTCAAGAGCTTAAGGCAAAATTGGAGGCTGGTGAGGTGTTGCAAAAACTGGCCGTCACCGAAGCATTAAGTGTTGTTGAAAAGCAACGTGACGTACTCACAAACAAACTGGAAAAGGAGAAGCAAGATAGCGAAGCGGCAGCAAAGCTCGCGGAAGCAAAATACACTAACGATGTAAATGAAACCGCTGCAAAGAAGGACGCAGAGATTCAGAAGCTAAATGCAAAGCTCGACTCCAACGAAGTCGCACGAAAACTCGCCGTCACTGAGGCCGTAAGTGTGGTCGAAAAAGAGCGCGACGAACTGAAAAGCGGCCTCAAGCAATCAGAGCTTGAAATGCAACTCTCGGAAAAATCACTCAAGGATAAGTATGAAACACAGATAAAGGATCGTGACGATGAGATTGAGCGCATCCGAGATATGAAGGCACGGTTATCAACAAAGATGATTGGCGAAACCCTCGAACAGCACTGTGAGACTGAGTTCAACCGCATTCGATCAACCGCATTCCCCAGGGCTTATTTCGAGAAGGACAACGACGCAAGTACGGGCAGCAAGGGCGATTACATTTTTCGCGACTCGGACGAGTCGGAAACTGAAATCGTTTCTATCATGTTTGAAATGAAAAATGAAAGTGATACCACGACAACAAAGAAAAAGAACGAGGATTTTCTAAAAGAACTCGATAAGGACAGGAAACAGAAAAACTGTGAATATGCGGTTCTGGTATCCCTGCTTGAATCCGACAGTGAACTCTACAATTCCGGAATCGTCGATGTGTTCCACCGCTACCCGAAGATGTACGTCATTCGACCGCAGTTTTTTCTGACCATCATTACGCTACTGCGTAACGCGGCGATGAAGTCACTTGAATACAAGACAGAGCTTGCGCTAGTGAAAGCACAGAACGTCGATGTAACAAGCTTCGAAAATGATCTCGATAAATTCAAGACCGCATTCGCAAAGAACTATGATCTTGCCTCCAGAAAATTCGAAACCGCCATCGATGAAATTGACAAGTCAATTGATCATCTTCAAAAGACAAAGGATGCCCTACTCGGAACAGATCGAAACCTTCGTCTTGCAAACAACAAAGCTCAGGATGTAACCATCAAAAAACTGACTCGACGCAATCCAACAATGGCTGCCAAGTTCGATGAATTAAATAGTGAAAGTTCTTCCGATACTGAATAATCGTTAGTGCGTAATCAAGTGAAATTAAACAATAATGAGTAGGTCAGGTCCCAACTGTTTCTAATATTATAAATAAGTGAGATCTGACCCTACTTATTCCGCACAGCCCCCCGTCGGAGTTTAATATCCGACACAACCACTAATGATAATCAGACCATGATCTTGTGCTCTTGAATAGCAGATAGTTGCTTTTGAATCTAGAAGACTGGAAAGACTTTGATCTGACAATCAAATCTTTGGCTTTGTTATAGCACTGATATGAGGAAATATAACATGCAGAAAAGTATGACAGCCATTCGTGGTGCGGCGCTAAGTTTCCAGGATGACCCGTTCCAAAAAAACATTGAAGATTGCATGATCTATGAGCCCGACGCCATTATTGTCATGGCGGACGGTAAAATCACCCAGTTCGGCCCTGCAAATACCATCCTGAAAACACTC
>VAPM010256382.1_pt1 | contig 11189 bp, 8 predicted proteins | sample 3395091 | NCBI WGS metagenome assembly VAPM01 (sample SAMN08290445, study PRJNA428436) | hydrothermal vent metagenome | isolation source: Deep-sea hydrothermal vent chimney 3 | place: Pacific Ocean: Juan De Fuca Ridge | reverse complement strand
TTTGTACGTCGGTTCATTTTGTGCACTCCTTTTATTTAAAAAGGCACGGTAACTTAGATTTTATGAAGCCGAAAGAGTGTGGTTGGTTTTGCGCTTACCATCAAAAATACAATGGAAGAACCAGAATGTTTCTTCGTATGACGACAATTGAACAATTATTTACGTAGAATTGATTAATTATGTGTAAGGTAAGGGGCATTAATAACCTAACGGATTCTCATAAAATTAATTTGGTTACGTGTGCAAATAGTGAATTCATGAAATGCAAGATTAAAATTTTTTGAGCGTTAATTTTGTTATCGTATTCTTATGAAGTGACCAAGTTTATTTGGCCACTCCACTAAAATAATTAGGGCGTGTAACTTGGTAATTCGATTACATAAGCATCAACGCTATCTCCGCCACCCCAATCACTGCCAAATAATAAACGTGTTGCACTTGGGCTTATGACAACATGCGGTTCTGCCCAGTAACCTTGTGGCCCTGCTTTACCCCAAGTTCGGTGATGTGCTACTCGGCATACTGTGCCGCCGGGGGGGTTGGTGTTGGCCAGTAAAATTTCATTATTTAATACTGTTTGGCCATCAACATTTCCAACGATTGAGACGGCAACCCAACCTGGATTTTTATGGCTGATTGCTGATATGTGTGTTGCTGATGGGGGGAATGGGTAGCCTGTTGCTTGTCCTATGATGACATTGCAATTACCATTACTTAGGTTATGAGCAACTAATGCGCCGGGTTTACAATTAGCTGCGCCACCAAAATCCACTCCGTAATACATATCCGTGCCATCGGCTAGCATTCCTAATGATGCGTGATCAAAGGGGTTTCCAAGATCCAGCGTTCGTTGTAGTGTTCCGCTAAAATCTAAGATATTGGCGCTGTTACTACCTGGATAAAAGAATAAATTACCACTAGCTGATGATTGAGGTGCTGCTGTGCCATTTGCAACTTGTCTTGGGCTTTCAGTGTTGTTACTAATTCGATAATTGAAATATTGTCGTCCTGTACTTTGTTGGCATAATAATCCAATCACATCCGAATCCCATGAGGTATACATTGGATCACTACCGGATGAAACTGTTGAACAGTTATTAAATACAGTCAAAGTGGTTTTGGTATTGTTACTGATTTTATATGCGATGAGTGATGGTGTACCTGAGTTATCGATATACATTAAGATATCGGGATCGAGGGTATGCCAAAATACTTGTTCAAGATCTGGCGGTGTTATATTGAGTTTTCGAATGTATTGATAGGTTTTGCCATTGTATAGGTGATGGCCATTATTACTACCGCGAGTGTGATATAAAATTAAGTAGGTTTCATCTGCGTTCCATGCTTGTATTGTGGAGTACATTGGTTTTATAACCGCGCTTGTTTCGGCAGATGAAATACGACGTATTGACGTTCCAAATTGGGGATCGATTACGGTCGTCCCGGTTGCAGGTTTTGCTAAAGCCGTCATGGGGTGATCGATTTTATCTGTTATTAGACCATCGCATAAGTTAGCTGTGTTGCCTGAAGAAAAGTAGGCTGTTACGGTTTGATTGCTATCCATGGTGATGGCACAGCTTTGATTGCCCGTGCAGGCACCTGCCCAACGGGTAAAGCTATAACCGGGATTAGCAGTGGCGGTTAAGTTGACTTGTATTCCTGAATTGTAAATTTCAGAACAATCGACACCGCAATCAATACCGGCTAAAGTACTTTTTATTGTTCCACCAATGTTGGCATTAACAATTAATTGAACGGTATTGGCTGCTGCGGTTGAAAATACGGCTGTTACTGATTGGTTTTGTGACATGGCGATAGTGCAGTTTCCGGTGCCAGTACAAGCACCTTGCCAACCATCAAAATTATTACCGCTGTTTGGTATGGCTTGTAAGGTAATTTGGCTACCGGAAATTAAATCTTGTGTGCATGAATCAGAGCAAGAAAATCCCGATGTTGAACTCGTTATTTGGCCAAGACCGGTGATTGAGGTAATTAATTGAAGGTTTATTGGAGCTACTGGTGTTGTGGTTATCGGTGTTGTTGTAACGGTATTGTCGCTATCGCGTCCTCCGCCACATGCTGATAATAAGCTCAAGAGTGTGAAGCCCAGAAAAAGTTTGATTAAAATAGACAGTCGCTTTATTGGAAAGCTCGTCATTGGCCAATTCCTTGTATTTAATAATGAAAAGGCGACTGTATATTATTTGTTAAGTATTTCTGTGAGTTAGCTCATATTTTAAACATTTTGTTAAATAGTATTAAACTTATTTCATGATATCGTTTACATACCAATCCATTGCTTCTTCGAGGCCACTATCGATAGCGTGTGTTGGTTCATAGCCGAGTAGTTGTTGGGCTTTACTGATATCGGCGCGTGAATGACGCACATCACCGGCACGAAAATCTCGATATTCCGGTTTAGCTTTTTTGAGATTTTTAATTCGATTCATTAATTTGTCTTGAATTAAGTCATAGAGTTCGGTGAGTGTGGTTTGGGCATTTAAGGCAACATTGTAGACTTGATTGACGGCATCAGGATTGTTTGTTGTAGCCGCTAAGATATTTGCTTGGACGGTGTTGTCGATATAACAAAAATCTCGGCTGGTTTCACCATCGCCATTAATATAGACTTTATCGCCCGCTAAAATGCTGGCTACCCATTTTGGTATGACAGCAGCATAAGCACCTTCTGGATCTTGGCGTTGACCAAATATATTAAAATAACGCAGACCAATGCATTTAAAATTATACGTTCGCGCAAAGACATTGGCGTAGAGTTCGTTTACTAGTTTTGTGACGGCATAGGGAGATAGTGGATTACCAATTTTATCTTCGACTTTGGGGAGATCGGGGTGGTCACCATAGGTTGAGCTTGATGCGGCATAGACGAATTGCGTTACTTCATTTTTGTATGAAGCATATAACATGTTTAAATAGCCGCTGGTATTATTGTCATTGGTTAAAATAGGATCTTCGATGGAACGGGGCACTGAGCCTAATGCGGCTTGATGCAAAACATAATTGATATTACGACAGGCTTTGTTGCAATCATCAATATTTCGAATATCACCTTCGATTAAACTAAAGTTAGCCCACTGTGCGCTGTCGACAGCATCTTTAACCTGATCTAAATTATGTTGGTGACCGGTAGAAAAATTATCCAAACCAACGACTATTTGATTATTTTTAAGCAAGGTTTCTAATAAATTAGAGCCTATAAATCCTGCAACGCCGGTTATTAACCATTTTTTTGGCGCTGAATTTAATTCAGATACTATTTTTTCATACTGAGTCATTATTATTCCTATCTTGATGTTTTATTTTTTTGAGATATTACAGACGGCCATCAGATTCATCTGGACTGAGTAAATATTTTATATCATAAAGCACGTGATCTTTTTTACCGAATTGATGAATTTTTTCTGCACCTAATGCTTTAATTTGATTGTGTGCAACAGCAAGTATAATCGCATCGTAATGGCCATTTTTAGGCTGTTTAATCATATTAATATCATATTCTTTTTTAGCCTCTTCTTGATCAACCCACGGATCGTAGATGTCGATATTAACACCATATTCTTTTATTTCATTAATAATATCTACCACGCGAGTATTACGTAAGTCGGGACAATTTTCTTTAAAGGTTAAACCTAAAATTAAAATATTAGAATCGTTGACATGAATGCGTTTTTTAAGCATTAATTTAAATACTTGAGAGACCACATAGTTTCCCATATTATCATTTAAGCGTCGTCCCGCTAAAATCATTTCAGGGTTATAACCAATCTCTTGTGCTTTATAAGTGAGGTAATAAGGATCGACTCCGATACAATGGCCACCCACTAAGCCGGGTCGAAAAGGCAAAAAATTCCATTTGGTGCCTGCTGCGATTAATACTTCTTCTGTATTAATGCCGAGACGATTAAATATAATGGCGAGCTCATTGATTAATGCAATATTAACATCGCGTTGGGTATTCTCAATGACTTTAGCAGCCTCAGCAACTTTTATTGAACTGGCTTTGTGTGTGCCGGCAGTAATAATGGATTTATATAAATCATCGACTAAGTCTGCAGTTTCCGGAGTGGAACCGGAGGTTACTTTTAAAATATTTGTGACTCGATGTTCTTTATCACCGGGATTAATGCGTTCGGGACTGTAACCAACATAAAAATCTTTATTAAATTTTAACCCTGATATTTTTTCTATTAATGGCACACAAACTTCTTCTGTTGCACCAGGATAAACAGTGGACTCATAAATTACGATTGCATCTTTAGTAATTATTGAGCCTAACATTTCACTGGCCTTAACCAGTGGTGTTAAATCGGGGTTTTTATTTTTATCGATAGGAGTCGGGACGGTAACGATGAAGATGTTGCACTTTTTGAGATCGTTGGTATCGGAACAATATTCAAGTTTAGCGGCTTCTTTTAGTTCATTATTACTGACTTCTAAAGTACTGTCACTACCTGATTTTAGCTCTTCTACTCGTGATGAATTGATATCAAAACCCACAACGGGTAGTTTTTTACCAAATTCAACCGCGAGCGGTAAGCCAACATATCCAAGGCCAATTATGGCAAGTTGCGCATCTTGTAGTTTTAACATTTATCGACACCTTTTCTTATTTTGAAATTACTTTTTAATTTAAGTAATTGTGATTATATGTTAATTATCACTTAACATCAGTTATATCTTTTTCTCCCAATTGAGTGCTGTTTTAACAATTACGTCTAAATCATCGTACTTTGGTTTCCAACCGAGGGAGTCTTGTATTTTATCGGCAATTGCGATTAATTCTGGAGGATCTCCTGCGCGTTTTGGTTCTTCTCGTACTTCAAATTTGGCATCATTGATACGCTGTACGGTTTCGAGAACTTCTCGCACACTATAGCCATGGCCATAGCCGCAATTTAATATGGTGGATTGACCATTATTTCTTAAATAATCAAGGGCTTTTATATGGGCATCAGCCAAATCTTCAACGTGAATATAGTCTCTAACACCAGAGCCATCGGGGGTTGGATAATCTGTTCCAAAAATCGAAACATGACTGCGCTTTCCTACAGCAGCTTCGCAAGCAACTTTGATGAGTAGCGTGGCACCTTCTGTAGACTGGCCGATTTTTCCTTCCGGATCACAGCCTGCAACATTAAAATACCGTAGAATTACGTGTCGTAACTTAGAAGCAAATGATAAATCTCTTAACATCCATTCGGTCATTAATTTTGATGTGCCGTAAGGATTAATTGGGTTTAATGGTGTCTCTTCACTCGCGGCACCTTTGCTTGGCATGCCGTAAACGGCTGCTGTTGATGAAAAAATAAAATGTTTTACGTTTTGTTGCTCACAACACTCCAAAAGATTACGGCTGCTACAGGTATTATTCCAATAATATTTAAGTGGATTTTCAACTGATTCGGGTACGATGGTATGTGCTGCAAAGTGCATAACGGTGTCGACATTATAATCGATGAGAATTTTGTTCACTAAATCTTTGTCACTGGTATCACCAACAACCAACTCTCCATACAAAACCGCTTTCTTAAAACCGGTGGAGAGATTGTCTAATACTACAATGTTTTCATTTGCTTTCCCTAGTTGGTTGACGACGTGGCTACCAATGTATCCGGCGCCACCGGTGACAAGTACGGTTGATTTAGTCATAAAGGCCTCGATTTGTGATTATTCTTGTAAATATTTGATTTTATATGAAATTTTAGTGTAATTAATAGGACTTTGCTGCATAATCTTTAACAGTGTAGCGCATTTACTGGTGTAATCTCATCTGTGAATCAAAAGTGAATTTTAAATGATTTACTAAATTATACACGTTATTATATTTTAACTCTTTGATTATATTTGTATTTTATATCGGGTGATAGTATTTAACTCGAGGTGAATGTGATTACATTCAATGATATAATCATTAATTTTTAATTGGTTATTTAAACTTGATACGATGACGCACAATACCGATGACACAAGAATAAAATCCGTTTCTGAAGTCTTAGCACCTGCTAATTTACATGACTCTTTACCGATAACGGAGCAAGCTTCAGATACTGTATTTAATACCCGTACTGCTATCCATCAGGTGTTGCATGGTGCGGATGATAAGTTGGTTGTGATTGTTGGCCCATGTTCGATTCATGACACCAAAGCTGCAAAAGAATACGCACTGCGATTACTCGAATTAAAAAAGCAATATCAAAATGAGCTTATTATTGTTATGCGAGTTTATTTTGAAAAACCCAGAACAACCGTGGGTTGGAAAGGCTTAATAAATGATCCTGAATTAAATGGCAGTTTTCAAATTAATAAGGGCTTGAGATTAGCGCGTGAATTGTTATTGGATTTAAATAATATGGGAATTCCTGCAGGAACGGAGTTTTTGGATTTAATAACACCACAATATTTCGCTGATTTGATTAGTTGGGGAGCGATTGGTGCGCGTACTACCGAATCTCAAGTACATCGAGAATTAGCGTCGGGTATTTCATGTCCGGTGGGTTTTAAAAATGGCACCAATGGTAATTTACGCGTGGCGGTTGATGCGATGCGTGCGGTGCAGGATCCACATATTTTCTTATCGGTCACAAAACAAGGGCATTCCGCTATATTTTCAACCACTGGAAATAATGATTGCCACGTTATATTACGCGGTGGCAAAGAGCCTAATTACGATAAACAACACATCTCTGACAGTGTCGCTGAATTAAAAGGTGCGGGGATGAAAACTCAGGTAATGGTGGATTTGAGCCATGGAAATAGTCAAAAAGATTATCGCCGTCAATCTGAGGTAGCAACAAATATAGCAACTCAAATTCGAACGGGTGAGCAAAATATAATGGGGGTGATGATTGAAAGTCACCTTGTTGAAGGCAATCAAGCCGTTGGTGATGGCACATCGTTGAACTATGGTCAGAGTATTACCGATGCGTGTATTTCATGGGAAACAACCGTTGAACTTATTGCTGAACTTGCTCAAGCAGTTCAATCTCGACGACATTTAGAATCAAAGGTTGCCATTATTTAAAGAACGCGGATTGCGTCAGACAAAAACGCTATTCCCGCGCGTAAAACTCTAATTGCTTTTGCGCGGGATAACGTGTTTTTTTTGTTTCAACCTTAGGTTAAGGAAATGCAGGAATGGTAGGTTCAATTCCGTGAGCATCGACTTCAGGATGATGTCTTTTAACGAGAGAGTTAATTTCATCAACTTGAACGACAGGAACCTCGGCCATTAATAATATATGTCCTTCCTTAATATCCTGTTCAAATGGTTTTAGTTTTGAATTGGGTACATCAAGGGCAATCATACTGGATGACCAAGCACCTATAAATGAGCCTGCAACAGCTGTAGCGAGTACTGTTAAGCCACTTAATTCAAGTCCATTCATTGGGATAAAAACTGCAATTGCGCCAAGTATCAACCCCGTTATACCGCCCACAACAAAACCGTTTTGAGTGCCATGCACAACATCACTTTTTTGCAATAAACTGGCTTCAGGCAAATCAGATAAATTGGTGCCTTCTTTAGCAACAACATGCATGTGGTTTTCGGGTATTTTAGCGAGTAATAATTCATTGTGAACTTTGCGGGCACATTCGGTATCAGGCAAAATAAAATACATTCGACGGTTCATAATAAGCCTCCATTCAATAAATTAGTCTATTAATAATAAATTGTACTTTGTCTTACTAATAGTATAGACGAGTAAATTGCTAGGCTATTTATTAAATTTCGTGTTATAGAACAAACTGATTACAATCAATAAATGTATCTATTTGATTTTTAATATAATTACTATATCAGTAAACTTATATATAATGAGTTTTAATGATAATATAACGAATAACTAAGACAGCACGGTTTATTATAAGCATGCTAAGTTTGCGTATTTAAGAGGATTTGGATTTGAAATTTTTACCCATTTTTATGGATATCAATAACCGTCAGTGTTTAGTCGTTGGTGGTGGAAAGGTAGCGGCACGTAAAGTTCACTTGTTATGCCGCGCGGGAGCAAAAGTCACTGTTATTTCTCCAGATTTAACGACTGATCTCAGTTCGCTGTTGCAAAAAAATGAGATTGCAGTTTTAGCTGAGAAATATAATGGTGCAAATATGTCTGATTATGCCGTGGTGATTGCTGCCACTGATCAGGCTGATGTTAATAAACGGGTTTCTGATGATGCTAAAAGCCAGGGAGTTCCGGTTAATGTTGTGGATCAACCTGAGTTGTGCACTTTCATTATGCCATCAATCATTGATCGCTCTCCGGTTCAAATCGCAGTTTCAACTGGAGGAGCATCTCCTGTTTTAGCTCGATTACTTCGCTCTAAACTTGAAACGGTGATACCGTCCGCTTATGGTCGTTTAGCTGAATTAATAGAGTCCTACCGAAATAAAGTAAAACAAAAATTCTCATCTATTGATGATCGTAAAAAATTCTGGGAAGGTGTTTTAGAGGGACCGATTGCTGAATCATTAATTGCGGGCAAGGATAATGATGCCAAACAAGCATTAGATAAAGCCGTATCTCAGGCCAAAGCACCAAACCAAGAAGGTGAAGTTTACTTAGTTGGCGCTGGACCGGGTGATCCCGATTTGTTAACTTTTAGAGCGCTACGATTAATGCAGCAATCCGATGCCGTTGTTTATGACCGATTAGTATCAAAAGAAATATTAGATTTAGTTCGCCGTGATGCTGATTTTATTTATGCCGGTAAAGAACGCAATAACCATGCAATAGCACAAGAAAATATAAATCAATTGTTGGTACGTCTGGCTAAAGAGGGTAAACGTGTCCTAAGATTAAAAGGCGGCGATCCCTTTATATTTGGTCGAGGCGGTGAAGAAATAGAAACGTTAATGCAAGAAAATGTGAGTTTTCAAGTGGTACCGGGTATTACCGCTGCAGCTGGTTGTGCCGCTTATGCGGGTATACCATTAACACATAGAGATTATGTACAGTCTTGTGTTTTTGTAACAGGGCATTTAAAAGATGGCAGTATTGATTTAAATTGGAAGGCACTGGCGCAACCAAATCAAACAATCGTGTTTTACATGGGCTTACATGGTGTTGCAGAATTATGTAAGCAATTAAAGCTACATGGTTTAGATGAAAAAACCCCGGCAGCTTTAGTTGAAAAAGGAACAACACAACATCAAAAAGTACATATTGGTGATTTAACTACTTTGGCGGATATAGTTACACAAAATAATGTTCAAGCTCCAACACTTATTATCGTTGGTGAAGTTGTATCATTACACGATAAATTAGCATGGTTTAATCCAAAAGGATAAACTTTTAAATACTCAGAGTGGTAAGTGGATGTTAGATTCAGCAATAATAATAATAACATGTTCAGATAAGCCCGGTATTGTCGCTGCAGTAACGGGGTTTATTAATGAATATAATGGTAGCATTATAAATTTAGAACAGCATGTTGATACCCAGCAAAGTCAATTTAACATGCGGCTTGAGTGGGATATTTCAAAATTTAAAATTGATAATGAAAATATTCATGCTACTTTTAAAAAAGAAATTGCTGACAACTTTGATATGAGTTTTGAGGTGCATTTTTCGAATGAAATTCCTAAAATTGCTTTATTTGTTTCAAAACTGAGCCATTGCTTTTATGATTTATTATTACGCTATCAATCCGGCGAATGGCAAGTGAAGATTCCTGTGGTCATTAGTAATCATCGAGAGTTGGAAAAGTCGGTGCAAGATTTAGGAATCACTTATCATTACGTGCCAATTACTTCCGACACCAAACAACAGCAAGAACAAAAAATTATCAGTATTTTGCAGGATAATCATATTGATTTAATTGTTCTTGCTCGATACATGCAAATTTTAAGTTCTGATTTTATAAATCAATATGAAAATAAAATAATCAATATTCATCATTCATTTCTTCCTGCATTCCCAGGCGCAAAGCCCTATCATTCCGCTTACGAGCGTGGTGTTAAAATAATTGGCGCTACGAGCCATTATGTTACAGCCGATTTAGATGCAGGGCCTATTATTGCTCAAGATATTGAACATGTTAGCCATAATGATACTGTTGAAGAGCTTATTAGAAAAGGTCGTGATATTGAAAAAATAGTGTTAGCTCGCGCAATTTGGAAGCACATAAATTTTAAAACATTAGTTTATAATAACCGTACAATAATATTTACTTAATTTTATTTTGGTGTGCTAACAGATAAATAATAGGAATCAAGAATAAAGTAACTAAAACGGAAAAACTAAGACCACTCACAATAACAATTGCCATCGGTTGTAACATTTCAGCGCCATCGCCAATACCAAGTGCTAATGGCGTCATACCTAGCACAGTTGTTAAAACCGTCATTAGAATAGGGCGCAAACGTTGTTTTGTTGCATCAATAACAGCGTTAATTAGTTTTGCACCGGTATCACGAATATTTTCAATTTGTTCGATGAGGATGATAGCGTTATTAACGACTATTCCTGTTAACATTATAATTCCTAATTTGATTGGCATTGATATTGGCAAATCGATAAATAAATTAACAACGAGTAATCCGATTATAACGCCTATAATTGTAAATGGTACACCACAAAGAATGATTAAAGGGTTACGTAAAGATTCGTATTGAATTGCCATTACGACAAAAACCAAAAATACAGCCAGTGCTAACAGAATATAACCTAAACTTTCACCTTCTTGTAATTGTTTTTTAGAACCACCATCATAAAGTACATAATCATCAGGTAACTTAAAGTTTTCAAGAGCTAAATCAATTTCATTTAATGCTTGGCTTAAAGATGAAGAGCCTTTTAATGAGGCTGAAATTTCAACAATTCTTCGTTGTTTATCGCGTATTATATTAGTAGGGCTTGATTGATGTTTAATAGTCGCAACATCGCGTAAACGGATGGCTTTATTATTAAGAACACCAACGATTATATTTTTTAATGCTGGGGGAGATGTTAAAAATTTGTTGTTGAGACGCATACGAATATTATATTGTCGATCACCGTCAATATAATCAGAAACAACTAAGCCTTGCATCGCAATTTGTAATGCGGTGCTTACGTCATTGGTGGTAATGCCAAATGATGTTGCTCTAAGTTGATTTATTTTTACCGATAATTCTTCAGTAGCGTCTTGATAAGAATGTTGGATATTTTTAATGTGTTTTATGG
>VAPM010495975.1_pt1 | contig 11191 bp, 9 predicted proteins | sample 3395091 | NCBI WGS metagenome assembly VAPM01 (sample SAMN08290445, study PRJNA428436) | hydrothermal vent metagenome | isolation source: Deep-sea hydrothermal vent chimney 3 | place: Pacific Ocean: Juan De Fuca Ridge | reverse complement strand
CTCGATAAGAAAGAATACGAGCTGTATTATCAGCCCAAGGTTTCAATGATTACAGGAGAGCTTAGCGGGGCAGAAGCACTGATCAGGTGGCGAAGAAGTGATGGAACACTGGTCCCTCCTGTCGAATTTATTCCGCTGGCGGAGGAAAGTGATTTTATCCTGGAAATCACCCGGTATGTCTTTGAAAAGCTCATCATAGACTTCGCCATCATTAATGCCGTTAATCCTTCGATAACCGTTTCCTTCAACACCTCGGGAAAAGACTTTCATGATGAGAGACTGACCGAGAAAATTGTAGAGGCGGTTAATAGCCAGCTTATCGATGCTGAAAAACTGGAAATCGAGGTGACGGAAACCGTTCTGGTTGATGAAGAGCATGCCAAAAAATGCCTTAGCAGGTTATCGGAGGTTGGCATACTTATCGCTATGGATGATTTCGGTACAGGACACTCCGGTCTTGTCGAACTCAGCAAATGGCCGTTTTCAATATTAAAAATCGATCAGAAATTTATCAAGGGTTTAAGTGAATCTGTTAAAGATCGTGAGATTCTTCAGGCAAGCATCAGAATGGCACATCAGCTTAATATGGATGTTGTTGCCGAAGGTATTGAAGACGAGGAAACTTACCGGGTACTCCAGGAGTATGGGTGCAAGACCGGTCAGGGGTACTGGATCAGCAAGCCCTTGCCATTCCATGAATTTATTCTGTTTTTAAAGCAATTCTCTAATCTGCCCGCCATGCCTGTGGGGCTGTTGTACATGGCACAGCTGGATCATATCCAGTGGAGAAAAACACTCATTGACACAGCGCTTTTTTTGCACAATTCCAAAGAAGACAGGGCGCTTAAAAACCTGCGAGGTGTCCCGGAACTGGAACACACAGCGTGTAAATTGGGTCTGTGGTATTACGATGCAGGACGCATGTTTAAAAACGATGAGAATTACACTCAACTTGAACAACCGCATATAGAATTACATGCCATCGGCAAAGAGCTTCTGCATGCGGCCCGTGATCATTGCAGCATGGATGAACTCACCCGGCTGATACAACAATTGAGTGAAAAATCCATTCGGGTCTTGCAGGCCTTACAGGCACTGGAGAACAATTTGCAGGTTAATCAGCATTCATTACCTGGCTAGCAAGACACTACTATAAAACGTAAAGCAGCACGACCAGGTAGTGAGAAATGCTGCCGGCCAGTACGAACAGGTGCCAGATTCCATGGGCGTGTTTCATTTTGTCATCGAGCGCATAAAAAACAGTGCCACCAGTGTAGAGCAGGCCGCCCAGCATTAACAAAATCAGACCACCCTTTGGCAAAGCCTGAGTCAGTGGGTAGATAGCCACCACGATCAGCCAGCCCATCAGCAGATAGATGATCATCTGTAGCCTGCGTGATCCTTTCTTGTGCAAGCCATCCACGATGATGCCGACGATAGCCAGCCCCCAGATGATGCTGAACAATGTCCAGCCCCAGGTGCCGCGCAGGGTGACCAGTGTTAACGGGGTATAGGTGCCGGCGATGAGCAGGTAGATGGCGACATGATCCAGTTTCTGGAAGATTTCCTTGGCGCGTCCACGCAACGAGTGATACAGGGTAGAGAGGCTATACAACAGGAACAGTGTTGTTCCATAAACACTGAAACTGGCGATTTCCCAGGGATCGCCTTTTGAGGCGGCGAAGACCACCAGCACCACCAGGCCGGCAAGAGCCAGTGCGGCACCGATCAGGTGGCTAATGCTGTTAAAACGTTCTCCGTGATACATACACTCTGTAGTTGGTAGCACATCCCGAATGACAGTCTAGAATAATTCGATTACCTTATCTCGGTTCCGTTGTAAAAACAGATCCACATCGACTTTCTTTGCCAAAATAACACCTGTACGGGAAATATACGTTTGAAATATCTGGAATATAAATCTATAATATCCCGAACGGGACACATTTAACGAGCGGTACAATGAAGCAACACCACATCTTCCATACGCCCGAGGAACTCGGCAAACTCGCCCGTGCAGGAAGAGAGTCGCAGAAGCTGGCGTTGCGTGTTGCTGCGCCACAAGCCAATGTCGGACCCAGATTTCTATCTGAATTTGAACGTGGTAAACCAACAGCCGAGTTGGCCAAGGTTATCTCTGCAGTTAATGCCGCAGGTTTGGATCTGGCGGTCATTAAGCGTCCTGATGCTGAAATCTCCAATAGGGATAAAACCGGTTCCTACTCGAAACTTCTGAATACAGAGTTTCCCTACGACTGGTCTAACAGCTGGATGGATGCGCCTGTTTTTATCCGCAGTGTGTTAACTGCAAACCGCTTCAACGATGTACTAGAAATAGTCTCGTATTTTGGTTTCGACACCGTATGTCATGAACTGCCCAATCTGAAAAATCGCGCGGCAACCAACAGGATCATTTCAATGTTATTACGTATTCAGAAAGGGATGCTATTAGCGCGCTGCCAGAAACATGTCCCTGCACTGTAATATTTTACGACCTGAAGCCGAGGCACTTTTCGAGGTATTATGTCGTGCGCCTGAAATGGAAGGGTTTACCCTTATCGGTGGGACCGCTCTGGCTTTACAAATCGGCCACCGCGTTAGCCTGGATTTTGATTTTGCCCGGTTTGGCGGCTCCCTGCCTGGTCAAACAATCGACCAGTTGATCGCGCGCCTCAAACAGGAAGAGCATCGGGCACAAATGATCACTAGCCCCACTGAAATCTCCCGGTTCAAAATCAATCACGGCATGAATTTACTCGACCACGTACGTGATTACGTCATCGATGGCGTTAAAATTACATTTTTTATTCAAGGAAAAAATAACGCACAGAAAATATATTACCAGTCTGTCGAAAAAATACGCGAAGCAGACATGCGCTTTGACATCATGGGAATCGAAGGATTAAAAACGGCCAAAACGCTGGTGTTAGCCGACCGGGTTCGCTCACGAGATCTCTACGATCTCTATATCTTAAAGCGCGAGCACGCCTATTCACTGGATGAATTGTTTTCCATCGTTAAGAAACTGGGCGTCATCGATGACCCCGAATATTATAAAGCCATCATGCGCGGTGAGATTCCACTGGATGACGACGATGAAGGGCTGGAGACCGTTGACTTATACATTGGCACCGAACAAATTTATGAATACTTCAATCATGTTATCGATGAGTATGAAACTGACCTGGCACGTGATCACTTCGCCAGAATTAAAAACTCTGAATAAATATCACTTGAACCGGTAGAAGCCCGCCGGATTGCTGATCGCCTGGAGCTGCATTCCCGAATCGTTATTCAAGCCCGCCACGCTTGATCCACCCTTGATAGATATTGTCCTTCCAGTAGCTCTGAAAGAAGGCGATTGCGGCATCCTTGTCTGCATCGCTGAGTTTACCTGCGAAACCGGGCATGGTGCCGCCCAGCGGGATACCCCCCTTGTCGATAGTTCGTTTCAACATGCTTTTTGGATGGTGCCAGGCATGTGCACTGCCATTGAGTGGTGGGGGTGGGTAAGAACCGTCCGGCAGGGTTTTTTTCCAGTCGCGGGTGATGCCTTCAGCATTCTTACCGTGGCAGGACGCGCAATGTGTCCTGAATACGTCACGCCCACTGTCGACTTGTGACGGCGTGTACCAACGGCCGGGAACGGTTTTTTCAGATTGCTTTTCTTCGCAGCCTGAAAGTGGAAGCACAAAAAGACTCACAATCAGCACGTCTGTCGTTAATTTCATATCAAATCCCACTGTTGTTAATTGCCTGGGTCCATTGTAACCACAGAGAACTGCCTGTAACAGCGTGTCAACCGTTCCATCACTGGTGCGTTGAAGGGTTACACAGGCCGGAATTGACAGCGCCTGAAAAAGATAAAACCAAAGAGGGCTACTATGTATACTCAATCATTATCTAATGAGGAATCAAGCGCTTACCAAAGGTCCAGGTTTCCTGTTCTGGTCTGGCTGATGTTGCTGGCCGCTGTTTTTATTATGACCGGGTGTGGAGGAGGTGGTGGTAGCGACAGCGGCAGTGGTGAGGTTGTCATTTCGCTGACCGATGCGGAAGGTGATTTTGCCACCTATACGGTCGACGTTTTGTCGATCAAACTGACGCGTGCAGACGGTACCGAGGTGGAGACTCTGCCGCTGGCCACGCGTGTGGACTTTGCACAATACACGGATGTCAGTGAGTTTCTGACAGCAGCGACTGTGCCGAACGGGCGCTACGTGAAGGGCAGTATGGTGCTCGATTACAGCAATGCGGATATCCGTGTGGAAGATGCCAGCGGCGACGCACAACCGGCGACCGCGATTGTTGATACGAATGGTGACCCGGTCACAACGCTGGAAGTCAAAGTCATCCTGGAAGGGCGCAATGTTCTGCCAGTCGCACCGGGTATTCCAAAGAACCTGCTACTGGACTTTGATCTCGAACAGTCCAACCGTGTGGTATTTGCCGGCAGTGACGTGACCGTTACTGTCGAACCGGTGCTGATTGCAGAAGTTGATCCACAGGTGCCCAAGGTCCATCGTCTGAGAGGCCCGTTGAAAAGCGTCAATGTAGAGGAAAATCGTTTTCGTCTGTTTGTCCGGCCATTTTTTCACACGATACGTTCCGGCCCACGCCGTTTCGGTAGCCTGGCAGTACACACCGGTGACGCAACCTTCTATGAAATCGATGGTATCAGTTACCAGGGTACCTCCGGACTGACGGTGCTGGATACCTTGCCACAATTCAGCGCCGTGGTCGCGCGCGGTAATCTGCGTTTCAACCCCTTGCGGTTTGAAGCACGTGAAGTCTACGCCGGCAGTAGCGTACCGGGTGGAACGCTGGACGTGGTGCGCGGAAGTGTGGTGGAACGTACAGGCAATGATGCCATCATCGTCAAAGGTGCCACCCTGATACGCCAGAACGGTGTCGTCGTGTTCAATGATCGGGTTACTGTGCAGCTTGATGCCAGCACGACAGTGACCCGTCAATTGTCGACCGGTACATTTGATATCGATGATATCTCGGTTGGGCAAAGAATCGTTGTATTCGGCACGGTGACCAATGATGCGGCCAGTAACCTGCAGTTCAGTGCCGCCAATGGCTATGCGCGCATGCGCTTGTCAAAACTGCGCGGTAGCGTTGAAGCCTTGCCGGGTGCACAGTCCTGGCTCGCGCTCAACCTGACGTCCATCAACAACCGCAGTGTCGACCTGTATAACTTCACGGGTACCGGCCTTGATGCGGCCAGCGACGCAGATGCAGCGTTCTACGAGGTAGACAGCGGTAACTTGCCACTGGATGGCATCGGCGTGGCAGACAGCCTTGCTGTTGCCGGGTTCCCGACTGCGTTCGGCAGTGCGCCACCGGATTTCACGGCGCAGACGGTGGTGAAGTAGGGAAGGGACGGTCCGCAGGAGGCGGGGGGTTGTATGGGTAAAACTCCGCCTCCTTTCCGGGCACACCTTGTAATAGCTACAGGCTATTAAAACAATTAAATTAAACGATTTTTAAAATAACACCGCGTTCTCCATACTGTCTCACACACTCAGTAATCACCGGAGACACACCATGTTAGAGAATCGCGAAAATCAGAATGTTCCTTCTGTTATCTTCCACACCCGTCGTGACCACGAATGGATAGATGCCAGCAGTGACGATATTTTTAAAGGTAAAACCGTTGTCGTGTTTGCATTACCAGGTGCATTCACGCCCACCTGTTCTTCAACACACGTGCCCCGTTATAACCAGCTGGCGCCTGTGCTTAAACAACACGGTGTTGACGAAGTGGTGTGTATTTCCGTTAATGATGCTTTTGTCATGAACCAGTGGCAGGCAGACCAAAATGCAGCCAACATTAACTTTATACCTGATGGCAATGGGGACTTTACCCGCGGTATGGGCATGCTGGTGGAAAAGAATGATCTCGGCTTCGGTGATCGTTCGTGGCGTTATTCCATGTTGGTAAAAGATGGCGTAATTGAAAAAATGTTCATCGAAGAAGATGTCCCGGGTGACCCGTTTGAAGTCTCCGATGCCGACACTATGCTGGCCTATGTCGCACCTGATGCAGCCGTCCCTGCTGATGTCACGCTCTTTACCCGTGCCGGTTGCGAGTATTGCGTAAAGGCTAAAAAGTTGCTGGATGATGCCAACATTCGGTATGAAGAGTTGGTGCTGAACCGTGACTATACCGAAGCCACATTGCGAGCAATATCCGGTGCGGCCACTGTACCCCAGGTATTCATTAACGGTGAACATATTGGTGGGGCGACAGAGCTTGATGCGTATATGAGTGCGTCAGAACAGGCGGCTTAAATCAATTCAATTGCAAAACATTAATGCCGTACTTCATGCGTGTTCAGTGAGCATTCCTTCATCGGCAGGATTTGTCCTTTCCTGCCGATGTCGTAGGCTGAGCCGGGTTGCCGTCCTTCGGATACCAGTCTTTCCCATTCACTGGCGGGTATGGTGTATTGTTCGCGTATGGCTCCCAGGCCGGCCCGGCGGCACAGATCGATAACGTGCAGGTTTTCCTGTGCAGCAGGCGCCGCCCGGGATGATGTTGCGTCATCTGTTTGTGGTGCATTGGTCGTAAGCGCTTTCCATGAGCCGGACTTGTAGGGATCAAGACGTTTGGCGCTGTTGGCTATATCTTCCTGCGCCTTTGCCCGGATGCGCAACTCGGCGAGTATGATTTTACCGATCTGCGTAATTTCCTCGCTCTTGATTTCAACCGGGTCGGAAGGATTGATGACAGCTGAATAGCTTGAACCGCTTGTGTTCCTGTCACCGCCGGACTGTTGTGACCCGGTAAGATAGAACTTTTCTTTGGTGGGGAGTCGAACGAACGTTGTTACGATTGTGTTATTCGGCATAACATAGGTTACCTGGTTCGGGTGCTCCGGCCGAAATGACTGGTTGACAGGGAACAACGTTGCCGGGTCCACATATCGTCCGGCCAGGCTGCCACCGAATGTGCGTCCCCAGTTGGTAATATGCTGATCCGCTATGTTGCCCTTAGGCTTGCCGAACTGGTCAACACGGTCGGCATTTTGTTTTGCCGCGATATAGGTTTCGGCATCATCAGCGTCTACCAGCGCTTGCTGTGTACTGCTGACAGTGGTCGTAAACGGTTTGGGTTGGCCATCGTGTTGCCTGTACTGATTTTCGTAATGGGGCTTGGTGGTGCTGCACCCGGCCAGAACAAGAATAATGGATAGTGATAGATAATAAGAGAATAGCGTTTTCATATTTTATTATAACCATTTTTGTTTGTTATTAAATGTTGCAAGGGTAAAAAAATGATAAAAATCGTATTACGGTACATTGTACTACTCTGTTTTCTTTTTGGTGCAATACCGGCTAGTGCCGTTATAACGTGGATTGCTGATAGTCCAATAAAAAACCCCGATATCGCTGACGGGAAGATATGGTGGGAGACCAGCGGAAGAGTGCCTGAGTGGGATGTGCCCAGGCAATTAAAACGCCTTGATGGAATCAGGAATCCGGTTGACCGGGTGACTGGCAGCGGTGCGCTGATCAGACACAGCAAGGTGGGAAATAAAGTGCTTGTAGAAAAGCTTGATCCCAATCTGCTTGACTCACTGGCGGGCAGGGTAAAGGTAATGATTTTCGATGCGGAAAGTCGTCCCTGGGTTGTGACGAAAACCAATGATCTTTATCGAAGGGAAGGCGACATGTGGAAGCGCCTGCCCACTAGAATGACGGATATTGCTATCGGCAAGAATGGTGCGATGTGGGGGCTGTCAGACAAGGCAGCGCGCGAAGGGGGGCGTATGGTTTTACGCTATACGGGCACAAGCTGGGAAGACACCGGGATGCCAGCGCGATCGCTTGCTGTTGACGGGACAGGAGAAGCGTGGGTTACCTCTCAGCGGGATACAAAAGGAAACACTTTTAATATCTTCCGCCATACGGCGAGTGGTTGGGAGAAAATGCCTAAAATAAACCGGCCGTTCTATGTCGCCAGTGACAATGAAGGTTCCATCTGGATGCAGGATAGCGACCGGAAATATAAGAAGTTCCCTTCATTATACAAATGGACAGGTTCTGACTGGGAGTTAGGCTTTCATATCGACGCGAGTGAGGTTCCGATCTTTACCCCGAAAGGGAACCCCGTATTTCACAAGTTTTATATTCCGGAGGGTGAGCTGCCGGTGATGCAAGGCAAGGGCCGGTTACGTACGCCAAATCTTGGCGTTAGCCGTTATGCGATTGCCCGGGATGATACTGTCTGGGTTATCCGGAAACTTCCCGAGCTGTTTCGCGCAGGTTATCGACCTGAAATTCTCAAATGGAATGGTCAGCGATTTGAGCCAGGTGTTGATACGAAACAGCATTGGAAGTCGGATACCAGGCTGGTTGAAAGTGACTTTCCCATTGCCATTGCGGCTGATGGAAAAGGTTCACCCTGGATCCTGGCCAGCATGACAGTTAACAGTATCCTGGGCACGCTATATCAGCATGTCAATAATGCCTGGGTAAAAGCGGATAACCGAAAAATGGTGAGTATCCTTTCAGATAAGGAAGGTGTGATCTGGGCGCTGGGCGGAGCGGTATTTCGTTGGGATGGCGGAAGCCTCAAGCAAGTTGGTGAGGCACTGCCGGCCTATGTGTATCAATTTGTAGTTGACCAGGATCGAGTCCCCTGGGTTGTTCACAAAAACATGCAATCTAAAGACAAGAGCCAACGTATGCTTGTGAGTCGTCAGGTGCAAGGCAAGTGGGTAAATGTTCCACTACCGGACGGTCTTACTCTGTTATCTCCAGCACTTGGTGGGGGCGTGGATGGTTCTATCTGGCTTGGCGGCAGGCTGAAATCAAAATTTGTGTTGTTGAAGTGGACGGGATCGGCGTGGAAGAAGCACAGCAACGGTTTTTTGGGTGAGCATATTAGCAGCGACTCAAAGGGAAGAATTTGGTCAATAGCCGATGGTGGTTTTGTTATGGCTGACCCGGACATTAAAGCATTAACGCCGAAGACGAAAAAAACCGAAAAGGCGGTGGTGTCCGGATTGCAAAAGAAAGCACCTGTGCCGGCGAAAAAACCGGCCAGTCCGATTTCAAAAGCAGCGCTTGTGGGCTGCTGGAAATGGTTCAATGGTGCATACATTATTATAGGAAACAACGGCGTGGTACGTAACGGTAATATTATAGGGACCTGGACGCACAAGGCATCAAGTCACAGTGAATACACGATTACCTGGCCTTCTATTTTTGACAGGGTGAAACTGTCGGAAGATGGTAAATCTTTTTCAGGGGCCAACGTTTTCGGTATGCCTGTTTCCGGTACACGCATTTCAGGATCGGTTAATGGTCTGCAGGGAGAATGGCTCTGGTTCAATGGCATCAAGGCTACCATCGGTCTGGACAAGACGGTGAAGGGTGGTGGGTTTCAGGGAACCTGGAAGAAGACCGGAGAGGAGTATGCGATTGAGTGGCCTATTATCGATACCATCAAGGTCTCTGCAGAGGGTGGCCAGCTCAAGGGTAAAAATCAGTTTGGCCCCGTGGCGGCGAACCTGGACAAGGCGTGTGCCGGGCCATAAGGGGTTCGATGCGGTATCACCAAAGACGGCGTCAACAGGCGAGTATCTGCCATCCTTGCGCTGCGTACTGGTGTACGAGTTCCAGGCCGATGCTCCGGTTGCTCCCGTGATAAGAATGGTTTCAGTCATTGCTCTGACCCTGATTGTTAGAAAATTTCGTCAACCCTGTTATAGGGTATGACGTCGACGCCATCGCTAAAGGACATTGCTTCACCACTGTAAACGACATAACGCTGTGCAAGGGGGCTGTACTTTTCGGAGAAGTGCATCAGCCCCTTCTTGAAACTCTGATTCCAGGTTGCTGCAGCCTTGATTTCCACGCCGGTTAATTGTCTCCCGGATTTGTATAAGAGATCAATTTCATGGCCGTGACTGTCACGAAAAAAATACAGGTTGGGCGTCATCCCATGGTTGTAGCGATTTTTCAGTGCTTCCAGCACCACCAGATTTTCAAAGAGATGACCAACCAGTGGATCACGCGCCACCTGGCTGGCTTTTTCGATATCCAGCAAATACGTGAGCAGACCGGTATCGGTAAAGTAATATTTAGGTGATTTAATGACCCGTTTTCCGAAGTTCTCAAAATAGGGTGTCAGTTTGAAAACAATAAAGGAGGCTTCAAGTATCGACAGCCATTGTTTGATGGTTTTATTATCCACGCCAACATCATTCGCCAGTGACTGATAGTTAATGATCTGTCCAACACGCCCGGCAAGCAGCTTGATAAACTTTTCAAACAGACTGGCGTCCTTGAGGTGAATTAACTGGCGTACATCCCGTTCCACGTAAGTCTGGTAATAATTCGCGTAAGCCGTGCGCGGACGCTGTTGCTGATCATAGATGCGCGGCATGAAACCCTGGAAAATATAGTCTTCAAAGGAATCAAATTGAATTCCAACCGCATCAAGCTCGGCTATCGATAGTGGCAGAAGATGCAACATCCCCGTGCGCCCGGCCAGTGACTGCGTGATCGCGGCTCTTAGCTCCAACTGGTGAGAACCGGTCAATACAAATTGACCATTGTCCTTGTTCTGATCGACGATTTCCTGCAGGTAACTGAGCAAGTGCGGGGTACGTTGAATCTCATCAAAAATAACCTTTCCGGTGTGTCGCTTCAAAAAAGCCCTGGGATCTTCAGTCGCAATCTGGCGGGTATCAGGGTTTTCCAGACTGACATAGCTGTAATCAGGCAGGGCTGCTTTCACCAGCGTGGTTTTCCCTGCCTGTCTTGGGCCAAGCACCGTGACAATTGGGTACTCGTTCAGCTGTAACAGCAGTTCTGATGTGATTTTGCGGGGGATCATAAAGAAGAAGGATAGTTTGTGTAATTATGGAATTCAAGTCCATATTCGCACAAATAAGTATAATTCTTGATGTTTAAAGTCACAATTTGTGATCTTAAACCACTAAGTAATTGAAAGTGCAATAATTTAGTAGCTATCCACAAGAGGTCTTAACTGGTGCTGGAATACAACGGTCCGGCCTGTTTCTCACCAGTTGATACAGCGTCGGAAATCTTAATCTACATTACACCCATGGTGTTGGCCCACACACCTTTCGTTACATGGGTGAGCAGTTTCTTTTCCTTAAGACGCGTTAGTTTTTTTGAGGCGGCTGAAACAGACAAGTTTGCATAG